>WNFC01008667.1_pt1 | contig 17230 bp, 8 predicted proteins | sample 5400541 | NCBI WGS metagenome assembly WNFC01 (sample SAMN13153342, study PRJNA577476) | soil metagenome | isolation source: 120 cm saprolite under Douglas fir tree site 2 hole 2 replicate 1 | place: USA:California | collected 2015-04-18
AAACGCGTTCCAGCTCTGTCCGCCGGTGCCCACGACGAACTCGCGGATGCCGCCCAACGAGTCCGCTACACCGCTCGGCGTCTGCTGAGCGAAGCGTTCGTAGAATTGGTAGTGCGCGCCGAGCACGACGTCAGCCCGGGCGGCGTAGAGATCATTCCACAACGGCTGCATGGGGCCCCACACCTGTGACCCGTTCTGCGACGCGTACAGTGGATAGTGGAAGTAGGCCAGGATGCATTGCCGCGTAGTCCCGACCAGATCAGCCTTCAGCCACTGCTCCTGGGCCGACCCGGTGGACGTGGAGAGGCTGCTGTTCAACGCGATGATGTGCCAGGCGCCCAAGTCGTAACTGTAGTATCCCTTGCTCGGGTCTCCCGCCGCGGCGCCGAAGTAGGAGAAATACCCTGAGGCGCCTGCCGTTTGGTAGTCCTTATCCCCAGGGGTAGGCTGTGTTCGCGGGAGACTGCGTCCCCAGGTCGATGCGTAGCAGTTCTGGAATTCCGTCAGCGAGCCGCTCGCGTACGCATTGTCGCCGACGGTGATCACCGTGCCACCGAGGTGGTCCAGCAGGTTCGCCGTCCTGTCGTCGTTCTGCGAGTCGCAGCGCGAGATGTTGCCCGCGGCGATGAGCACATTATCGTTCGTCACCGTCACGTTCGCGGTACTCGAGCCCGAGAGCCCGGTACTCCCGGTCACCGCCACGTTCAAGAGATACTGGCCGAGCGCCGAATAAACGTGGCTGGACCGGATGCTGTCCACGGCCGCCGCGGTGGCGACGCTACCGCTGGTCGAGGAGCCGTCCCCCCACGCGATCGTGTAGCTCCACGGACTGCTGTTGTCGAAATCGGTGAATGTCGCCACCTGGTTGAGCGTCGTGCCGGGGTTCGTCAGCTGATCGTAGCCAACGTTCACCATCGGCCTCGCGCCGTGGCAGGGGGCACTGCCGGCGTCGCTGAACGTTTGGCCTTTCGCCGGGATGAACTTCCAGTCGTAGCTCGTCGGGTGCAGCGTGAACTGCAGCACCCCCCACGTCGTTCCGTTCAGCACTTCACTGTTGCGCCGGATGCGTGAGAAAACGCCACCCGAGAGCCCCGCCCCGCCCGTGCCGGCGATGAATTCGCGGATACCCGTTTGGGAATCGAGATTCCCGTCAGGATCCTGCGGCGCGAAGCGCTCGTACTGATGAAAATGGCCGCCGACCACGACGTCCGCGCCGGCGTTGTAGAGATCCACCCAAAAGGCTCTGACCCAATCGGTCACACCCGTGTCCGGGCTAACTGTGGGAGAAAAGAACCGCGAGTGGTGCCAGATCGCGAGCGTGCACATCGCCGGGTGTGCGGCAAGATCCGCCTTTAGCCATTGCTCCTGCGGAGAGCCAAAGTCGAATCCCGCCGGATTGTATGGGGGCCACATGCTGCTGAGGACGATGATGTGCCACGTGCCGAGGTCATAACTATAGTAGCCGTTCGGATACCCGAAGTTGGCCGTGCCGAAGTAGTTCCAGTAGCCATTCGCGTTGCCGAGATTGTACTCGTGATTCCCAACCGCGGGATACGTGCGGGCCTTTTCCCGGCCCCAGGTGGGATCATAGCAATTCGTGTAGTTGGAATCCGAGGCGTCCGGATAGGCATTGTCTCCCGCCGTGAAGACGGTGCCGGCAATGCTCTGGAGGAGGGTATCGGTGTCATAGCTGTGGCGATCACACTCGGCGATGTCGCCGGCGCCAACAAAGACGGGGTCACCGCCCGTCACGGACGCCCGGACAGGCCCCACGCGCGGGGACGTCGGGCCCCGATCCTCGGTGCAGGTTGCCAGCACCAGCGCCAACCCAAGGAGTACAACTCTGGATCGCATCGTCCGTTCTCCACACGTTTCTGACACTCGCGCCGCAGCTCCCCTTCCGGCGCCGCACCTTCGTCACACCCCGCCCACACTCTCAAGTCCTGTGCCTCGACGTAGCGCGCCGCCCATCCATCGCCACATCATCTAAAGTCTTCTCCCAGAAGGAATTGCGGGCCCGCCTGGACGGGCCTGCCAGCCCGGGAACTAGGGTGGCAGAGCTCCGGAAGACCTTTCGCGCTGCGGTTCTATAGCAGATTCGTTACACGCACCCAGGCTCAAGCCGGCGCTGCCTCGGTAATGCGTTGGCGGGACGCTCGTTAGACGACCCGACTCCGCTGCACGCCCCTTGCAATCGACGGAGCGCGAGGTGGCCAGTGGAGATCAACGATCCGGCGGGCGGACGGCATCGCCGCGCCCGGCATGGGGACGGGGGACGTCGTGCGGATAGACCGCGTATGAGCGCTCGCTGGTCTGCGCGCGCGCCTGGACAGCGACACACCGGCGGGCGCTCGAGCATCAGAGTCGTCTACGTCATCACGCGCTCCGACTCGATCGGCGGCGGGCATGTGCACATCCGTGACCTGGCCCGCAGCCTGCAGGCGCAGGGCGATGAGGCCATCGTCGTGGTGGGTCAGGAAGGACCCTTCACCGAGGAATTGGCGCGGAGCGCCATCCCGTACCACTCCCTGCGCCACCTCGCCCGCGCGATCCACCCGTGGAAGGATGCGGCCGCGTTCTTCGAGATCCGGGAGCTCTTGCAGCGCCTCGAGCCCGATCTCGTTTCCACCCACAGCGCCAAGGCGGGGTGGCTCTGTCCGCTGGCGGCGGCGTCGCTGGGCATCCCATCTGTCCAGACCACGCATGGCTGGTCCTTCACGGGCGGAGTCCCGCGGATACCATCCTTGTTCTACCGCTGGGCCGAGCGCATCGGCGTGCTGTGCGCTGACCGCGTGATCAATGTGTGTGAATACGATCGGCAGCTCGCGCTGCGCTACCATGTCGCGCCGGGCGAAAAACTGGTGACGGTCCACAACGGCATGCCGGACGTCCCCGGGGAACTCCGAGCTCAGCCCGATCGCGAGCCGGTACGCCTCGTGATGGTGGCGCGTTTCGAGCCCCAGAAGGACCACGGCACCCTCTTCCATGCGCTTGCCCACCTGGCGGACTTGGCGTGGGAGCTGGACCTGATCGGTGACGGTCCGTGGCGCCGGCGAGCCGCGGCGCTCGCCCGCGAACTGGGAATCAGCCACCGGGTGCACTTCCTCGGGGCGCGCACCGACGTCGCCGAGCTTCTCGCGCATCAGCAGGTGTTCCTGCTGATCACCAATTGGGAAGGCTTTCCGCGCAGCATCCTCGAGGCGATGCGCGCCGGGTTGCCGGTCGTGGCATCGGATGTGGGCGGCGTGCGGGAATCGGTCGTCGACGGCACCACGGGGTTTGTAGTGCCGCCGCGCGATCCGGAGGCGCTGCGGGCGCGACTGGGCACGCTGCTACGCGACCCGCATCTCCGGACATCGTTCGGGCGTGCCGGCCGGGCGCGGTACGAAGCGCGGTTCACGTTCGACCGCATGCTCGAGCAAACGCTGGCGATCTACGGCGAGGTGATCAAGCGACCAGTCGGGGCCCAGGAATGGGTGGCCCCGCCCGTTTCACGCCTCTGAGCGGCATCGATGACGTCCTCGCTGTGATCAAACGGGTTCAGCGTTCATGTCCTGGTGCTCACGTTCGTAGATGAACGCGCGGACCGGAGTGTGTGTCGCGGCTGTCGTGAGCGGTGGGGCGCAGTGACGGGCGGCAAGCGCCGTCGCCCTGAGGCACAGGCGATACTAATGTGTGGCAAATTGTGTCGGAGGCTCACATTGGTCGCGCGGCGTCTTGTCGGGGTTCTGTCCATCGCGACCGAGGGAACACATTGTCAAGCAATGACTTGCTCCCGTCGTAACCGTCACACCGTCCCCCCGCCGGTCGGCACAGAAAATGACTTGCTGTGCCTCGAGTTCGCTCACTGAGGAGCGATTTGCGGTGACCCCGGCAAGGCTCCATACCCGTTACCCGTGCGGACGGAGGATCGCGACGCAATGCAGCTGATGCTCCCGTCACCGGTGGTCCAGTATCGCCGCGCGGTCGTGCTCGCCATCCACGCCCTTCTCATCGCCCTCGCGTACGTGGCGGCGTTCGCGATCCGCTTCGACTTCTCGGTGCCGCAGCGAGAGCTGGGCGTGTTCTGGGCGACGCTGCCCTACCTGCTCGTGCTGCGTCTCATTGTGTTCGAGCGCTTCCGCCTGCATAGGGGATACTGGCGTCACTTCGGTCTCCATGACCTCGTCCCTCTCGGGGTCGCGGTCTCACTTGGCTCGCTCCTGTTCGCTGGGGCGCGGGTGTTCCCCGGCCCGCTGCGAGCGGTGCCCCGCTCGGTCCTCGTGCTGGACTGGCTCCTCGTCATCTTCTTCCTGGGAGCCGCGCGTTTCGCCGTGCGCTACCTGCGCGAGAGCCAGTTCCCCATGAAGTCGGCGAAGGGCAAGCGCACCTTGATCATCGGGGCCGGCGACGCTGCGGAGCAGTTTCTGCGTCGGGTCTTGCACGAGCTGCGATCGCCGATGCACGTGGTCGCGCTGGTCGATGACGATCCGACGAAGCTCGGGCGCACCCTTCACGGTATCGCCGTGGTCGGGACGACGCATCGCCTCCGGGAGCTGGTGGCGCGCGACGACGTCGCGCTGCTGGTGATTGCGATCCCCTCCGCCACCGGCCCCCAGCTGGCGGCGATCGTGGATCGGTGCAGAGAAACCGGGGTCGACTTCAAGATCCTCCCCTCGCTGGAGGACTTGCTGACCGGCCGGGCGCACATCGGGCAACTCCGCGACGTCCAGATCGAGGATCTCCTGGGTCGCGACCCGGTACACCTCGACCTCGCACACGTGCACGGGGACCTCGCGGGCAAGTCGGTGCTCGTCACCGGAGGCGCGGGGTCGATCGGGGCGGAGCTCGCACGCCAGATCGCCTCGTACCGCCCTGCGCGGCTCGTCCTGTTGGAGCGCGCGGAGAGCCCGCTCTACTTCACACATCTCGAAGTCGCTCGGGCCAATCCGGAAGTGGAGGTCGTGCCCGTCATCGCGAGCGTGACCAACCCGGAGCGCCTCGAGGAGACGTTCCGCACGTACCGGCCGGACTACGTGTTGCATACCGCCGCCTACAAGCACGTTCCCATGCTCGAGTCCAACATGGTGGAGGGGGTGTGGAACAACGTGTTCGGCACCCTGCGGGTCGCGAAATGTGCCGCCATGCACGGCGTGCAAAAGTTCGTCCTGATCTCCACCGACAAGGCGATCAATCCGGCGAGCATCCTCGGCGCCACGAAGCGCATCGCCGAACGCATCGTGCTCGAGCTTCCGACGTTGCAGGGGTCCACCACCGATTTCCGTGTCGTGCGCTTCGGCAACGTCCTGGGGTCGGACGGGAGTGTCGTCCCGCTCTTCAAGCGACAGCTCGCCGCGGGTGGACCGCTCAAGGTGACCCATCCAGAGGTGACCCGCTATTTCATGACGATACCGGAGGCCGTGCAGCTCGTGCTCGAGGCGGCCGCCCTCCCCGAAGCAGCCCGGCGGATCTCCATCCTCGAGATGGGCCAGCCGGTCCGAATTCTGGCACTGGCGGAACAGCTGGTCCGCCTCTCGGGCCTCGAGCCTTACCGGGACGTCGCCATCGAGTTCACGGGACTGCGGCCAGGTGAGAAGCTCAACGAAGAGCTGGTCGGCTCAGGAGAGGTGACCATCGCGACATCGATCAAGAAGATTCGGATCGTCCAGCGCAACGGCGGTAACGGGGCGTCGGTCGAGGAGGGGCTGGAACGCCTGCTCGTGGCGCTGGCTCACGGCGAGCGTCGTGACGTGATCGGCGTGATCTCGGCGCTCGTCCCCGAGTACGTACCGTGGCACGAGGAGGCCGCGACCCGAGAGGCAAAGGCGCCCCAGCTGGAGCACCGGAAGAAAGAACTCCAGGTGCTTCCCCACGGGGCAGTGCCCCCTCGGCCGGCCCCTATCTCCCGCGCCGTGGGGCGACCGACCCCCGCCTGACGGCCGCACGGGGCGATCTGCGACGCCTCCCCACCACCGTTCGGCTCCCAGCGGATCGACACAGGTTTCCAGTCGCGGGCTACGGGCCTCCCGGCGCGACTCGGCTCTCAACGGAGCCAGCCGCCTTCAGCGCGCGTCGACGGCGTGGGCCTCACACCGGTAGCAGCCCGAGGTCTCGGTGTGGATATGGGCGTACCGTTCCACCGTCCCGCTCCCATCCAGCTTGACCGAGACGATTTCGTCGTTGAAGCGGCGGCCCGGGGCCGTCCAGTAGGAGACGTACGCCCATCCCGGCCGGTCGTAGTTGCGCGTCGAGATGTGGTACGGATACGCTTCGTTGGTCGGGTTGGTCACCGAGGTGATCGCCCCGTCGCGCAACCGCACCATCACCACACCGCCCATCAGCACTCCCTCCACCCGTTTTCCGCGGTTGCCGCAATGCTCCTGCCCAATGATGACGTCCTCCCCGTGGTCAAATGGGTCGAGCGTCATGTCCTGATGGCCGAGGTCGTAGATGAATCCCTCCGCCGCCGTGCCGCTGCAACGCGGGGAGACCGTCGCCATAGGCCGGGGAGTCGCCGCCAGCGTGCCGGGATTCAGGTCGTAGACGCGCAAGTGATCGCCGTGGTAGTTCACGACCACATACGTGCCGGACGGGGAGATCGACACCCAGTTCGCCGGGCAGCCGGCTGACAAACCGCAGTCCCACGTCATGTCCACGGGCGGGCCGATGCGCCGATTGGGATACGGCGCGAACGGGGGATGGGGATCCATGTCCACCACCACGAAGCGCCGGCCGTCCGACAGGGCGACAAAGCGTCCGTCGTCGGACGGATTACCCCCGATCCCGATCACCGGGAACGGGAGTGTCCAGTGGCGGGTCTCGGTGCACGCCACGACATCGAACCAGCTGAGCCTGGTCGTCCGATTGACGTTGATCCGCTCGTGGGCGTGCGCGCGGCGCGGATGCCAGCGGTCGTCGTAGTAGTCGTAATTGGCGCACCGACCGCGAACCGGCTTATAGGTCTCGCCGTCCAGATACACGTAGTCAGGCGAACCGCTGTTCTGGAGCGCCAGCAGCGTGCCGTCGGCGCTCCAAGGCTGGTCGTTGGAATAGTGGTGGCGGGCGTCCGAGCCCCATGTGCCCACACCACCTGCGTGAAATGAAACCACGCTCCCGGAATCGTCGGCGATCCGGGTCACTGCGAGGTCGAACGGCGCGGGAAAAATGGGCGCGAGATACGCCGGCTTCGCAACTGCCGGCTCCGAAAGCACGCGTGTCGGATCGGTGAGGATCGTGGCGTGCGGCTTCCCCGGTTCCCCATCCCCGCGGGGATCCCCGCGGTCGTGACAGCGCCCTCGTCCCGCATCGTGGAAGGTTCGTCCCGCCACCGGGATGAAGTCCCACGCGTAGCGGTCTGCACCCAACGTGAGCTTGAGGACCCCGAACGTATCGCCGTTCCGAACCTCGCTGTTGGCTCGGATGCTCGTCGGTGCCGCCACGCTCGCCCCGCCCGTACCGACGATGAACTCGCGGATCCCCCGGCTCGTGTCGAGCTGCCCGTCCGGGGCTTGGGGGGCGAAGCGCTCGTACTGGTGCTGGTCGCCGTTCAACACGATGTCGGCGCCGGCGGCGTAGAGCGCGCCCCAAACCGCCCGCTCGAAATCGTTGACGCCGCCGCCTGGCGACGTGGCGATTGAAGAGAAAAACCGCGGGTGGTGGAAATACGCCAAGGTGCAGCGCTTCGGGCTGGCGGCGAGGTCCGCCTCCAACCACCGGACCTCCAGAGATCCCGGCCCGTTGGGGATCACTGAGTTCAGAGCCACGATGTGCCACGCCCCCAGATCGTAGCTGTAATAGCCCTTCCCGCGCTCACCCGCCGCGGCACCGAAGTAGTCGAAATATCCGGCCGCGTCAGGCGTTCCGTAGTCGTGGTCGCCTGGTACCGGGCGAGTCCGCGTCTTCTGCCGACCCCATGACAGGTCGTAACAGCGCGCGAAGTCCGCGGTCGCGCCGTTGGGATAGGCGTTGTCGCCGATGGTGATCACCGTGCCGGGGATCTGGTCGAGCAGAGTCGCCGTCGCCTCGGCCCCGGTCGAAGGGCACGAAGCGATGTCTCCCGCGCCGACGAGGACGACGGCTGCCGGGCTGAGCGCGCGACGCGGTGCCCGTGCAGCCGCCTGAGCGAGCTCCTCCTTGGACGCAGGCGCCGCAGCGCGGGCGAAGCACGCCCATGCTCCAGCGCAGGCGACCAACAGCATCCGTTGCAACGTGATCGTGCTCGGTTCCAGCGAGTGGTTGCTAAGCCCGAGCGCCACAGCCCGCGATCAGCCGCGCCAGCTACGGAAGTCGACGAGCGAGGACGGGACCCATCCGATTCGCGAGCCCCACCGGCACGCGGCGCCACAACGCGGTTGCCATGTGATACAGCGGCCGCTCGGGAGACGGTGTTGCATCCAGCTGGCCCGGCGACCACTGGAGCCACGGAAGCGGGGTGTCCACTCCGCCCCACTGATGCTTGAACGGGTGGGTCCGTCCGCCCGGCGTGCACCGACCAAAGTTGAACACCCGGACTCCTCGCGCGATCATGTGCTCCATGTAGGACCAGTACAGCAGCATGTTGGGCATCTTGTGGTCGTACTGGCGCAGCGACGAGACCCACGTGATCTCGAATTCGTTCCCCCATACGAGGCCGCAGCCCGCAGCCAAGGGCTGCCCGCGCCAGTACACCACGCCGACCACCGCGGCCTGGCCGAAGACTCGGGCGATCCGCTCGAACAGTCGTCGCGGCAGCACCGGCGTTCCGAGATCCCGCATGTTGCGAGCAAACACCTCGTAGAACGGCTCGACTTGATCCGGCCCGAAGCGGACGTGCATCTCCTCCTTTTGCGCGCGGCTGATTTGCCGACGCCGCGAGCTCGGCAGCCCCTTGCGCCACAACAGCTCCGCCGAATCGGGGAGGTCCAGCAAGACCGTAATCTTCCGGTGGGAAACTCGCAGATCGCACCCGACCCGGTGCCGCGTCCGGAGCTCCAGCAGGTCGGCCGACGAGCGCCTCGCCTCCGCCACGGCTGCCTCCACCAAGCCGTGCTGCGCCGCCGGGGTGCCGAGCGGGCCGCCGTAACTAAGGAAGGGCATGGAGACGAGATAGTGCCCGAACAGACGGCTCCTGACCCGGACCAGGGGCAGCACGCCGCGCCACGTGCCTTCCTCATCGACTGCCACCAGGTACGGGCATTCATGGCCCAGCACGTCGCTCATGATGTCGCGCCAGCCGGCCAAGTGGCAGAATGTGCTGTCCTCGGCGCCGCCCACGAAGGCATCCCAGCGCGCTCCGTCCGTGCCGAATGGCTGAATCGTGACGGGTTTGGGCAGGAAACGTCTCGGGGCTGATCCCTGGGAGAGTTGGCCTGTCACGGGAGCGCCGGGTGGTCGGATACGACCCAGCGCGGGGATTGCGGAACCATCGTCGCATGATTCTGACATGGGCCACGGGAGGCTTTCGCACGATTCACGCCAGATGCCTCCGGCCGGCGGCACACCCAGCCTATTTCACTGTCATGCTTGGTGTTCGGCGCGGCGGCGGACAGTCGCGCCGGGCTCGTGGCACGGGCGGCGCGCGGATGGAGTGTAAGCGAACTGCTACAAGGGCGCGGCAGCACAAGAAAGGCCGCGCCAGGCGACAGCGCCGGCGCGGCCAGGTCCCACGCTACTCCTCCTGCGGATCTCGCGGGGCCGTTGGCGGGCCCCTTACCACCGAATCACCGTGCGTCGACGACGTAGGCTTGAGTCACGGAAGACGTGCCGCCGGTCCCGTTGATCGTCCAGGTACTCGCCCACAAGATGCGGCGCCCGTCCCGCGCCGGGACGCCGTGCGGCTCGCACCGGTAACAGCCCGACGAATTGCTGTGCGTGTGCGCGTACCGTTCCACCGCCCCGCTGCCGTCCAGCTTGACGGCGACGAGCTCGTCGTCGAACCGCTGGCCGGGGGACGGCCAGTACCCCACGTACACCCACCCTGGCCGGTCCAAGTCGCGGGTCGAGATGTGATAGGGATACGCCTCGTTCGTCGGATTCGTGAGCGGCGTAATCGCCCCGTCCCGCAGGCGTACCATCATGACGCCACCGATCAGCAACCCGTTCACGGTTTGGCCGATGATCCCGCAATGCTCCTGGCCGATGACGACGTCCTCGTTGTTGTCGAACGGGTTCAGCGTCACGTCCGGATGCCCGAGGTCCTCAATGAACCCCTGCGCCGCCGTGCCGTGGCAGCGATACGCTGCGGCAGGCATCGGGCGCGGCGTCAGCGCGAGCGTGTTCGGATCGACGTCGAGCACCTGCTGCCAATCCCCCTCGAAGTGGACGATCACGTAGCGCCCTGACGCCGACACCTGCGTCCAGTCGAGCGTACAGCCGCTCGAGACCCCGCAGTTCGAAAAGTCGAACACGGGCCCCACCCGCTGGCTCGGATAGGGAGCGAAGGGAGCCTGGGGATCCATGTCGACCACAGACACCCGTGCTCCCTCCGACAGCGCAATGAAGCGGCCGTCAAAGGACCCCCCCATCTCGATGTCGCCGGTCGCGGAGAACGGCAGGGTCCAGCTCCGGGTCGTACTGCAGGTGCGGATGTCATACCAGAACAATGTGCCGCCCTTGTTGCTCAGGCGCTCGTACCTGTGCGCGAGCGTTGGCAACCACCGCCCAAAGCCGCCATCGCTGCACCCAGCCTGGAGTGCCTGATACGTTTGCCCGTCCAGGATGACATCGCCCGGCGACCCGCTGTTTTGGAGCATGAGCAGGGTGCCATCGGCGTTCCATGGTTGATCATCGGAATAGTGGTGGCGCGCGTCGGAGCCCCAGGTCCCAGAGCCTCCCGTCGCCATCGTGAACGTCGACCCCGGATCCCCCACGATCCGCATGACTTTTAGGTTGAACGGCGTCGGATAAATCGGCGTCAGCGCCGCCGGCTGAGGCAGCGTTGGCTCTGTCAAGACCGCCCACGGATCGGTGATCGGACTCCCGCTCGACGCCGTCACGGTGACCACGGCCGCTCCGCTCTTCCCACCGCTCGTCGCCGTGATCGTGGCCGTCCCGGCCGCCACTCCGGTCACGAGCCCGCTCCCGCTCACGGTGGCCACTCCCGACGCGCTGCTCGTCCACGTCACCGCCCGGCCGGTCAGGACGTTGCCCGCCGAGTCCTTCAGCGTGGCCGTGAGCTGCACCGTCGTCCCGACTCCCACGTTGGCCGACGTCGGGCTCACCGTCACCGAGGCCACCGACGCGCTCGTGACCGTCACCGACGACGTGCCGCTCTTGCCCTCGCTCGTAGCGGTAATCGTGGCGCTCCCCGCGCCCACGCCCGTCACGAGCCCGCTGCCGTTCACCGTCGCGACGGACGTGCCGTTGCTTGCCCAGGTTACGGTTCGCCCGATCAGCGGATTGCCGTTCCCGTCCTTGGGCGTCGCGGTGAGCTGGACCGTCGCGCCCTGCTGAACGCTCGCCGTCACCGGACTCACCGTCACCGACGCCACCGCAATCGTGGACACCGTGATGCTCGCCTGGCCGCTCTGCCCCTCGCTCGTGGCGGTGATCGTTGTGGAGCCCCCGGCGACCCCGGTCACGAGGCCGCTGCCGTTGACGGTCGCCGCTGCCGTGTTGCTGCTCGACCACGCGATCGACCTGCCACTCAGCGTGTCGCCCGCCGCATCCTCCGTGACCACCGCGAGCTGCACCGTCTGCCCAGCCAGCACGCTCGCCGCAGCCGGATTCACCAGGACCGTCGCGACCGGCGCGACCGCGACGGTCACCAACGCGGTATCCGACGTGCTATTGGGATGGCCGGTGGCGATGACCTTGTACTGGCCGAGAGGGGCTCCTGCCTTGTAGCGCCCGTAGTGGCGGCCGCCGCTCGTGCTCGTATCGAGCATAGCGCCGCTCGTCACGCTCCAGGTGACGGCCACAATGGCCGTGTCGCCGGTGGTGGTGAGCGCGACGGCCGTGAAATTGGTGATCTGGTTCTGCCACAGGGTCAGACTCCTCGGCGAGACGGCCACCTGCGAGGTCGTGTTGCCGTTCGGACTGGTGATCGCAACGGGCCTCTCGCAGCCGAGGACTACCCCGGTGAGTAGCACCGTGACGGCGAAACGATCCCTCAGCAGCGCCAGCCGGCGCGCCAGCTTGTGTTTGAACGTCATGGGCCGCTCCCATCCCTCGCGTCAGTTGATCCGGGCTCTAGTGGTGGCACGTTCCGCTCCCGGAGTCGGTGAAGGTCTGCCCGGTGATCGGGATGAACTGCCAACTGTACGTGCCGTCACCAAGGGTGAACTTCAGCACGCCCCACGTGCTGGCGTTCCGCACCTCGCTGTTCGGGAGCGGCGTGGCAAAGAAGTACAGGCCACCACCGCCGGTACCAACCACGAATGAGCGAATGCCCCGCACTGGATCTGCCGTCCCGTCCGGAGCTTGTGGTGCGAAGCGTTCGTACTCATGGTCGTGCCCCGCCATGGCCAGGTCTGCCCCATAGTCGTACAGCGCCTGCCACAACGGTTGTACCGCGGAGTAGCTGCCGTGGTCGCCCCCGGAGCTGAACCGGGGATAGTGCATATAGGCCAGGATGCAGCGCTTGGTGTTCGCCGCCAGGTCGGCTCGCAACCACTGCTCCTCGGGCGACCCGGTGCTCATGTCGATAAATCCGTCGAGGGAATTCAACACGACCATGTGCCAAGCGCCCAGGTCGTAGCTGTAGTAGTACTTGTTGCTGTCCCCTACGAACGTGCCGTGGTCGCGGTAGAAGTACGTGTAGTAGTCACCCCCGCCCGACGAGGGATCATCATGGTATTCGTGATTCCCCGCGGCGGGGTGGACGATCGCCTGGTACCGACCCCACGACGGTGCCCAGCAGTTCGCGTAATCCTGATAGTAGCCGTCGGGGTAGGCATTATCCCCGACCGTAAAGACCGCCTGGGCCCCGGCCCGACCAATGAGTGCAGCGGTACTGTCGTCGGTATCCGAGCCACATTCCGCGATGTCGCCGGCGCCGACGAGCACCACGGTGCTGCCGGGGGCCGTCACGGTGACCGCAGCCATGCCGCTCTGCCCTTCGCTCGTCGCCGTGATCGTCGCCGAGCCGACTGCGACCCCGGTCACGAGGCCACTCCCGTTCACGCTCGCGACCGCCGTGTTGCCGCTCGCCCACGTGACGGTACGACCGGTCAGGGGATTGCCGTTCGCATCCCGCGGCGTGGCGGTGAGCTGCACGGTTCCAGCCGGGGCCACGCTGGCCGTCGGCGGGGTCACCGCGACCGACGCGACGGGGACGGCTGTTACGGTGACGCTCGCGGTCCCACTCTTGCCCTCACTCGTGGCAGTGATCGTGACCGAGCCTGCGGCCACGCCGGCGACAACCCCCGTAGCGCTGACCGTCGCGATCGAGGTGCTGCCGCTCGTCCACGTGATGACGCGGCCGGTCAGGGGATTGCCGTTCGCGTCCCGCGGCGTGGCGGTGAGCTGCACGGTTCCAGCCTGGGCCACGCTGGCCGTCGGCGGGGTCACCGCGACCGACGCGACGGGGACGGCTGTTACGGTGACGCTCGCGGTCCCACTCTTGCCCTCACTCGTGGCGGTGATCGTGGCCGAGCCTCCGGCCACGCCGGTGACAACCCCCGTGCCGGTGACCGTCGCGATCGAGGTGCTGCTGCTCGCCCACGTGATGACGCGGCCGGTCAGTGGGTTGCCGTTGGCGTCCTGCGCCGACGCGGTCAGCTGCACGGTCGCACCCTGTTGCACGCCGGCTGTGGCCGGACTCACGCTCACCGAGGCCACCGGGACACCAGTGACCGTCATGCTCGCGCTCCCGTTTTTTCCCTCGCTCGTGGCAGTGATCGTCGCCGAGCCGAGGCTCACGCCGTTTACCAGCCCGATGCCGCTCACCGTGGCGACACCCGGGTTGCTGCTCGCCCACGTGATCGTGCGCCCGCTCAGCGCGTTGCCGTTCGCGTCCTTCGGGGTGGCCGTGAGTTGCGCCGTGGCACCCTGCGCGACGCTCGCCGCGGCTGGGGTGACCGTCACGGACGCCACGGGGATCGGCGTCACGGTGATGCTCGCGGTTCCGCTCTGGCCTTCGCTGGTCGCACTGATGGTCGCGGTGCCGACAGCGATTCCGCCGACGAGCCCGCCGTTGACGCTCGCCACCGTCGCGTCGCTGCTCGACCACGTGACCGTTCGGCCCGACAGCGTGTTGCCGGCGGAGTCCTCAGGAGTTGCGGTGAGTTGTCCAGCTTGCCCGACGGGTTCGGTCATCGATGACGGCGTCACGATGACCTGGCTGACTGGCGCCGTCGTTCTGGTGCCCGAGAGTACGGGTTTTTCGCAGGACTGGATGCCGAGCGCGAGCGCTGACGCGATCGCGCACAGCCCGATGCCGCACGGCAGCAAGTGACCGATCTTCATGAAGCCGAGCTCCTGGGAGAGGGGACGACCTGCGTCAGGTGTCGAAGCACACGATCTCGCGTCACGGATTGAAGAACTCGCTCATGTCGGGCGCGCTGGCGGCGTCACCGGGGAACGTGTTGAAGCCGAGCCCCTTGAGCAGCAGACGCAGCGTGCTCTGGTGCTGGTACAACGTCGTGGACTGGTAGCCCCGCTTGGACTTGGCCGGGCTGTGACTGCGTTGGGAGAAACGACGAGTTGGGCGACCGTCGGGTTCGGCTCGTTGAGATTAACCGGCTTCTCGCAGCTCCCGATGACGATGAGCGGCAGCGCGAGCAGCGCGCCGCGGAGGAGACGATCTTTGAGAAGAGCGAGACGATGCGGCAGCTTGTGTCCGAACGGCACGGCGCGCCTCCCCAGGGGTGCAAAGGAAATGGGCCGCCAAGGTCGACCCATGTCGATCCGCTGGCGGCCCGGCAAGCGTGGCGGACTTGGTCCGCGGTAGCCCCGTGGCTCTGCGTCACCGCCTTTCGACGGCTTTGCTCTGAGCAGCGATGCGTATGTGTGCTACTGCGGACGAGCAATTCTCGTTCCGCTGTTGCGAGGGCGCACTACCTATCTATGGGCGCGTAGCTTAGGCGACGGCGGTTCGAACGACGACCACGTGCGACGAGAGGCATTCTACAAGGAGTCTCGCATCTCACACTGTGACCGGCGTCACCGGCCCTCAGGTCTCACGCAGGCAGGGAGTTACACCACTTCACGGCGTTACACATTGATAACCACCGTCACGCCCTGGCGGCGCAGTTGGCCGAGCAATCTCGCTTCGACGCGCGCGGTGACGTGGACGATGCCGTCGACCTGCACCTGGTTCATCACCTCCGCGTCGCGATGCAACGCGGCGAGCAGCTTGCCTTCGGTCACAGGCACATGGATGCTGACCACCGGGCGCAGCGCCTGCGCGGAGGTCTGGAGCACAGCCCGCAGCTCTTCGATCCCCCCTGAATGCGGAGTGCGGAGTGCGGAGTGCGGAATTGAGGCGGTGAGCACCGCGTGAGGGTATCGCTCTCTCACCTGCGCGAGGAAGGCCTCGGGGTCTGGCAACAAGTCTGCTTTATTGAACACATACACGATCCGTTTTCGCTCTCCGCTATCGGCCTCGCCATTCCGCATCTCCGTAATGGTCCGCTCCACCACGTCCGCCTGCTGCTCCCATGCGGGATGTGCCGCGTCGATCACGTGCAACAGGAGGTCGGCCCCGCGCGCTTCCTCGAGCGTCGCGCGGAACGAAGCCACAAGGTGGTGGGGCAGCTTGCGGATGAACCCGACCGTATCGCTGATTCGGAAGCGGTACCCCTCGCCCACGTCCACCTCGCGGGTGAGGGTGTCGAGCGTGGCGAACAGCCGGTCTTCGACGAAAATGTCGTCCCCCGACAGGGCGCGCAGCACGCTCGACTTCCCGGCGTTGGTGTAGCCCACCAGCGCGGCGCTGGGAAGGTCACGGCGGCCCTGGCGCTGGTTCGCGCGGTGGTCGGCCACGCCTTCGAGCCGGCGCTTTAAGACCGAGATCTTGCGGCGGATGACCCGGCGGTCGGTCTCGAGCTGGGTTTCGCCGGGACCGCGCAACCCGATGCCACCGCGGATCCTCGACAGGTGGGTCCACATGCGCGTGAGCCGCGGCAACAAGTACTCGAGCTGCGCCAGCTCCACCTGCATCTTCGCCTCCGCCGAGCGCGCGCGCGTGGCAAAGATGTCGAGGATCAGCTCGGTCCGGTCCATCACGCGCACCGCCAGCGCCTTCTCCAGATTCGTCCCCTGCACCGGCGAGAGGGGCTCGTCGAACAGCACCAGCGTCGAGCGGGTATCCTGCAGGATGGCCTTGAGCTCCTCGACCTTCCCCTGACCCAGGTAGAAGGTGGGCGTCGGTGCCTCGACGCGCTGATGCGTCTTCCCCACCACCTCGGCCCCGGCGGTGTCGGCGAGCCGACGCAGCTCGTCGAGATGGTCTTCCACCTGGGTCGCGTCGGCGGAGCCCTTGCGTGGGGCACCCACCAGGAACGCCTTCTCCACCGGCGGCTGGATCTCAATTAGTTGCCGAATACGCTGAGGCCTCCCCTCATTTGAGCAGTTTCATCAGCGGCACGTTCCCCTTCCCGGTGAGCGCCATGGACTTCTCCCCGAGCGGAGTGTCGAGCAACACGCGTCCGGTGATGCCGTAGCCCACCGCCCGGCGCGTCAGCAGCGCCTTGGCCCCAGCACCCACCCCGGTCCATTCGAACCGCACCGGCACCACCACCCGGCTGTGGTTCGTGGGCGACAGGTCGAGAGGCCGGTCGAGCAGCGCGTCGCCGAAGTGCGTGCCCTCGAGATCGACGCCCACTTCCATGCGGGTCGAGCGGATGCGATAGTCGTTCGGATTATAGACGTCGAACACTAGGTCGAACGTCCCGCCCGTCAAGCCGATCCCGGTCACCGCGATCTCTTGCAGCGAGATGTCGGGCTCAGTGAACGCCAGCCGGCCGAGGGTCGCGCAGGCGGCCAGGAGCAGAAGGGCGGACAGACCCACAACTCTCATCCGTCCGCCTGACCGCCTGGCCGGGTGGCCGCCTTCTTGAGGTCCGCCCACCATTCCATCCGTTTCTTGATGTCCTTTTCGAATCCGAACTCCGTGGGCTCGTACCAGCTCGCCCCCCGCAACGCCTCCGGCAAATAGTCCTGCGGGACGTAAGCGTGCTCGAACGCGTGCGCGTACTTGTACCCCGCGCCGTACCCGAGCTCCTCCATGAGCTTGGTCGGGGCATTGCGAATATGCAGCGGCACGGCTTCGGCCGGATGCTCCGCGGCGGCGTCCATCGCTTGGCCGAATGCCGCGTACACGCGGTTCGAC
>WNFC01003397.1_pt1 | contig 17228 bp, 17 predicted proteins | sample 5400541 | NCBI WGS metagenome assembly WNFC01 (sample SAMN13153342, study PRJNA577476) | soil metagenome | isolation source: 120 cm saprolite under Douglas fir tree site 2 hole 2 replicate 1 | place: USA:California | collected 2015-04-18
CCAACTCTCCGACGGCATCGACTACACCATCGTGAACGGTCAGGTCGAATACGACCACGGAAAGTTGACCGGCGCGGCAGCCGGAAAAGTCTTGCGCGGCCGCGGCTGGCAGCCAGCCACGAACTAAGTAGAAGAGTGTAGACAGTCTAGTTTAGTAATCTAGACTAGTCTAAATTAGACTAGACCTATTTACTGAACAGTGCTGATAATTGTAAGATTATAAATTGGTCTGAGCGGCGCGGTTCAGCTCAATGCGGTCTTGCCCGTTTCGGCCACGCGTCGCTCGTAGGTCATTTCCACCAGGCCGTGCTTTCCGTAATAACGCAAAACGATTTTGTATCCCGGTTCGATCTTCGCGCGCGTCTTGATCAGGGAATCCGAGAGCTCCACCCATCCGCCACTCACAAAATAACTGCCTTCCCAGCCGCGCAGTTCGAAATGACCGTCGTTCTTCAAAATGAGCGGCGCCGCTTTGCACGCGATCACCTTGCCGTGCATCTTCGCCTGGGCGCACTGATAGCGTCCGGAAACATCCACTTTTTGCGCTTTGCTTTGAGGCATCAGGAACAGAACGAGGGCAGCAATCGCGACGCAACGCGCCAGAATCAGGCCCACCCGTGCATACCCCATCGGCGTCTCCGCATCCAGGTCGCGTAGCTGCGGGCGGCGGTCCCTGGCCATTGGTACAGGTGCAATTCACCAACCACCAAGCCGTGCAGTAATGGCTGTGTTTACAACCACTTAAAGGCTGGCCGAACGGCCATCATTTGCCATTCGGGCACAATACTTCCCCTCTTGGCGCCCCCAGGGAACTCTTTTGCACCCCTGGAAGGGCTATTTTTCCCTTGCCAATCCTGTCCGGCACCCTATTCAAAAGGCAGTTCCGCCACCGCCTGACCATCTTTTCGGGGGTCCGAAGCCCCGTAATTCACGCCCGTAGCAGAATCTCGCATGACCGCTTGCCCCCCACCCACGCCACTCGTAAACGTTCCTTTGACATCAATCTTGTGGCCTTTGCTCGTCAACTCATTCCGCACATTCTGCGCAAAGCGGTTCTCCATCATCACATCGCATCCGCCGAACGTGCGCTTGCTGAAACGCGGCGCCTCCAGTGCCGCTTGAATATTCATTTTGAAATCGACAAGGTTCGCCACGAACTGCGCGTGTGCCTGCGACTGATTCCACCCGCCCATGATCCCGAACGCCACGCGCACATCGCCTTTTTGCGCGAACGCGGGAATGATGGTGTGCAATGGCCTCTTTCTCCCTGCCAGCGCATTTGGCGAAGCTGGATCCAAGCTGAAGAGCCCGCCCCGATCGTGCAGCGCAAACCCGGTGTCTGCGGCGACGATGCCCGATCCAAATGCTTCGTAATTGCTCTGGATGAGCGACACCATGTTTCCGTCGCGGTCCACGACACTCAGATAGGTCGTGTCGTTCCCAGCAGGCATTTCCCCGGCAGTCGCGTCGCAGTTCGCCTTCTCTGGATCAGTCAATTTGGCTCTTTGCGCGGCCCATTCTTTCGAAAGGAGCGTCGCCGCCGGTAACCTCTGTTTCCTCGGATCGCCGATGTATTTCACTAGATCTGCATACGCCAATTTCTTCGCTTCGATCATGGCGTGCAGCGCCTTCGTCGAACCAAAGCCCCAATCTTTCTGCCCCAGCGGAAACGTCTCCATGATGTTCAGCATTTCCAGCGCGGCGATGCCCTGCACGTTGGGCGGAAGTTCGTAGATCGTCCAATCGCGATACCCTGTGGAAATCGGCTCAACGAACTCGCTCGAATACTCCGCCAGGTCCTGCGCCACCATCGGTCCGTTGTGCCGTTTCATCGACTCGAGAATCTTCGCGGCAATTTCTCCTTTGTAGAAAGCCTCCCGGCCGTGCTGCGCGATCTGTTCGAGCGACCATGCCAGGTCCGGGTTGCGGAATACCTCACCGACCTTTGGTGCGCGGTCTCCAGGAAGATACGTCTTCGCCGCTGCTTCATCCGTCCGCAGGTAATCCACGTCCCCGGCCCAATACGCCGCTGTCCATTCCGGTACCGGAAACCCGTCCCGCGCCGTTCGAATTGCCGCCGCCAAATCCTCCGCCAGTTTCTTTCGCCCGAATTTATCCGCCAGCTTCTGCCATCCATCCACCGCGCCTGGCACCGTGATGGCATTCACTCCCTGCTGGGGCATGCTGCGAATTCCCTGCTTCTGCAAGTACTCGATCGTCAATCCTTTGGGCGCCCATCCGCTGGCGTTCAATCCGTAGAGCTTGTTGGCTTTCGCGTCGTACACAATCGCAAACAAATACCCGCCGATACCATTCATCATCGGCTCAACCACGCCCATCATGGCGTTCGTCGCGATCGCCGCATCCACGGCGTTCCCGCCGCGCTCCAATACCCTCACGCCTGCCTGCGCCGCCAATGGGGATTCCGCCGCCACAATCCCATTCCGCGAAATCACCATAGACCGCCCCTGCGAACGGTCTTGTGCTTTGCTTCCTAGACCTGTCACCAGTATGGCCACTGCGCTAAAAACGAAGAGGTAAACGTGCAACCTGTGAAGAATCCGCATGGTCTTGGTCCGCTCCTTCGCTGTTTCCTTCAAACTCTACATCTCCAATAAAGTAGCGTGGCTTCCCGCACTCTAACCCGCCCAATGGCTACCCGCAAGCTCGCCAATTCCTGCAACTCCGGCTTCACATTTGGAATTTTCCGGCCAACGCCCTAGAATTCTTAGGAAGCTGGTCCGTTTCAGGCTAAGCTCATCTGACCACTCGCGTTCGTGCTATTCGGAGAACATCGAATTGCCTGAGCAACGCCGCGCCATGCAACACTCGACACCGGCCGCTTCCCGCGAGCCGCGCTTCAAGGCGCAGATCGACGCCCTCGTCGCCGCGCGCCATTCCGATCCTTTCGCTCTCCTCGGCCCGCATCCGGCGCAAGGCAACTGGTCTGTCCGCTTTTTTCTGCCCTGGGCTGCCGAAGCCTCCGTCTCTCAAAGACCTCCCGCCATCGAAGGCGCCACCCTCCCTCCCGGTAAAGTCACCGACGCCGTAAAACTTCGCCCCGAAGGCTTCTTCGAAGCTACCTGGCCCTCGAACCAATCCGCTCCCCCCGCGGCGGCCAGCTACAAAATCCAGGGGCGCACGCACCAGGGCGAATCATTCGAAATCTACGACCCTTACGCTTTTCCGTGTGTTCTCAGTGAATTCGACCTGTACCTGATGGGCGAAGGCCGCCACTACGATACCTACGAAAAACTCGGCGCCCATGTGATTACCGTCGAAAGCATCAGCGGCGTTCACTTCGCCGTTTGGGCCCCTAGCGCCAAGCGCGTCAGCGTTGTGGGCGACTTCAATCGGTGGGACGGCCGCGTACATCCCATGCGCGCTCGCGGTTCCTCCGGCCTGTGGGAAATCTTCCTCCCCGAGCTCAACGAAGGCGCCATCTACAAATACGAAATCATCGGCCCTAACGGCAACGTTCTCCCGCTCAAAGCCGATCCCTACGGCTTCCGCTCCGAACTGCGCCCCAATACCGGCTCCGTCGTCTGCCGGCTCGATCACCATAAATGGGCCGACGCCGACTGGATCTCCCATCGCGCGCAGAAAAACTGGTTCGCATCGCCCGTCTCCATCTACGAAGTGCATCTCGGCTCCTGGCGCCGCGTCCCAGAAGATCGCAATCGCTGGCTCACCTACCGCGAGCTCGGGGACCAACTCATTCCCTACGTCAAAGATCTCGGCTACACCCACATCGAGCTTCTCCCCATCATGGAGCACCCCTTTGACGGCTCCTGGGGCTACCAGACTCTCGGCTATTTCGCCGCTACCAGCCGCTTTGGCTCACCCGCCGAATTCATGGAGTTTATCGACCGCTGCCACCAAACGGGCATCGGCGTCATTCTCGACTGGACACCCGCGCATTTCCCTCGAGACACCCACGGCCTGGCACAATTTGACGGCACGCATCTTTACGAACACTCTGACCCACGCCAGGGCGCCCATCCCGACTGGGGCACGCTCGTCTACAATTACGGCCGCAACGAAGTTCAAAACTACCTGATTTCCAACGCCCTCTTCTGGCTCGACAAATATCATATCGACGGCCTTCGCGTTGATGCCGTCGCTTCCATGCTCTACCTCGACTACTCGCGCAAGCCCGGCGAATGGGTTCCCAACCAATTCGGCGGCCGCGAGAATCTCCACGCCATCGATTTCCTCAAGCGCATGAACGAAGTCGCTCACGGAAAGTTCCCCGGCATTCTCACCATCGCCGAAGAATCCACTTCCTGGCCCGCCGTCTCCCGCCCCACTTATCTCGGCGGCCTGGGCTTCAGCTTCAAATGGAACATGGGCTGGATGAATGACACGCTAAAATACTTTTCTCACGACCCCGTTCATCGCAAATACGAACACAACAAACTCACGTTTTCCCTGCTCTATGCCTTCACTGAAAATTTCCTTCTTCCCTTCTCTCACGACGAGGTCGTCCACGGAAAGAGCTCTCTTCTCCACAAAATGCCCGGCGACATGTGGCAGCAGTTCGCCAATCTCCGCCTGCTCTACGCCTATCAATACGCTCACCCCGGCAAAAAACTCCTCTTCATGGGCCAGGAAATCGCTCAGCGCCCCGAATGGAGCGAAGCTGGCAGCCTCGATTGGCACTCGCTCCAATGGGATTCTCACCGCGGCATTCAGAAGCTCATCTCCGACCTCAACAACCTCTATTCGGCGGAACCCGCCCTTCATGAAATCGATTTTGACTGGCATGGTTTCGAATGGATCGACGCCAACGATTCCGACAACAGTGTTCTTTCCTTCCTCCGCCGGGGAAAAAATCCTGATGATCTGATCGTCGTCATCGTCAACGCCACTCCCGTCGTCCGCGGCGGCTATCGTCTCGGCGTCCCCAAACCCGGCTACTACCGCGAACTCCTGAATACCGACGCCACCCATTACGGCGGCTCCAACTCCGGCAACATGGGCGGCCAGCAAGCCGCCAATCAACCTGCTCAGGGCCGTCCCGACTCGCTCGTCCTCACCCTTCCGCCCCTCGCCGCCATTTATCTAAAATGGACTCCCCAGTCCTGAAGAGGCCCCATGAATTCGCCCGTGAATGAACAAATACCGGCAGACATCTCTGAGCCTCTACCTGCCGCGCCTCACGGGAGAATGTTGCTCCTCGATCCAAGGGTGTTCAACTGGTCCAGCATCATCTTCGCTGTACTACAGAGCGCCTGCACGGCCGTCATTGCCATCAGTGGCCTGCGCCTCGCCATTGGGTTGAGCGCCCTCGCCGCAGCAGCAGGAATTCACGCGCCCGCACATGGCTTTCATCAAAACGCCATTCGGATCCCCATGATGGCTTTGGCCTTCCTCGGAGCGATCATCAATCTATTTGTAATTTGGAAAGCGCGGAAGTTGCGCAGCAAGCCCGCGTCACAATGGCGTCAGCAACCGGTCACAAAGAAAAAACTCAAGTCCGAGCGTTTTCAGATCGCTCTCGCTGTCCTGACCCTTCTTTTCCTCGCCGCCGAATGGATCACTCACCCCATCATCCATCGCGTCCCATGATGTGAGGCCGCAATAGCTCTTTTCATTCTTTCATTGGATCCTTTTCGACGCCCTTCAGTTCTTTCGCCAGCCGCTCATGCAACCGTTCGCTGTACCCCACCGGCAATTCAAACGTGCGGTCGTCCGCCGTCAAGATCAGGATGTTCCGCGTGGAATCCAGGATCGCCGAGCAGATTTCGCAGTGTTCCAGATGGCGCTCGATATCCTCCCGCAGCTTGGCGTTGACCGAGCCGTCGATGTACTCGGAAATGTGTTCCCAGACGTGTTTGCAATCCAGTTTCATAGCGCTCTCCCGAAGAACCCCCTGCGTGCCGGAGCCGTCGTTTTCAGGAAAGGAACCAGGCGCTTTTGCAGCATCATCCGCGCGCGGTGTAGCCGCACTTTCACCGCACCAGGATTGATGCCTAGCGCCTGCGCCGTTTCCTCGATGTTCTGTTCTTCCAGGTCCCTCAAGACAAAAACTTGCCGGTAAATGTCCGGCAATTCCGCCACCGCCGCCCGCAGCGCTTCCCGCAGTTCCTTCCGTTCCAGCGCTTCCAGCGGAATCTCCCGCCAGTCCGTCAGCGGCGCGGGCGTGTAATCGCCTTCATGGGCCTCCGTTTCGTCGTCAATCGACTCCTGGGCGTCATTCTTCGCCTTCCGCAACCGCTTTCGTCCTTCGTTGATCGCAATGGTCGTCAGCCACGTGCTGAACTTGGCGTCTCCTCGAAAAGATGCCAGGTGCCGGTAAGCGTTGATCACGGCCTCCTGCGCTCCGTCTTCGGCATCCGTCTCGTTCCTAACAATCGAGAACAACGTCAGATAAACCATCCGCTCATAAGGCCGGATCAATTCATGAAACAGCTCTTTTTCGCCCGCCAGTATCCGCGCGATCAGCCCGATTTCGTTAGCGGTTGAAGTCTGCATCTGGAAAAGGCCATAGCCACCCTCCTTAGAGGGCGGCCCTTTGCCTCTCGCATATCTCTTTTCTTAAAACTTCTCCAGCTTCGCCACACCAAAAATCGCGTGAAATCTTTCGCAGTAAATCGCCACCGCTTGATACTGATTCAAGTCCGCGGTCGCTGGCAAATCATAATTCTGATCGCCTTGATTCCCCTTCAACGTTCCAAGTTCCACGTGATCGAGGTCGCCTTTCACAATCTCTTGGTCAAGCGTCTTGTCCTCTGCCCGTACCAGCAGCACGTGCACATCAGGTCCATTCGAGGTCGCGAAATCCGAAAGCCGCAAATACTGTTTGCCGTCCGGGGCTTTGTAAATCGTCGCCCGTCCGCTCGTCTGGTGAACTTTCCCCTCCAGCTTTCCCGTGTACAGCGCTTCTGGCTCCGAACTGAGTGCGGCTGGCGCCGCCTCATTCACCTTCTGATTGATGAACAACTTCTCCGGCCGGAACGCCCACCATGCGCCCGCCAGCACGGGCACTCCAATCAGAACCAGAATCCACTTGTTGCGCGACAACCACGAACTTGTATTCGTATTCATCTTTTTTCTCTCAAGAATAAATCGGGCAGTCTCAACTGCCCGATCTTTCCTCTCGCCCTTTCGAGTCCTTAAAACTTCTCCAGCGGTGCCGCGCCGAAGTTCGCATTGAACCGCTCGCAGTAGATCGAAACCGTCAGGAACTTTGTCAGATCCGTTCCCGCAGGAATTTCGTAATTCTGGTCGCCTTCATTGCCCTTCAGCTTTCCCAACTCCACCTTTTCTGTGTTGTCTTTCAGGAAGTTGGCGTCATCCATCGCGTCCTTCGTCGCCACCAGGATCACGTGCACATCCGGCCCGTTCGAAGTCTTGAAATTGGTCAGCCGCAGTACCAGTTTCCCGTCCGCCTCCTGATACACTGTGGCGCGGCCCGAAGTCGCGTGAACCTTGCCGTGGAACTTGCCCGTCTCCAGCGTCTTAGCCTTCCCGTCGTGCATCATTTTGTCGTCTTGCATCTTGTCGTGTTTCATATCGTCTTGCTTCATGCTGTCTTGCTTCATGCTGTCTTGTTTCATGCCGTCTTGCGCGCGCAGTGATGGCCGGAATGCAAACACCCCCGCCAGCGCTGTAAATGCCAAAGCTGTCTTTATCGTGCGACCCATTCGAATCTCTCCTAGTTGTTTAGTTTTGGAGGGGATTCTTCTGCCCCCTCATCCCGTGCGCCTCATACGAGTCCGCATTCCGGCAAAGGTTACAGCGAGGGATGGACACTTCGATCACCCCTGGCCGTCCTGCTGCCGTTTACTTTTCGAAGAAAGTTGATTGTTGGGCCGCCGCCGGGCTCGCGTCAAACAGGTATCATCAGAATTCGTGGGAAACGCTCATGACTAGGAACTTCGCCATCCGGCTCAGGTGCCCTAAGGGGGACAGCGACTCCTGGGTTACCCTCTCCAACCGCGAGGAATCCCTCGAACAGATCCTTGAGCAAACTTGGGGATTTGAGTGCCGCGAGCACGGCTCCCAGCAAGGAATTCCCCAGGAGGCCATGGAAGTAGCCCCCATCGATAATCCCCGGCCTTCACCGGGGGCCCAAACGTCTTTCGCCGTCCCCTTCCCCAACGCCCCCGCAAAGAAAACGCCCCGCTCCAGCGAGCGCCTCTCCATGCGTGTGCCGGTTGTGATTTACGGTTTTGCCGGCAAAAGTGGCACATTCCATGAAGATACCGAGACGGTCATCGTCAATTCCAGCGGCGCCCTCGTCACCCTGAAAGCCAAACTCGCCTTAGGCGACACCGTTTTTCTCATGCACAAGAGCAGCCGCGACGAGCAGGAAGTCCGCGTGGTCTATCTGGACGCCTATTCCGACCATGAAACGCGCGTCGGCCTGGCGTTCAAAACGCCGATCTCTGACTTTTGGAGAAGAATTCGGAAGAAGCCTCGCTTTGCCAAAACTCTCCGCGTCATCGTCAAAGGTACGGACTCCAGGGGCCATCCCTTCGCCCAGAGCGCCTATACCGTGGACCTCAGCCAGGATGGCGCGCGCCTCGACGGCATCGGCTTCCTCACTTCTCCCGGCCAAACCATCGAAGTCCGCCGCCTCTGGCGCAAAGCGCGCTTTCGTGTTGTTTGGATCGGACAGGTCGGCACCACCGAGTCTAATCAGGTTGGCCTCTTCGGCCTGCAAGCCGAAAAAAATATCTGGCGCGTTGCGCTCCCCAAGTCTGCTGCGGCTCCACCTCCGAAATACCCCAAGCCTCCCAAAAAGTAAGCCGTCCTGAGACTGAGCATCGGCCGGCGCCATCGCACCAAGCCAGGAATAACTATGTCCATCATGCCTGCGACAGCGGAAAATCCCGAGCGCCTGCGGAAGTCTCCACATGGATAGTTTTCTGCCCTTGATTTTCTCTCAACTGTATTTCCGTAATGCCGATCCAGAAGAGCTTGTGTACCGCGGCTCCTTGTATGTTGCTGATGGTGGGAAATCCTCCGCTTACTCCCGCACTGAACGTCACCTCGGGACTGAACTTGATCGTAGTCCCGCTGATCTGTGTTTGGACCTCCTTGGTGCTGCTCACCGTCACCTGGCTCGCCGTTTTTGCGATACTCGCAGCGGCCGCTACCAGCGCGGACATCGGGCCATCCGTTGCCACGCCTGATTCCGCCAATGCTTGCCTCAGTGTGTCGCCGGAGACTGTGATGTTGTCGCCGAGATCGTTGAAGATCTGCAGTCCCACGCTCACCGGATCGGTCCCGCCTGCCCGCGCCTGAGTAATGATATTCTTCACGTCCTCCACGCCAAGTTCGGTTTTTCCGCTGCCTTCATCGGAGGCTGGGGCACGGCTTGTTCCTGTCGCCTGTGAATCGGAAGGCGTCATGATGTTGCTCCTTTCTCATCTGATTGCTCGGTGTTCGATTGTTCTTAAATCTGCAAAAGCATCTGCGATAGGCTCACCTGCTCTTGCCATGAGCCTCAATAGAACAAACTGACTGTACTCCTCTCTGCTCCATTGCGCGTCGTCATTTTAGCCAAGGGCCGCTCGCAAAGCGAGGCACTCCAGGAATCCCGCGTCCCATCCGGTCGGCCGCTTGTCTCCGCGGAACTCCCGGTCTTTCAAAAAAAGTTCGCTCCGTTTTCGCATTTTCTCCTATACACTCTGGTATCCGCCATGCCTAAACTATCTCGCCGCAACGTGCTCAAGAGTGCCCTCTCGGGAGTTGCCATGAGCTCTTTTCCGTCCACGTCCTGGCCACAGGAAGCCACTCCCATTAAGCGTAAGGGCAACATCCGCCAGTCTGTTTCGCGCTGGTGTTATAAGAACATCCCGCTCGAAAAGCTTTGTGCCTATGCCGCGGAAATCGGCTTGAAGGGCATGGACTTGCTAAATCCGGACGAATTTGATGTCCCCGGCCGCTACGGCCTCGTCTGCAGCATGGGTTACGCGGGCGGCGGCGAAATTGGCAGCGCCATGAACCGCGTCGAAAACCACGCCAGGATTGAAGAAGGTTTTCGCAAATACATACCTCTCGCCGCCAAAGCCGGCGTTCCCAACGTGATCACTTTTTCCGGCAATCGCGCCAGCATGTCCGACGAAGAAGGCGCCAAAAATACTATCGCCGGTCTCAACCGCGTCAAGAAAATCGCCGAGGACCACGGCGTCACCATCTGCCTGGAACTGCTCAACAGCAAGGTCGACCACAAAGATTACATGTGCGACCGTACCGCCTGGGGCGTTCAGGTTGTCCAGGCCGTCAACTCGTCCCGCGTCAAGCTCCTCTTTGACATCTATCACATGCAAATCATGGAAGGAGATCTGGTCCGCACCATTCAGAAAAACATCGATTGGATCGCGCACTTCCACACTGGCGGCGTTCCCGGCCGCCACGAACTCGACGGCACCCAGGAAGTCCAATGGGATGGCGTCATGCGCGGCATCGCCGCCACCAATTTTCGTGGTTACGTCGCCCACGAATTCGTCCCCTCGCGCGACCCGCTCACCTCCCTGCGCCAAGCCGCCGATCTCTGCGACGTCTAATCCCACTTCGCCCGATCACCGGCTACCTACGCCAAGTCGTATTGCTTGCTGCTCCCCACAGGAGAGCTTTCTAGCTAGGTTGACGCGCCAAGTAAAGAGGCACCCGCACGCCCCCGCTACCGCCGCACGCTCACCATCGCAGCATCTGCTTCATAGCCTTCTTCCTGCACAGTCTTCTGCGCCGCCGCGGCAACCGCTTGCTCGTCTGCATTCTTCGGCAAATTGCAATAGCGCCGGATCACTTCTTCGCCATTCACAATACGGACCAGCCACTTGGTCTTGCTTGCGTCCCAGGAAACCTCCACTTGATCGGCACGCATATTACCTCCTGCACTCCTTCTTATACCGCCTCTCCCCTCCGATTGCCACGCCTTGCACGCATTTGCTCTCTTTCTTTCCCTCAGCCTTCCAGCCTACCCTGAGCGGGCTCGAAGGCTGCCTGGAACGAACCCAAGTAGTCGTACCTCTATCCTGCCCATCGCGCCAAAGCTCTGCTAGAATCCCTCCATGAAAAGACGCACCTTGCTTCAATCGCTCCCCGCCGTAGCTTTGCTCCCAACCGTAGACTGGCTTACCTCCGCCCAGGACAAACCTGGCTCTGCACCATCCGCAACAACTGTCTACGAACTCCGTATATATCACACTTACGAGGGAAAGCTCGACGACCTCCTGCGCCGTTTTCGCGAACATACTTGCAAGCTCTTCGAGAAGCACGGTATGAAAAACGTCGCCTACTGGACGCCCACCGACGATCCCCTCAAGGGCAAAACGCTTGTCTACATCATCGCCCATCCCAGCCGCGAAGCCGCCACCGCCAACTGGAAGGCCTTCGGCGATGACCCCGAGTGGCAAAGCGCGCGCGACAAATCCGAAGCCAGCGGCAAGATCGTCGAGAAGATTGATTCCACCTTTCTCGCAATGACCGACTTTTCTCCCAAGCTCCCTTAGCGAAGGCATGATGAGCGAGACGCAACACCCGCGACGCATTGGTCGAAGCATCGGCGCCGTGCTGGCCGGAATGATCGCGGGCATCCTACTGACCATCGGCACCGACGTCGTACTGCACGTGATCGGTGTCTTCCCGCCATGGGGTAGCTCCATGGTCGGGTTCGATGGCGCCCTCCTGCTCGCGACTGCCTATCGCACCGTCTACGGTGTGGCCGCCAGCTACATCATTGCGCGACTCGCACCCGACCGGCCCATGCTGCACGCCCTAGTGGGCGGCGTCGTAGGCCTTGCCGTCAGCATTCTGGGAGCCGCCGTGACCTGGAACAAAGGAACTGCCTTCGGGCCTCACTGGTATCCACTCGCACTCATCGTACTCGCAATACCGCAAGCATGGTTGGGCGGCAAACTCTACGAAATGCAACTGCGCGCACGCAAAGCGCAGTGAAGCATCCGTCGTTCCCAAACTTAGTTGTTCGCAAAACGGGAGATATCCATGGTCCTCACGAAAGACGAGTTGATCGGTGCTCTTAAACACGAAGTACGCATATTGCTGCACTTGGCCTCAAAGATTGACCCCGCCAAGCTCGACTACCGCCCCACGCTCAAGCAGCGCAGCATCCTCGAACTCCTGCAGTACATGGCTATCATGGGTCCCACCCAGATTGCCGTAATCAAAGCCGGAGTCTTCAATCGAGCCACATTGAGCGCCGCCTGGAGCCCCGCGGAAGCGGCCGCCAAAACAATGAACTTCGATCAAGCCGTCTCCGCCATCCGAAAACAATCCGACGACTACGTTCGTCTCTTCGCCGATTGGACCGAAGCCGATTTCCGCGCGGAAATCGACATGTTCGGCAATAAGTCCACTCGCGGCCGGCAGTTGGTGAACTTGGTGCTCGGCGGTCACGCCGCCTACCGCACTCAGCTCTTCTGTTACCTCAAGTCCTGTGGCCGCGAAGAGCTCAGCACCATGAACCTCTGGGCCGGGATGGACGCACCTTAGCCCGGGCTCAGATCGCATCCGGCTTTAAGGCCCCTCGACGCTGCCCCAACTTTAGACGCGTGCTAAACTAATCGCCGAAACTTCCGCGCTCGTCACTTTACTCCTACGGGTGAGCCGTGTCACAGACAGTCGTTCCCATGCTTCATGTCCCGAATGTCAGAGCCACGGTCGAGTGGTACACCTCGATAGGGTTCAAATTAATCGGGCAAAGCGAAGAGGATGGCGAACTCAACTGGGCGAAGCTGTCATTCGGGAATAGCGAAATCATGCTCAATGCCGATGGGAAACCAAGCGCTGACCACCGTCGCGAGGTCGATTTGTACATAACCATCGACAACGTCGATGATTTCTACCGCCGCCTCAAGGACCGCGTTCAAATCGTCGTGGACCTCAATGACACCTTCTACGGCATGCGCGAATTCATCATTCGCGACAACAACCGCTTCTGGGTCGCCTTCGGTCAACCCATTCAAACGTAGCTGCTTACCAAGGGTACTTCAGCTTCAATCCTGCCCTCTCGGCTTCTGTGTATTTTGCTCCTGTAGGTTTACCGTCTTGTATTTCCACACCATGTTCAATTTTGAACAGACAGACCTGATTCGGAGTTGTAGCTTCTACTTGAAAAATAAAGGTGGATACAAGCACGCGACGGCGGTCATTCGGCAGCCTCCGAGGCCCTCGTCGCGGACAGGCGCTTCAATCCCCACCAACCCCACCCTCGATCCCAAGGGGGTGGGGACTTTTTTTCTCTCGATCTTCCGTTTTCAATTCTCCAACTTCGGAAGGTGGAGGTTCTCCTCCTCCATTTTCAAATTTCATTCTTCCGTCTTGCTCTCACTGCCCTTGCTGACCCGGAAAACGTGTCCGTCCGGATGCCGCTCGAAGAAGCAACCGCTCACGGAAAATGCCCTGTAACGTCTAACGACGAAATGACAAAGATGGTATGGCGTTCGGAAATTTCAATGCTATCTTGCCGTTTTTCAACGGCCTGCTACCTGCCGGCCTGCCTGATACTCGCAGCAGGAGGTCTTTGTGTGGCTAACGAGCATTCTTGCGATAACGTCCACACGATTGAATAATGAGATGGTTTTCAGGGAGCGACGGAATGGCAACTGAGCTTACCCTATCCGTGAACGGCGCCAAGCAGGTCCTGACCGTGGCGCCGGACACGCCCTTGCTGTTCGTGCTGCGCAACGATTTGAAATTTACCGGCCCACACCTCGGCTGCGGGATGGCGCAGTGCGGAGCGTGTTCCGTTCTGCTCGATGGCGAAGAAGTCCGCTCGTGCATCACGCCGGTCTCCTACGCTGTGGGCAAAAAGGTGACCACCATCGAAGGTCTGCCCGCCGTTTGGGCGGCGCACAAGGGCTTGAGCGCGGCCGACGCCTCCAAAACCTTGCATCCCGTCCAGCAGGCCTGGATCGACGAGCAAGTTCCGCAGTGCGGCTACTGCCAGAGCGGCATGATGATTGCCGCCGTGGAATTGCTCGCCAAGAACTCGAATCCTACCGTTGCGCAGATCAAGGACGCCTTCACCAACAAGCCTCCGTCGCCGCATCTGTGCCGCTGCGGCACCTACTCCGCCATCATCGACGCCGTCCAGCGCGCCGCCAAGGCCATGACCGCCGGAAAGGAGTGAATGCCATGACCGTGAAAACAGAAAACTCCACCGATTCCGCAATCAGCATGACCCTCACGCGGCGCGGTTTCGTCAAAACCGGTGGTGCTCTTTTTGTCTCGTTCTACATTCCAGCAGAATTTTCCGCCAAGGCGGCCGAAAACCAAACTTCGCTTCCCGTAAACCAGATCGATCCAACTCTGCTCGCGTCATGGCTCGAAATTCGCAGCGACAACACTATTGTAATGCGCACCGGCCGAACAGAGACGGGCACCGGCATGAGCGGTTACTACCCACAAGTGATTGCCGAAGAACTACGAGTCCGCCCGGAAACGATTTCGCTCATCATGGGTGACACGGACAACACTCCCGACGGCGGATACTCGGCTGGTTTCCTATTTGGAATGTATAACCTTCGGAAAGTCGCCGCGTACACCTACCAGGCGCTGCTCGAGCTGGCCGCGACACAACTTGGCGTTGCCGCATCTAGTCTCACTGTCGCCGATGGGATCGTATCGGGTGGCGGAAAGAGCATTAGTTACGCGCACTTGGTCGAAGGCCAGCAGCTTGATTTGAAGATTCCGGTGACAGGCAAGCTCGCAAGGATGGAACAAGGAGAAGTCGCCGGACTCAATGGCTTAACGGTAACCGGAGAGCCGCCGACGAAGCCCGTGAGCCAGTTTAAGGTCATCGGTACCTCCTATCCCATGCCGGGAATTCCCGATAAAGTCACCGGCAAGACGCAATGGAGTTGCGACGTTACATTGCCTGGGATGCTGCATGCGCGCATGGTGCGCCCCGCCACGTTGGGATCGACCCTGATCTCGGTCGGCGCACTCAACAAGAAGCTGTTCCCGACCGCGGAAGTCGTGAGCAAAGGCAACCTAGTTGCCGTGGTTTCTCCAAATGAGTGGGAGGCGATTCGGGCGGCGCAATCCGTTGCTACAAGCACGAAGTGGACAGACTGGTCCGGATTTTCGGGCAGCGAGGATCTGACAAAGGCACTTCGCGCCTACAAATGGGGTGCGCCCTCGGAAAGCCGCGGAAAAGCAACCGATGTGATGGCGGCACTCGCGACCGCGCCCAAAACGATCTCCGCGACGTATGGACAACCGTACGTCAGGCACGCTCCAATCGGCCCCTTTGTCGCCGTTGCCGACGTTCGCAGCGACGGCAGTGTGACTGTGTGGACCCATTCGGCACAGTCCCAGGGGCTGCGCGCGCAGATTGCCAACACTCTGAACACGCCAGTCGAGAAAGTGGTGGTCCGCTGGCTCGAACACTCAGGACAGTACGGACGTACGACTCTTGGAGGCGATGGCGCTGAGGGCGACGCTGTAATCCTTTCGCAATTGACTGGCAAGCCCGTGCGCGTGCAGTGGACGCTGCAGGAGGATCTGGCTTGGTCCACTGTGTCGCCGGGATGGATATCCGACATCAAGGCCGGGGTCGATCCGAATGGCCGCCTTGTCGGGGTGCACAGCGCCTTCTACTCGCCCTCTGGCGATGTGCGGCTTCTAGGCGCCATTCTCGCGGGAATGCCTTGCTGCACTCCGAAGCCGGGAGGCTGGGTTGCCACGGAATGGCCCTACGACAAAATTCAGAACAGACTGGAAGAAGCATATGGAATGCCGAACCTTGGAGCGGATTCCACCTCAGCCGGCCTGCGTGGCAACATTATGCGCACGCCTGGACAGCGTCAGCAGAACTTCGCGCTAGAGGGTTTGATCAACGAGGCAGCCGCTTCGGCGAAAGCCGATCCTATCCAGTTCCGCCTGGACCATACCACCGACCAGCGTTTGATCGATATACTCAATGCCACAGCCAAGGCAGCGGCATGGGAATCTCGCCCCTCCCCACACCGCGCCGCGCGCAGAACCGGAACTACTCCTATCACCGGCCGCGGCATGTGCATCATCGTCCGCATGAATGCTTATTGGGTAGGTATCGCTGAAGTTTCCGTCGTTCCTGCTACAGGAGTCGTTCAGGTCACCAAGTTCACCATCGGTGTCGATTGCGGCAAGATCATCAACCCGCGCCAGCTCGACCGCTGCATGAAGAGCGGCGTCGTCATGGGCCTCAGCGAAGCCCTCAAGGAAGAAGTCACCTTTGACAAGAGCAAAGTGACTAGCACGAATTGGACCCGCTACAAAATCCTGACTATGGAAGAAACCCCCGAAATCAAGGTTGTCCAGATCTCGCGCGACGACAAAGGCTTCGGCGGAGGCTCAGAAGCCGCCAACGCGCTCGGCCCCTCGGCAGTCGCCGCCGCCTTCTTCGACGCCACTGGGGTCCATGCTCGCCGCATCCCGCTAACCCCCGCTTACGTCACCACCCTGCTCAAAGCTTAGGGACGGGCCGCCCGGACGCCGCTCGGCAAGAGTGGCTTCCCTCCAACTTCGTTCTTTGAAAGTCATTACTTTCAACTTTCGACGTTTTCAGGAAACTTTTTTTCGAGGCCAGTCGTACCTATCTCCAAGCACCGGCCCCGCGCCGGCCAGGAGGCATCCAGTCATGTCCGACAGCTACAGGATCTTGTTCGCCAAGACCGCTCTCATCACAGCCACGGCTCTTCTCCTATCACCGCTCGGCGCCTTGGCGCAATCCGCCGCCGCCCCGGCAAGCTCCACCCAATCAACGGCATCCGCATCCAAAGACCGCTGGCTGCACGTCCGCGTTATCAGCACCGACGCCAAGGGCGAAACCGTCCGCGTCAACGTCCCCCTCGAACTGGCCGAAAAAGTCCTCCCCGCGGTCAACAAGGATCGTCTCCACAATGGCAAGGTCAAGATCGACAACGCCCACGTCAATGACGTCGACCTCCACGCCCTCGTCGACGCCATCCGCACCGCCAAGGACGGCGAATTCGTCACCGTTCAGAGCAACGATTGCGATGTTCGCGTCGCCAAAATCAACAACCACCTGATCGTTCATGTTCTCGACAAGGAAAACTCCAAGAAGTCCGAAGTCGAGGTCAAAGTCCCCATGAAAGTCGTGGACGCCCTCTTCTCCGCCGGCAAGGATGAATTGGACCTCGTCGCCGCTCTTCACGCGCTCTCCGCGCAGGGCGATACCGAACTCGTCTCCGTAAAGGATCACGAAAACACCGTTCGCGTCTGGCTCGATTCCAAGAACGTCACGG
>WNFC01003399.1_pt1 | contig 17225 bp, 14 predicted proteins | sample 5400541 | NCBI WGS metagenome assembly WNFC01 (sample SAMN13153342, study PRJNA577476) | soil metagenome | isolation source: 120 cm saprolite under Douglas fir tree site 2 hole 2 replicate 1 | place: USA:California | collected 2015-04-18
CAGTCCGATCCCGATCGCCACGCTGTACAAGGCGCTGGTGAGCTGTCGGTAGGTGGCGGCGAGCTGCTCCGGGCGATTGATGGTGAAGTCGTCCGGCCGGTCCGCAGGCGTATTCCGAGCGCGCCGCAGGATTCCGACCAGCTGATCCTCGGCCGGATCGATGTCCTGCGACCGCGCGACACCGACGCCAATCGAAAAGCCCCTCCTCTTGCCGAAGTACGCCCAAAAGGTCTTGAACGGGATCATCACCCTCAGATCCTGGCTCTCCCCGAGGATCTTGCCCCGCCGGGCGAGAACGCCGATCACCCGAAAGGGTCGGTTCTCGATCCGGACGGACGCGCCCAGCGGATCGGAGTTGGGGAATAGCCGATCGACGAGATCCATTCCGAGCACCACCACCGAGCGCCTGTTCTCGTCGTCGGTCTCGTTCAAAAAGCGGCCCGAAGAAAGCTCCCATCCGGTCACCGAAAGGTAGTCCTCCCGGGTCCCGAGCACGCCGACGAGGGAGATCTGATCGCTCAGGAAACTGACGTCCGATACCCGGAAAACGACGGGAGCAACCGCGGTGGCGTAGGTCGATTGGGCCCGGATCATTTCCATCTGTTCGATCGTGAAGTCCTTCCGGTTCCGGTACTGCCACCAATCCCCCTTGATCACCCAGGGGAACTTGGAGACGTAGAGCGACGATGATCCGATCGTCGCCATCTGGTTCGCAAAGGACGTGTTCAAGCCCTGAATGATCCCGATGATCGCCAGCAGCGTCGCCACGCCGATCCCAATGCCCACCGTGGTGAGCACGGTGCGCAGCCGATTGGCCCGCAGGGAGAAGAGGGCCATTCGCAAACCCTCGAGGATGTCGATCCGGAATCTCATCAGATGGAGAGCACCTGGGCGGGTTTGCGGGCGGACCCATTCATCGCCACCTCGTGACCGGCTCCATCGGCGACGATCTTCCCATCGCTGATCCGGATCGCGCGGGGACACCGCGCCGCCAGCTTCGGTTCGTGGGTGACGAGGCAAATGGTGTGCCCAGCCTCATGCAGCTTTTCGAACAGGCGCATGATCTCTTCGCCGGTGGCGGAATCCAGGTTTCCGGTGGGCTCGTCCGCGAGGAGCAGCGAGGGTTCGGTGACCAGGGCCCGAGCGATCGCCACCCGCTGTCGCTGGCCTCCGGAGAGCTCGTTGGGCCGGTGCTTCATCCGGTCCGCCAGTTGCACCTTCTCCAGCGCATGCCGCGCACGCTCATGGCGGTCCTTGGCCGTCAGCCCGCGATAGACCAACGGAAGCTCCACATTTGCCAGCGCCGTATCCCGTGGCAGGAGTTGGAAAGTCTGGAAGACGAAGCCGATCTCCTGATTGCGGATGTCCGCCAACTCATCGTCCGCCAGGCGCGAGACATCCTTTCCGTTGAGCAGATATTGCCCGCTGGTCGGCGTGTCCAGGCAGCCGATCACGTTCATCAGGGTGCTTTTCCCGGAGCCGGACTGGCCGACGATGGCCACCCATTCACCTTTAGCGACGGCAAAACTTACCCCGCGAAGAGCGCGAACCTCCTCCGTTCCCACCTGGTAGTGCCGCGTGATGTCCGTCAACGTGATCAGCATGAAATGGTGTTGCTCCCTTGGGCGCGCTGCTTTAGCTGCGAGTCCGCGTGAAGCCCCCTTTGCCCTTCGCCTTCATCTCTTCGACCCGATCCCCTTCTTTCAGATCCTTGGACAGCGTCCGGTACGGGCCCTCGACGATCTTGTCGCCTTCCTGCAGACCCTCCACAATCTCCATCTCGGTGTCCGAGGCGATCCCCGTCCGCACGCGCCGCGGTCGCGCCTTGCCTTCCCCGTCCACCACGAAGACGACCTTGGCGAGGGTCTCGGTGCGTTTCTTCGCGGAGAGGCGAGTCGTCGTACCCTCGATTGGGGCAGGAATGTCGCCCAGATTCTTGTCCGAGCGAACGGTGACCGCCTGAATCGGTACGATGACCGCGTCGTTGCGCATTTCCGCGGCGATGCGAACCTCCGCGCTCATTCCCGGCATCACGCCCGGCGGTCGGGTGGTCAGCGCCACCTTGATCGGAAACGTCGTTACCTCCTGCTCCGTCCCCGGATTCTTGATCAACGCCTTCTGAGCAATTTCGGTGACCACGCCCTCGAATGTCTGACCCTCCAGGGCATCCACCGAAATATCCGCCTTCTGGCCCTGCTTCAGATACACGACCTCGTGCTCGCCCACTTCGATCTTCACTTCCATCGAATTGAGGGCGGCTAGGGTCATCACCACGTCTTCCGAGAAATCGGAACCGCGAACGCGTTCACCGACTTCCCGATTCTTTTCAATCACGTTGCCATCGATCGGCGAGATCAGCGTGGTCTTTGACAGATTGGTCTGTGCTTCCTCGTACGCCGCGGCCGCCTGCGCGTGCCGCTCCCTGGCCGAAGCGAGTCGGGCGATCGCCCCATCGCGATCCGCCTTTACTTTGTCCAGCTCCGCGCTCGAGGCGAGTCCCTTTTTCACCAGGCCCTCGACGCGCGCGTAGTCTGCGGTCGACCGCTCCACTTCCACTTGAGTCACCTGGGCGTCGGCGCGGGTGGCACTTTGGGCGGCGAGCGCCTGTTTCGATGCAGCCTCGAACCGTTTGCGATCGATCTGGCCGAGGATCTGTCCCTTGGTGACGCGATCGCCGTCCTTGATCAGCAGCTGGATCAAATCGCCGGAGAGATTGGAGGAGATCTTCACCGTGGTGACCGCCTCCACCTTTCCTGCTCCGGTGATCGTCCGGCTGATGTTCCCTTTTTTTGCGGTGGCGAATTGAACCTCCACCGAGGGCGGTGGTCGCTGACGCAACCCGCCCACGGTGATCGCCGCAATGCCGAGGAACAAGACCACCGCGATTACCGATTTCCACCAAGTCATCGCCGCTCCTAGGGAAAGCCACCCATCGTCCGCGCCAGGGCCTCCCGGGCCACTTCCAAATCGATCCGGCTTTGCAGCAAGGACAAATCCGCCTGGGTCAGCTTGAGCTGGGCGTCGCGAACTTCAAGCGTGTTCGCCAACCCGGCATTGAACCGCTCCTGAGCGAGCACCAGGCCGTCCGCCGCCGCCTGACGATTGTCACCAGCGATCTTCGACGCCTCCAGATCCACCTCCACGGCTCGAAGGTTGCGCCGGATGTCTCCTTCAATCTGCCGTTGCGCGTCGGTGAGATTGAGCTGGGCGGTATACAGGTTATCGCGGGCCTGGCTGGTCTGGGCCACCGTTGCCAAACCGGAGAAGAGATCCCAGCTCAGGGTGAGCCCAGCACTGAGCGTATTGTTCCGGGACGGATCGGTAAACACCGGGTCGACCGAGCTGCCCGTCCGGGAGTAGCTGCCGGTCGCCGAAATTCGGGGCCAGAAGGCCGCCTTCGCCACGGCGATTCCGTAGTCCGCCGCCCTCACCTGATTGTTCAGTGCCTTGATCAGGGGACGTCGCCCCCGGGCGATGGCGTCGGCGTCCTGCACCGCGGGCACCGTTGCCGGCGGTCCGGTGATCGTTCCCGGATCCTCGGCGACCAGCTCCTCGGCCCCCGGATGCGCGATCCAGACGGCGAGATCGGATTGTGCCCCGGCGATGTTCGCGCGCTGCCTGACCGCGGCAAGTCGGTCGTTGCCGAGGTTGACCTGCGCCTGGATCGCATCGCTCTTCGTCCCCCGGCCGGCTTCGTGAAGGGCAATCGCCCGATCCAGCTGATCCTGGCTCCGCTTCACCGTATCCAGAAGGACGTCCAACGTCCGCTGGTTGCCGTAGAGCACGTAAAAGCGCCGAACGCCTTCGTACTCGGAGGTCATTTGTTGCTCCAGGAACTGGCCATCGGCTGCCTCGGCCTGGGCTCCCGACTGGGAAATCTGGTTCCACCAGCGGCCGCCATCGAACAGGAGCTGCTGGACCGAGACGATGGCCTGGTCGTTGCCGGTGTAGAACGCCGGAAAGTCCGCGACGACATTGGCGAACTGCTGCTGGCCAGTGTTGACGTCGAAGCTGACGGGCCGACTCTGAAGTCGCCTCGAGGTTCCGTTGTAAGATCGGGATGCACTCGCCTGTAGATTCACCTGGGGCAGGATCGCGGCTCGCGAAATCCGAGTCTGTTCTTCTGCCCGCGCCCGATCGAGTTCCGAAAGCAGTGCCGCCGTGTTTCTCCGGCTCAACTCCCTCACTTCCTGGAGGGTGATCGGCGTGCTCGCCAGCACGATCAGAAGGGCCAAGGCGCTCACGGGGTCCCTCCCCTCAACCCCGGAATCCCGATCGAAAAAACCGCTACAAACATCCCGTACAGAGCGAAGCCCAGGAGGACCGCGCGCTCCCGGCGCATTCCAGAAGCGGCCGCGAATCCAAGCCCGAGCAGAGCCGCGCTCCACAGCTTGAAGAAGTCGATCGAGGAGAGGATCTTTTGAGCGGTCAACGAGGCGCGCGGCATGAGAAACCCAAAATTTGAGGGGACCAACTGTTGCGCCTGATCGTCGGTGAGCCCGACCTGGCGGAGGTAGGAGGCGCCCAGGATGAGATGAAGCAGCGCCACCGGCAGCATCGACAGAGACGCGGCGGAGAAGCACTTGACGAATGGCGCGGAGGTGCCAAAGAGCCAACCTGCAAACTTGAGAACCGCCGCCACGGCGAGCACCAGCAAAGGCATCGCGAACACTCCTTGAGCCACCCCGGTCACCAGCCGAATCCGCTGCGCGGTGACGACCTGCTGCATCAGATCCTGCTCGGTGGTGTTCTGCAATTCACCGGTCATCTGAAGTTGCTGGGTGACCATCGGCGTCGCATTCAAGCGCAGCGCAAACGCCGCTCCGGAAAAACTCACTGCGATCACCAGGAACAGCAGCGGCAAGAACCAACTGCCGGAATCGACGGAGGCGGAAATACCGTCCACCGGATCCACGATTGCCCTCGCGGGCCGAAAAACCGACACCATATGTTCGACGCTCCCTCGCGGCGGCCCTACGGCCACCTGACAAAATGATTGCTGAGCAACAACGTGGGTTTGATTGAATTTCCTCTGCGGCCGCCGAAGCCCCCGAAGCCGTCCCTTGTAGCGGCCTGTAGTCGATATTTTGCCCGGTTCGTTTTATGGGTGTAGACGATCTTCCTCGCGTTCTCCAGCCGGGAGCCAAGATGGTCGACGCTACCGATTTTGCTCAGGTTCTCGCGGAAGCCGACGACATCGCCCAAAGCGTGGGTCAGAAGCTAACCACCGCCCACGTTCTGCTGGCGCTCTTCACCGTCGAGAACCGAGCGCAAGTCTTGCTCCGGGAGCGCGGCATCGACGAAGACCGCCTGCTGGCCACGATGTCCTGCGTTCCGCAGGAAGATGAAGCCCTCCTCGCCGACCTGAGCGAGCGAGGTCGGCAAATTGCGCGAAGCTGTGGGTCCACCGAGACCGACTGCCTCCACTGGCTGATTGGCGCCACCCGGGTCCGGTGCGCCGCGCAGGATCTGCTGGTGCGTTCCGGACTGGACCTCAACGGCACCCGGAATACCGCGCTCTCCTACTACCTGAGTGGACGAATGCCTCGGAAGCTGCAGCTCAGCCGGGTGCCTCGAGCGGCGACCCCCCTCGCGCCGAAACCAGGTGCGGCCTCCGCGCCGCGAGTTGCCGCGCTCGTGACGCCGGAGCCATTGCCTTCGCCCGTTCGGGTTCCACCTCCGCCGGCGCCAGACTCAGACACGCCAATGCTGCGCTGGGACAACGACGACCCGGTTCTGGATCCCGGCGCGTTTCCGCTCCTGGCGTCGCTGGGAAGAAATCTGACCCTGCTTGCAGAAGAGGGAAAACTCGATCCCGTCGTCGGGCGCGGTCGAGAGATCGACGAGGTCATCGATATCCTCGGGAAGCGGCGCACGAACAACCCTTGCCTGGTCGGCGAGCCGGGCGTGGGGAAGACCGCGGTCGTCGAGGGCGTGGCCCAGCGCCTGAGGATGGCGGCCAGCGGATCAGCGGAGCGTGCGATCATCGAAGTGGACATGGCCGGTCTGACCGCCGGAACGCAGCTTCGCGGCTCGTTTTCCGAAAAGTTGAACCATCTCAAGGACGAGGTCCGCAAGGCGCAGGGCCGCGTGGTGGTGTTCATCGACGAGTTGCACACCCTGGTCGGCGCCGGAGCGGCGGGAGACGGAGCCCAGGACGCAGCCAACGAGCTCAAGAGCGCAATGTCCCGCGGCGAGTTCCCCTGTATCGGAGCCACCACGCACGACGAATTCCGCAAGTACATCTCCTCCGATCCGGCCCTCGAACGCCGGTTCACGCCGGTAGTGGTCAACGAACCCTCGGTTCCGGAAACGGTGCAAATCCTCATCGGCGTCATTCCCCGGTACGAAGCCCATCACCGGTTGCGCTATTCGCCCCAGGCACTGGAAGCGGCGGCATCCATGGCTGCCAAGTACGTCAGCGACCGCTTCCTTCCCGACAAGGCGATCTCCATCGCCGACCTGGCCGGCTCTCGCTGCCGGCGCGAGGGTAAGGACCTGGTCGAGCCCGCGGATGTAGCCAGGGTGGTGGCAAACCTGGCCGGCATTCCTGAAGAGCGGCTGCTGATGACTGATTCGGTGAGGCTGCTCGCGCTCGAAAAACAGCTGGCGGAGCGAATCGTTGGCCATGCCGATGCCGTGGCGCGGATGGCGCAGGTGGTTCGCCGGAACTACGCTGGATTCTCGAGCCGACGGCCGATGGGGTCGTTTCTGCTCATCGGCCCCACCGGAGTGGGCAAGACCGAGCTGGCGCGAGCCCTGGCTGAGGTGCTCTTTGGCAACCCGGACGCGCTGCTCAGGTTGGACATGAGCGAGCTGTCGGAGGCTCACGGCGTTTCGCGTCTGATTGGTTCTCCCGCCGGGTACGTGGGTTATGGGGAAGGCGGCCAGCTCACCGAGCCGGTACGGCGGCGACCTTCGAGCGTGGTCTTGCTCGACGAGATCGAAAAAGCGCATCGCGACGTCCAGATGCTGCTTCTGCAGACGCTCGAGGAAGGCCGCTTGACCGACGGCAAGGGACGCCACATCGACTTCTCCAATGCCATCCTCGTGGCGACCAGCAACCTGGGGGCCGAGCTCTTCATGGAAAAGACCAAGGCGCTTGGCTTTGGCGCGTCGCGCGCCGCCGAGAATTCATCTCTGGAATCGGTCGAACGCGTCGTGCGGGAAGCCCTTCCACCTGAGCTGTGGAATCGCTTCGATGAGCGATTGGTGCTGCGCCCGCTGAACGGCCCGGAAATGGCTCGAATCGCCAGGCTTTTGTTGGCGGAGAGCAGCAAGCGACTCTCGGTGGAAAAGGGGATTCGATACGCCGTCGCGGACGCGGTGATCGAGCACCTGACGCGCCCTGGATCGCTCGATTCGAGCCTGGGCGCGAGACCGCTCCGCCAGCTGGTGCAGCGAGAGGTTGAAGCGCCGCTGGCAGAGAGAATTCTGGCGGGTGAGTTTTCTGCGGGAGATGAAATCCGGGTCGGCGTAAGGTCGGGTGACTTGACCTTCGAACGGGCACGCCGCGGTTGACCGCAATGGCGAGACGCACTTCCCGATCCAAGCGGGCCGCGCCCTCCTCCGGGCGCGGTCGGCGTGCGTCCCCCCGCGGCCATCGACCGCTGGTGATCGTCGGCTTTGGCCGGACCGGAGGCGCTCTGGCCCGTGGCCTGCAGCGGGCGGGTTGGCCGGTGCGAATCTTTCCCCGCTCTGGCGAATCGACCCGGCGCGCGGCTGCTTTCCGGCTTCCACTGGCCGACCACGAGGCGTTGAATCAGGCGGACATTTGCATCCTCGCCGTGCCGGACAACGCCGTGCCGATCGCGGCAAAGATGATGCAGGCGGATCTGGGACCGCAGACGGCATTGGTCCATTGTTCCGGCGCGCTGGATCTTTCCGCATTTGGCTCGGAGCCAGGGATTCTCGAGCGACCGCGCGGCTCATTCCACCCCCTGGTCGCGATTTCCGATCCGGAGGACGACCTTTCCGGTCACGCGGTCGCGCTGAGCGCTACCACCGATCATCTGCACGGGGTGCTGTTGGCGATGGCTCAAGAGCTTGGGCTTTCCCCGCTCGAGGTACCCGAATCGGGGCGCGCCGCCTACCACGCGGGGGCAGTGCTGGCGGCGGCCGGGGTCGTCGCGCTCGCTTCAGCTGCAGCCGCGGCCTTTGCGCAGGCAGGGATCGATGAACCCACTGGAATTGCGGCGCTACTTCCGCTGATGCGCTCAGCGCTCCTGGGCATCGAGCGACGGGGGCTCTCACGGGCGCTCACCGGACCGATCATCCGAGGGGACGTCTCGGTGATTCGAAGTCACCTGGACGCACTCCCCACGGAGCTGCGCGGACTCTACCGCGACCTCGCTTTGCGCGCCCTGTGGCTTGTCCGTAGCCAGCTTCCCAAAGAGACCCGGATTGCGGTGGAGCAGGGGCTGAACATCACAGCAGGATGATGCGCGGTCCCTGTAGTACTTTTCGAAGCTCGGCCAAGGCCGGCTCCATCGATGCTTCCGCTTCGGTGACGTGGCGCATCCCTACCACCGGGCCACCTTGGACGCTCCACAGCTTCTTGAGATCTTCGAGCAGATTCAGCGCAGGCTCGAGCAACGGTGATCCGCCCGACTGGACCGGCCCCGCATTGCCCTTTTGCTCCAGGTACCTGGTGAACTTGTTGACCGCCTCTCGAATCGGGCCCGGCTGTAGCGCATTGAGCAGGGGGGCGAGCCGCTTGGGATCAACCTTCACCAAGCGGGCCGCGGAAGACGGAGGCATCGACGGATCGAGCAGCGAAACCTCTCCCGCACCAAACGCTCCCAGCGCACCGTCTTCCGGAGCGCTCGTTTGATAGGGAATCAGGTCCACGAAAAGCAGCAATGCGTCCATCCCTTTTCCAAACGCCTTGAGATCTTCGTCTTCGACGGGCGGAAACTCCGCCGGAGCGCCGATGTGCAAGAGCGGGAATACAACCCCGGCCCAGAATTCTTCGGGCGCGAGCCCCGATGCGTCGACAGTGGCGAAAAGGTGCGTCATCAGCTCGAAGACGCGGGGCGCCTTCTCGGCCTGTTCGCGCAGTTTCCTGGCCGGATCCAGGCGCTGGAGGACGGTGATGATCCGCGCCTCCACCAACGTCCGCGCCTCCTTGGGAAAGCGTGCCCCGGCGCGGGAGAGGGCATCCCGAAGATCGGTGATCAGCCGCGCGACGTTTGCGTCCCATACGGCTTTGGCCTTGGTGGGATCGACGGCGACGAATTGGACGAAGCTCGGATCGAAGATGCGTTGGTAGTCGTCGGGGCCGAGCTTGGTGAGGGCGCTACTCCCGGTTGCCGAAAATCGCGCCTGAGCAAGGGAAGCGGCGATCTCGCTCGCGAATGCGTCGAGCTTCGCCAGATCGCCACGCGAGAGAGCCTCGGCCACCGCCCCAAAAGGGGAAACGACGAGGAGCGCTTCCGGAAAGCCGAGGGCTGCTCCCTCCAACGCCTCGCGATTGGGAAACCAGAACGCCTGGTGCTGCTCGATCAGGCGCGCTGCATACATCCCGGCAAGCCCGAGAGCGACGGTCTGATGATCCGCCCGATCGATCCGGAAAGCCCCGCCGAGCAGCTTGATGATTGATTTTTCGATCTCCGCCCATGGCGTGGTCAGCTCATCAATGCTGCGACCATCCACCGAGCGGATGGCGGACTTGATCTGCTCAAGCGCAGAGGCGATGTGCGGAGGGGCGATCTGAGACTCTGGTGCCAACATTTGCGAATTCTCCCTTTGCCTCGAATACCTTGAAAGGATGGCGGTGACCATCCTTTGTCGCTGGTGAGCGCGGACCCCAAGCGCGCTTCTTCAAAGGCCGTAGAGATGATGGTCTTGAGCGTAGTCGAGCACTGCGCGAGGGACGAGCTCTCGGGGGAGCTGTCCGCGCTCAAGCAGCTCACGCACTTCGGTGGAAGAGACCGCCGCCAGGGGGGGCCCAATCGCCTTCGGGCTTTGATGTCCCGGTCGGTGGAGGACAATCACCCGGGCCAATCTCTCGATTTCGTCGAAATCCTTCCAGTGAGGGAGGTCCTTGACGATGTCCGACCCGATCACCAGCGAGAACCGATGATCGGGGAAATTGCCCCGCAGGTGTTTGAGGGTATTCACCGTTCGCCCGTCGCCTCCCAGCTGCTGCTCGACCTCGCAAACCTGAAGCCATCCCGAAGCGTCGGCACACATCGCCCGGCACATCCTCGCCCGATGCTCGAAAGGGGTGAGCTGCTTGCCGAAGGGATGACGAAACGAAGGCAAGAGCCAAACCTCGTCGATCTCCTGGGTCGCCTTGACATACTGGGCGGCGATCAAATGGCCAACATGAGGCGGATTGAATGAGCCACCCAACAACGCCACCCTGACCGGTTCGGAGCTCATTTGATCGACAACTTCGACCGCTTCGAAATCGCCAGCGGCTGCGGCTCGCCGACCGGATTGCCGTCCAGCGTGAACGCGGAGAAGACCAGACCCCGATCTACGCGCTCGACCAGGCCGCAGGTTGCCTGAGCCGCACCTGACAGCTGTCCGGGAGTGACGAAAAACCGCGGCCCGATCTGCACCACCTTCGGCTCTGCTCCCTTTCCGTGAAAGAACACCGTCGCATTGAGGAGATCCTCCCGGTCGAGATCATTCTTGTCGTGCACGATGCAACAGAGCACTTCGCCCAACATGTCCAGGGCTTTTTTTCCCATCTTGGGATCATCGTAGTTTGGGCTGTCGCGGTCCGGGGTCCGGACGAACTTGTCCTCCAGGCGAAGCAGGGCCTGGGCCTCGGAGACCAGGGAAGCGGTGTGTCTCTTCCGGGCAATCCAATTGTCCAGGTCGCTGTACCATCCGCCCGCGAAAAAGAAGCGCTCCGCGCCACGTCTCGAAAGCAGCTCGTAGGCGGCTCCGAAGGCCTCGAGGTCTCCTCGACTGTCTGCGAGGACTCCGATCAAATCAGTCCCCTACGCAGAGAGCTCGTATTGCTGACCGCCGCGAACCCCGTTGCCACCCACGAATCGAGCCCGGCCTTGATCATCGAGGTCCCCAAGGAAATGCACGCCAGCCCACAATAGACCCCGGTGGGAGATGGCTTCGCCTCCAATTTGCCCGATGCCCTTGGACTGTCGAGTTCCCAGTAGACGTCATTCGCCGGTGTTGCTGGCCTCGACGCCGGTGACCTTGTAGATCACCACACCCTTTTCCTTACCCTTCACCTGCGCGGCGGGGAGCGCGGTCGCCTCGAAGCCGCGGCCGGCCATTTTCACCGACGACTCGGTCGCCAACACTTCGCCGGGCTTTGCCATACCACAGAGCCGGGCCGCGATATTTACCGAATCCCCGATCGCGGTGTATTCGTGGCGTTCACTGGAGCCCATGTAACCCACCACCGCCTGTCCGGTATTGACGCCCACCCCGATCGAAATTGGCCGCTGCCCCGCCGCGGTTCGCGTCCGGTTCAGGGCTTCGATTTCGACTTGCATCTCCATCGCCGCGCGCAGAGCGCGTGCAGCATCGTCGGGATGAGAGGAGGGCGAACCCCAAACAGCCATCACGCAGTCCCCGATGAACTTGTCGAGATTGCCCTCGTTGCGAAAAATGACCTGGGCCATTGCGGTGAAGAAACCGTTCAACATCAAGACCGTCTCTTGCGGGCTCTCGCTTTCCGCCATCGTGGTAAAGCCGCGGATGTCGGCAAAAAGCACGCTCACCTCGGCGAGACGACCGGCGCGAAGCAACTCCACTTGCCCCTTCACCACCATCTCCGCCACCGCGGGGGATAGAAAGCGCGACAGCTCCGCCCGCGTCACTGCTTCGGTTTCAATCTTCCGCGCGAGGTCCGCGTTTTCGAGCGCGATCGCTGCCTGGGACGCAATCCCGGAAAGGATTTTGAGATCCTTTTCGGAGAAAGCGTTCGTCCGCTCGCGCGTGTCGAGGAACAAGACGCCTTTGAGATCGCCCTTGGTCAGGAGGGGGACAGCCATCGCCGACCGGATCCCTTGCGCCACGATGCTCTCCGAGGACTTAAATCGAGAGTCGATAATGGCATCCGCGGTAAGGACGGCCTGTCGCGTCTCGATGACGCGCTTGAGCACCGTCTCGGAGAGGATGACCTCTTCGCTGTCTTTGCGCCGATTGCGGACCATTTGAGGCACCAGCGCGCCAGTGCGCTGATCGACGAGGAAGAGCACCGCATTGTCCGCAGCGAGAAGTTGAAAAGCGACGTTGATGATCTTGTCGAGAAGGCTCCTTTGATCGCGTTCAAGCCCTACCTGGCGGTGAAACTCATGGGCGATGCGCAGCTTTTCGTAGTCGAGCCGCAGAACCCCGATGTCGGTGAGCTTTTCCGCCGGCCGGAATTCGGCTTCCTCGACATGCTCGATCTGGGCCAGGAAGGCGGGCATCGACTGGTCGCTCGCCACCACGGTGACGTTCGGTGAGTTGGAGCCCCCCCGTTGGCCTTCATGAAAGACGAGCCGGGAATTGCCGAGTGAGATTTCGTCGCCCTCGCGCAGGTTCAGCTCCTTGACGCGCCGGCCATTCACGAAGGTTCCATTGGAAGAACCGAGGTCGCGCAGCAAGAATCCGCCGGCGGGCATCCGCTCAATGCTGGCGTGCTCCTTGGAAACCTCGCGGTCAACCAGGCGCAGCGTGTTATTGGCGTGGCGACCGAGCGTATTTTTCTCGGCGAGATCAAAGTCACCGACCCTACCGTCAGGTAGGCGACCGGACAGCCGGGGCCCGCGGAGCACCGTCGCGGCAACAACCTGGGTTAGCGGAATCACCGCCGCTTTCAACGGCTCGCCGCAGGTTGCGCAGTTGCTAGGTACCGGCGCCGGGGTCGGATTCCGGCAACGGGGACAGACCGCAGGCTGCATTCAATTGCCCGATTCCGAAGAAATTCCTGATCGAGCCTAGCAAACGGCATCGGCCGACGAAAGATAGCGCAAAAGTTGCTAAAGGTGCGCAGGTGAGAATCAAGCAGAGGCCCGAAGACTTTTCGGTCAAAGAGTCCTTCCGTTTCCTACCCTCGAGGACCGGAAGGTACTGGGTCTATCTGATGACCAAGCAGAAGCTCTCTACTTTCGAGGCGGTCGAGCACATTCGCCGGCAGTTCGGGCTCAAACCCGGCGCCATCTCCTTCTGCGGTCTGAAGGACAAGCAGGGAACCACCGAGCAGGTGGTGGCAGTCGACGGGATGGACATCGCGCTGCAGGAGCCTCGCTTGCGGCTGAAATTCCTGGGCCGGAGCGACTCGCCACTGTCCGCGGAGAACACCGCATCGAATCGGTTCGCGGTCACCGTTCGCGCGCTGCGCGGCGAGGATCTCGCGCAGCTCAATGCATCGGTCGCCGAAGTCAAGCGCCTCGGGGTGGTGAACTATTTCGACAGCCAGCGCTTCGGCTCGCTCAAGCATGGCCAGGGTTTCATTGCCAAAGACCTTCTCCGGGGCGACTTCGAAGCCGCGCTTCGAAACTACATGGCCAAGCCCTCGGACCTGGACCGATCCGAGGACGCAAAGGTCAAGGCGTTCTGGCAACAGAACTGGGGCCACTGGAACCGGCGCAGTCCTTTCGCCGCAAGCCGGAAATACGATCGGATCCTCAGCGCGTTGCGGGCGGAACCCAAGAACTTCGTCAGGGCATTCCTTCAGATCGATCGCAATTATCGGGCATTAATCCTCTTTACCTACCAGAGCTACCTCTGGAACGAAGGGGTCAGGCGACTTTTGCAGCTATCTCTGCCCCGCGAGTCTCTTTTTCCCCATCCCTACCAGGCCGGCACGCTGCTTTTTCACCGGGATGCCGACGCCAAAACGCTTGAGTATCTTCGGCCTCTGCAATTTCCCTTGCTGGCGCCCGACAGCCACTTCACCGATGAGACGGTGCACAAGGCCGTCGAGTGGTCGCTGGCGAAGGAGAAGCTGACGCTCCCTGAGATTCAAATCAAGGAGGCGCCGCACCAGCTTTTCTTCAGGCACGAGGATCGGCCTTTGCTCGTCTATCCGGAGAAACTGGTTATCGGTAAGTCGTCCGCGGATGAGCTCAACCGGGGACTGCTCAAACTCAACGTCGCATTCACCTTGCCGCCGGGCTCTTACGCGACCTTGGTCATCAGGCGCCTTTTCCACTTCTGTTACCGCGAGGACACCCGAGCGGAAATCCAGGCAACCCCCACCACGATCTTACAGCCTCGGGAAATCCAGCCTCCGGCCGCTTCCACCCACCGACCTTCGGCGCCAGGTAACCGACTGAGATTCCGAAGGAAAGACGGGAAACGGCGAGACTTTTAGAGGCGGGGCAATAGTCCGCAAAGATGTCGCGTATCAATTGCGTGACGAGCGCCGCGTTTGCTGATTCCCTGATGCCGTCTTCCATCGCCATCCAATCGATGCTTGCGGACGAAGCCAAGTCGCAGCCGTGGAAGGCGGATGTCATCGCTGCGAGGCGGGGCGATCAGTCCGCCTTTGCCTCATTGGTGCGCAGCATCCAACGGGCAGTCTACGGCCTCTGCCTTCGCCTGCTCCGCTCAGAGGCGGAGGCTTCCGAGGTCGCCCAGGAAGCTTTCTTGCGAGCGTACCAACACCTGCACAGGTACGATGAGAACAGGCCCTTCGATCTGTGGGTCATGGCGATCGCCAGGAATCTCTGCCTGGACCTGCTGCGCCGGCGGACCCGGATGAAGTCGGAAGATGTCGATGAAATGCGGGAGACGCTTCCTTCGGGGGCAAAATCCCAGGAGCAGGGTGCGATCGACCGCGAGGAGCGACTATCCTTGGAGAGCGCCCTCTCCACGCTGTCCACTGAAGACCGGGAGGTTCTGGCCCTCTATTATGTGCAGAAGCGCACTACCAAGGAGATTGCTCAGGTGATCGGAGTTGCACCGGGAACCATCATGGCTCGCCTGTTTCGCGCGCGAGAGAAGCTGCGCAAACAGATGATCGTTGGGAAGGAGCTGGCGTGAGCGAGCAATGCCCGGACATCGAGTTGTTGTTCGCCGAAGCGGCGGAGGGCACAGGCCCGCTGCTTGAGCACGCCACTCAATGCAAACACTGCTCGGCAATTCTGGAAGAGCATCGGCAGATCGAAAAAGACCTCTTCCGGTTGGTTGACCCGCTGCCACCGCCCGACTTCACCCAGCAGGTCATGGCCCGAGTGGCGGCGCAACACGCGCCGATGCGAGTCAACATTGCGCTCGGCCTGGCCATCGCGATGACCGCGTTCGGGCTCGGCATCTTCACGCTGATCTCCTCGGGAGTCGGGGTGAGCACAATCGGAAGTCTGGCTGGCTCGGCGCTGATCACCGCCAAGAGCTTCTGGGTTGGAACCCAGAAAGGTGTCTCAGTGCTGTGGGAAGCCCAGGCTCTCCCGATGGCGGTATCGCTGGTGATCGTTCTTTTGATCTGCATCTTCGCGCTCAGGCACCTCGTTCGCGACGGACGCGCGTTCAGCGAGGCGAGGATTTCTGGATGAAGTGGGTTCAACTCACATGGGTGGTTGCCCTGGCCAGCATGGGGTTGCAAGCTCCGGTGGCAGTTGCAAGCTCTTCGAAGCGGATTTCGATCCAATACCGCGGTCGACTCAACGACGCGCTGAAGAAGATCGCTGCCGAGGGTGGCATCAACCTCGTCGCCAGCGGCGATTTGAATCAAGACGCAGAAGTGTACCTGAAGGGCGTCAGCCCCGAGGAAGCCCTGAGGACGGTTGCCACCGCCTACCACCTCAAGATCGACCAAAGCGGGAGCATCTGGACATTGCGGCCAATGACGGACGAGGAGCGGCTCGCTCCACCTGCGCCCACCCCACCCTCACCGCCCGCGCCGCGCGAGGCGGAGTCCACGCCTCCCGAGCCCAACAGCAGCCCGGACAAGGAAGAGTCACCGGCGTCCGAACGAGCGATGCGCGATGCAGCCGAAGCGATTGCTAAATCCCATGCCGAACCCCCAAGGCCAGTCAACCCGAAGCTTCTCAAGAAAACGATCAAGGATATCAAACAGCGCCACCGTCATCCGGGTAGCAACGACCGCGTCGCCAACGGCTCCCTGGTCATCGGCGAAGGCGAAACTGTCCGCAACGCCACCGCGTTCGGTGGGAGCCTCGTCGTGAACGGAACCGTGACCGGTGATGCGGCGGCGCTCGGAGGATCGGTGACGGTGAACGGACACGTGTCCGGCGGTGCGACGGCCATCGGGGGAAGCGTTCACCTCGGTCCGAACGCAGTGGTTGAAAACGATGTCGTCGCGATCGGCGGAGATGTCACCAAGGACGAAGGCGCAGAGATCGGCGGCGGCTCGTCGAGCGCCATCGCCGGCATCCGGTTCGACAAACTGATGGCCTCACTCCGAGATTTGCCACGGGGTTCGAATGACGGAGAAGGCGCGAGCCCTCGACGGTGGTCTCACGGCTCGAGCTTCAGTTTCCCAAGCTTCCTCATCTGGTTCGCCTTTTTCTTTGCCGTTGGCCTCATGCTGATGGTGTTCGCTCCGAACCGAATGCATCAGATCGAAACCGACCTCAAGAGCGAGCCGCTCAAGTGCGGCCTTGCCGGGCTGGTGGGATTCATCGCCTTGATTCCCCTCTTGATCATGCTCGCCATCACGGTGGTCGGCCTTCTCGTCGTTCCAGTGGTCCTCTTCCTTGCCTGCCTGGGCGTCGCTATGGGCATGTCTGCAGTCGCCAATGAGATCGGGATGAAGCTGCCGTTCTTCCGAGGAAGGAAGACTCAGGCCCTGGTTCTAGCGGTGGGGACGGGAGTGCTCTTGTTGGTTGCCCAAGTGCCGTATCTCGGCTCCCTGGCGATCATGGTTCTCATGGTCTTGGCCTTCGGGGCCGCCATCCGCACCCGTTTCGGCCAAGCCCCGAAAGGCATTCCGCAGCCGATCTAGCGGTCGTTTGCGCGTCGAAAGCCATTGTCAGGTACTACAGCGGCATGGCGCACCGCCCGGCGCTACGAGGTCAGGATCTGGCCAGCCACCCGACACTTCGCCTTCAGAGCGTTCTTCTCGATCGCCTGACAGACCATCACGCAGGCGTTGGTGGGCGAGAAAGGCTTGGACAGCCAACTCACGGCGCCCTCTCGCAGGCACTGTGCGGCATCCATGCTGTCTTCGGGTCCGCTGATCACAATCACCGGCAACGTGGGAGCCATCCGGTGGCATTTCTGCACGAAGACGTGGCCGTCGATGTCGGGCAATCGAAATTCCGCCAACACGCAGCTGAACTGATGCTGTTCAA
>WNFC01003400.1_pt1 | contig 17225 bp, 13 predicted proteins | sample 5400541 | NCBI WGS metagenome assembly WNFC01 (sample SAMN13153342, study PRJNA577476) | soil metagenome | isolation source: 120 cm saprolite under Douglas fir tree site 2 hole 2 replicate 1 | place: USA:California | collected 2015-04-18
CGCCCGAAGTCGCGTACCGACCGCACGATTTTTCGTAAGCCCTTGATGGCCATAGCAGCCCGGCCTCCAGCGCCACACCTAATTCCAGCAACTAAGATGCCACGCAGCACTACTCTCGTTACATTCTCTACTAACCCGTCCGTTACCCAATGGTTGTTACGTCTTTGCGGCGTGACGAACTCCTTTGTTCCTGATAACTTAACGGCAATGCTGCGAGAGATCTCGTCGGGCGGGGTGGTGGTACGGGCGGCCGCGGACGGCTGGGAATTGGCTGTGATTGAGCCGCAGCGCGAAGAAGTGAAGGCTAAGAGCGCCTCCGGGAGTGACAAAAAACGTCACAAACAGGTATTGGCTCTGCCCAAGGGTTTGGTCGACCCCGGCGAGAAGGCAGAAGAAGCCGCGCTGCGGGAAGTGCGCGAGGAAACTGGAATCAGCGGGACCGCGCTGGCGAAACTCACGGACGTTAAATATGTTTATGTCCGCACCTGGGGCGACGGACAGCGGGTGTTTAAGATCGTGAGTTTTTATCTGCTGCGGTACGATTCGGGGACCATTGACGAGATCGCGCCGGCGATGCGGATCGAGGTCAAGCGGGCCTTGTGGATTCCGCTGGAAGAGGCGGAGCGCAGACTGGCTTATCGCGGAGAAAAAGAAGTCATCCGGCTGGCGAAGAAATATCTGGAGTCGCAATCACAGGAGGCGCATTAATGTTGCGTAGCGTCCATATTGAGAGGCATTTCACTTCGAGCAACTTCGTGCGCGATATGGTGATCGGCATGTCAGACGGGCTGACAGTGCCGTTTGCGCTGGCGGCGGGGCTTTCGGGTGCCATCGCAAATACGCGGTTCATTGTAATTGGCGGACTGGCCGAAATTGCTGCGGGATCGATTGCGATGGGGCTGGGCGGATATTTAGCGGCGCGTGGCGATGCCGAACACTACGAACAGGAAAAGGCGCGCGAGTACCGCGAGATTAAAGAGATTCCAGAGGAAGAGAAGGCTGAGGTCAGCCGCGTGTTTCAGGACTACGGATTGCCGGCCGAGGAGAGCACGCAGGTGTCGGAGGCGTTGAGCCAGCATCCGGATGCTTGGGTTGACTTCATGATGCGGTTTGAGTTGGGGCTGGAAGAACCGGACCCCAAACGCGCGGTGACCAGCGCAGGAACGATTGCGGGAGCTTATGTTGTGGGAGGGATGATTCCGCTTTCGCCGTACGTGATCCTTGCCAGCGCAACCCGGGGGCTGGAGTTTTCGGCCATCGTCACTCTGGCCGCGCTTGGCGTTTTTGGATTCATCAAAGGGCGATATACCGGAGAGCGGGCGTGGCGGAGCGCATTTCAGACAGTGGTGATTGGGGGAGTGGCCGCGGCGGCGGCGTTCGCGCTGGCGAAGCTGATTGCGTGAGGACGGGCCGCGGATTTCGCGGAGTTCCGCGGATCAATCAATCGTCTCTAGAATAATTTTCAAGAAATGGAGTCATTTCATGAAGTCGATTCATAAAGTTGCTGTCTTAGGCGCGGGGACGATGGGGGCGCGAGTTGCGGCGCATCTGGCGAATGCCGGCGTGCCTTGTTTACTTCTTGATATTGTTCCGCCCGGGGCGTCGGGACCGGGGCGCAACAAGATTGCGGCCGGTGGGCTGGACGCCGCGCGCAAATCCAAGCCGGCAGCATTTTTCGAGGCTTCGCTTTCGTCGCTGGTGACTATCGGCAATTTTGAAGATGACTTGAAGCGAGTGGCGGAGGCGGACTGGATCATCGAGGCGGTGGTCGAGGATCTGGAGATCAAACGGACGCTGCTGGGAAAAGTAGATGCGCTACGCGAGCCGGGGACGATCATCACCACCAATACCAGCGGTCTACCGGTAGCGAAGATTGCGGAGGGATTTCCGGAGGACTTTCGGCGGTGTTGGTTCGGAACCCATTTTTTTAATCCGCCGCGGTATATGCGGTTGCTGGAAATCATCCCCACCGCGGACGCCGACCCGGCGCTGATGGAGGTGGTCGCGAAGTTCGCCGACTCGCATCTGGGCAAGGGCGTGGTCTTCGCCAAGGACACTCCGAACTTTATCGCTAATCGAATCGGGACGTTTTCGGTGCTCAATGTGATGCGGTTGATGCAGGAGCTTGATCTCTCCATTGAAGAAGTTGACGCGCTAACTGGACAAGCGGTGGGATGGCCGCGCTCGGCGACGTTCCGCACGCTGGATATGGTGGGGCTGGATATCTTGGGACATGTTGTCCGCAACATGACTGGAGACAGTGTGGGACGGGCGCCCTCGCCCGCCAGTCTCGATGAGAGAAGTGATCTCAAGCTGCCGGAATTCTTCAAGCAGATGTTGGAGCGGAAATGGCTGGGCGATAAGACTGGCGGGGGATTCTATAAGAAGGTAAAAGGCGCCGGGGAGGGCGAGCGGTTGGCGCTGGATTGGAAGACGCAGGAGTATCGCCCGCTGCAGAAGGCGAAGTTTGCTTCGCTGGAAATGGCGAAGAACATCGAGGATACGGGCGCGAGGCTGAAGAGCCTGATTGCTGGTTCCGGAAAGAGTAGTTCGGGAAAGAAACAAGCTAAAGACGAGCAATTTCTATGGACGGTGCTTTCTGATCTGTGGACTTATTCGGCGAACCGCATTCCGGAAATTTCTGACAGTGTGGTGGAGATCGATCAGGCGATGCGGCTCGGGTTCAACTGGGAACTGGGGCCGTTTGAGTTGTGGGATGCGGCCGGGGTTGAGGCGACCGTTGGACGCATGAAGAAAGAAGGGCGTCCGGTGGCGGCGAATGTCGAGAAGTTGTTGGGCTCGGGCAAGAAGTCCTGGTACCAAGACGATGCGCAATCGCCGTCGGGCCGTGCTTATTTCGATCTCGCCAGCGGCAACTACAAACCGGTGCAGGTTGCGCCCGGGGTTTGGTCGGTCGCCGTCGCAAAGAAATCCAATGGCGTGGTGAAGAAGAATTCCGGGGCCTCGCTGGTGGATTTGGGCGACGGCGTGGGGTGCATCGAATTTCATTCGAAAATGAACACGCTGGGAGGGGACATTGTTCAGTTCATCTCGCAAACGCTAAAGCCGGGTGGCGCTGGCGACAACTTCGAAGCCTTTGTGATCACCAACGACGCAGCGAATTTTTCGGTCGGCGCAAATCTCATGCTGCTGCTGATGAGCGCGCAGGAAGAAGAGTGGGACGATGTTGATCTGGCAATTCGCGCATTTCAGGGGATGACGCAGGCAGTCAAGTTTTCTCCGAAGCCGGTGGTGATTGCGCCGTTTGGGATGACGCTGGGCGGCGGGGTCGAGATGTCGCTGCATGCGGCGGCGCGCCAGCCTCATGCCGAGCTTTATATGGGACTGGTGGAAGTGGGAGTCGGGCTGCTGCCCGGAGGCGGCGGGTGTAAGGAGATGCTGCTGCGGGCGATTGATTCGGCGGGAGCAATCCGTCCAGGTGGGCGTGGAGAATCAGTCGAAATGATGGAAGCCATGAAGAAAGCGTTCGAGACGATTGCAATGGCGAAGGTCTCGACTTCGGCGCATGAAGCGCGTGGATTGGGATTCCTGAGCAGCTCCGACCGAGTCACTATGAACCGCGATCGCGTTCTTTCGGATGCAAAATCGCGAGCGCTGGAACTGGTGCGTGCGGGATACGAGCCTCCGCAGATGCGGATGGACATTCCGGCGCCGGGCGAAAATGTTTTGGCGATGCTGAAGCTGGGAATTCACCTGATGCGGCAAGGCGAGTACATCAGCGACCACGAAGTGAAAATCGGAACCAAAGTCGCTGAAGTGCTGTGCGGCGGGAACGTGACGCCTGGGACTCCGGTCAGCGAGCAATACATTCTGGATCTGGAGCTGGAGGGGTTCAAGTCGCTGTGCGGCGAGAAGAAGACCCAGGAGAGGATCCAGTTCACGCTCAAGACGGGGAAGACGCTGAGAAATTGAAGTAACGATAGCAGCGGAGTAAGCATAGGGAAACAACGTTGAAAATTCGCGACGTGATAAAGCGGCCGGAACAGGACGGTTGGCGGTTGGTTCGCACAAAGGGTAGCCATCGCCAATTCCACCATTCTTCGAAGTCGGGGACAGTGACCGGCGCGGGACATCCGTCACTGGACATTCCGCCGGGAACGTTGAACAATATTCTTAAGCAGGCTGGTTTGAAATGAAATATCTCGTCATTTACGAAAAGTCTGAGAGCGGCTGGGGTGCCTACGCTCCTGATCTTCCCGGTCTCGGCGTCGCAGCCAAAACGAAGGATGAGGCTAAAGAATTGATGCGCGAGGCGATTGAATTTCACCTCGAAGGCATGCGCCAGCACGGCGACTCAATTCCCTCACCGAGCGCGACGACTGAGTACATCACGGTCTGAAGCGGTTCGACTTTGCCGCCCATCGAGACAAAGCCCAATGCGTCGGCCAATACACCAGGAGCGGCACGACCACCAAATATCCCAGCAAGTAAAGCCATCCTGGCATCAGGTGCTGTTCATGCCCGATTCCTCGCGCAAAGTTCACGTTGTATTCAGGACGCCAGAAATAATTGATCGGCACCACGATGCAGGTAGTGAATACTTGATACGTCAACGCGTTTTGGTCGTAGCCTAGTCGTCTCACTGCCCACACCAAAAGCACGGGAACGGCCAAGTGATATAGCCCGAGTAGGCGGACTAAGAGAGGGATGGTGGGATCGAACATGTATTCGGTGCCGCCGATGGGGTGGGTTCCGAAAACCAGGGCGACGATCAAATCCACAGCGTAGAGGGTTTGGAATACGAGTAGGCCGACCGCCTGCCAGGAGAGAATCAAACGGCTCTCCATCCAGAGACCGATCGCGATCAGTAGATTTCCCAGATCGCAGAAATAAAGAAAATTCTGTGCGCCATAGTGCTTCCAGTACAGCGGCGCCCAGACGAAGATCCAGGCCGTCCACGTGAGTTTCAGCCACAGCGGGATGCGCGAATCTGTCTGGCGGTTCATGCCATTCATGCGCGTTGGTGCAATTACATCAGTAACTTGCTGGTACACACCAGTGTACCTACCATGCGATCATGAGCTACAAGTCCCTGCTTTTCTGCCCCGACGAGAAGACCGCCCGCCTGGTGACCCAGGTGCTCACCGAACTGGAATTCACGGTAGAGCTTTCGAATGAGCCATTTGCCACGGTCAAGAGGTTGACCGATGAGCATTTCGATGCGCTGGTGGTGGACTGCCAGAACGAGCAGGATGCTTCCTTACTTTTCAAAGCCGGTCGCAATTCCAGCCTAAATCACAGCTCGCTTTCAGTGGCGGTTGTGGAAGGGCAGGCAGGAGTAGCCAAAGCATTTCGGATTGGCGCGAATCTGGTGTTGACCAAGCCGGTCAACATCGAGCAATCGAAAGCAACGTTGCGAGTCGCCAGGGGATTGCTGCGAAAGAACGAAGCGAAGGCGTCCTCTTCGGCGCCCGCGACCACGGCGAAATCCGCCAACGTTCCGGCAATGTTTCCGTCCAAACCGTTGGCTCGCGAGGCAGCAACTTTTTCAGCGGTGATCCCATCCGCGATGGGACCGGCGATTCCGCCGGCGCCCGTTCCGGCTGCGCCCTTTTCAGCTCTCGAACTTGAACAGGAGCCTACGCCTGCGCCGGAGCCGAGTGAGGTTGCGCTGCTGGAATCCATGCCGGTTGACGGCAAGCCCGCGACCCCTGCCGAGCCGATGTGGGCGCCAAGATCGCAGGGGCAGGCGGAACCGATTGCTGCCAGCACAGGCGGGCACGCGGCCGCGGCAGCTCCAGCTCTGGCCAAAACTCCAGAACTCAAACTTGCCGGCGCTTCGCCAATGGTGACACAAGAGCCTATTGTCACAGAAACCGGTGCGACTGAGCATTTTCCCGTCACTTCGGTTCCGGTGCCGACGTTTTCTTTGGATCTAGGGTCGAGCGCGTCGAACTCCGGCGGGAAAAAATTCGTCAAGACCGTCGCGGTGCTGCTTATTCTTGGCGTTGCCGGTTACATGGCATGGCAGAAGCTGCAACCGCAGCAGTATCTGCATAGCTCGACGCCAGGGCAAACGGTGAAGCAGCCTGTGGCTCCTGCGGAGATCCCCGAATCCATACCGGCCGCTCAGTTACCAGAGCGTGAGAATAGTTCTCCGGATACGACGCCTTCGACCGCAACACCTGACCTGACCACAGTCCCAACCTCCTCGACTACGGCTGCAGGGGGCGGCGTATCGGCGCGCACCACCTCCGAGAATATCCGAGTGCAGGAATTGCCCATGAATTCGGACCAGAAGAACAGCGCTGCGCTAAAGTCAACAGTGGTGCAGCCGATCGTGGTACAGGTGAAGCCGGGGAGTGTCCCGAAGCAAGCACCGCAGCCCACGCCGCCTTCCCTGACGATAACCACGGCGAACAATCCGAATGCGGCGCTCGCCAACATTGTAGCGACGGACGCTCCCGCTCCGAAGCCGGCCGGCTCATTCCGGGTTTCGCAAGGCGTATCCCAGGGGCTGGTGGTAAAGAAGGTGGCGCCGGTTTATCCGGCGACGGCTTTGCAGTTGCGGAAGGAAGGCCCCGTAGAGTTGATGGCCACGATCAGCAAAGAAGGCGCCGTGACTGGCGTGCGAGTTCTCAGCGGCGACCTGATGCTGGCCAAGTCAGCGGTCGAAGCTGTCCAGCGGTGGAAGTATCACCCTTACTTGCTGAACGGCGAGCCGGTGGAAATCGAGACGCAGATTACGGTCAATTTTAGACTGCCTCACTAACCATCCTCACTCCCGGCGAAATCGCCCCGCCAGGATCTCGATATAATAGGAAGATTCCCTCGCGCCAAAATTGTTTTCTGTGAGGGGGCGGGCGCAATGTGCTCGCCTGGGGGACTTCCTACATGGACTTCCGACTCGTCAGCGACTACAAGCCGAAAGGTGATCAGGGCAGAGCCATTGAGGCGCTGATGCGCGGGATATTCGACCGTGAGCAGCATCAGGTGCTGCTGGGCGTGACTGGGTCGGGCAAGACCTACACCATGGCCAAGGTGATTGAGCAGTCGAACCGGCCGGCGCTGGTGATGGCGCATAACAAGACTCTCGCGGCGCAGCTTTATCACGAGTTCAAGAGTTTCTTTCCACACAATGCGGTGGAGTATTTCGTGTCGTATTACGACTACTACCAGCCGGAAGCGTACGTTCCCGCCGCCGACCTTTATATAGAAAAAGAAGCGACCATCAACGATGAACTGGACAAACTGCGGCTTTCGGCGACGCGGTCTTTGTTTGAGCGGCGCGATTGTTTGATTGTGGCCTCGGTGAGTTGTATTTACGGTTTGGGATCTCCGGAAGCGTATTACGGGATGCTGTTGTTTCTTGAAAAGGGACAGAAGATCAAGCGCGAGGACATTACCCGCAAGCTGGTGGAAATTTTGTACGAGCGCACGGACGGCGATTTCCGGCGCGGAACTTTTCGGGTGCGCGGAGACGTGATCGAAATCTTCCCGACTTATGACGACATGGCTTACCGGGTCGAACTCTGGGGAGATGAGGTGGAGTCGCTCTCGCAGATTGATCCGTTGTTTGGCACGGTGAAACAGAAATATGTGCGGCTGCCCATCTATCCGAAGACGCATTACGTGATGAAGCCGGAGACGCGGTCGCGGGCCGTGGACACGATCAAAGAAGAGCTGAAGTGGTGGGAAGCGGAACTGGAAAAGCAAGGACGAGTTGTTGAAGCGCAGCGCATACATCAGCGCACGATGTATGACCTGGAAATGATCAAAGCCATGGGCTACTGCCACGGTATTGAAAATTATTCGCGGCATTTTACCGGGCGGATGCCGGGGGAGCCTCCGCCGACGCTGCTGGATTATTTCCCGCGCGATTTTCTGCTGTTCATTGACGAGTCGCACCAGACGGTGCCGCAGTTGCACGGAATGTATCCGGGCGACCGTTCGCGCAAGAGCACGCTGGTGGAGTATGGGTTTCGCATGCCATCTGCGCTGGACAATCGTCCGTTGACGTTTGAAGAATTTGAGCATCGCACCAATCAAATTGTTTATGTGTCGGCGACGCCGGGGCCGTATGAGCTGACGAAATCCGCGGGAGTGGTGGTGGAGCAGATCATCCGGCCGACCGGGTTGGTTGATCCTCCGGTGGAAGTGCGTCCGGTGAAGGGGCAGATTGATGATTTGCTGCACGAAATCCGGGGGCGGGTGGCGCGCGGGGAGCGGGTGTTGGTGACGACGCTGACCAAACGCATGGCCGAAGACCTGGCCGAGTATTACAGCGAAGTCGGAGTGAAGTGCCGCTACATGCATTCGGAGATTGAGACGCTGGAGCGGGTCAAGATTCTGCGCGACTTGCGCAAAGGCGAGTTTGACGTGCTCATTGGGATCAATCTGCTGCGTGAAGGGCTGGACCTGCCGGAGGTTTCGCTGGTGGCGATTCTCGACGCGGATAAAGAAGGATTCCTGCGATCCAGCGGATCGCTGATTCAAACCATCGGACGCTGCGCGCGAAATTTGAATGGGCGCGCGGTGCTTTATGCGGACCGCATGACGGATTCGATGACTAGGGCAATGAATGAAACCGATCGCCGACGGGCGATCCAGGCGGCTTATAACGTGGAGAATGGGATAACACCGGAGTCGATTGTGCGGCCGCTGGATATGTCGCTGGCACGCGTCATCGAAGCGGACTATGCGGATTTCGTCAGCTCGGAAGCGGAGGGGATTCCGGACTTCAAAGGTCAGGAAGAACTGGATGCTTATATTGCTAAGCTTGAAGTCGAGATGCGGGAGACCGCGAAACGGTTTGAGTTTGAGAAGGCGGCGAAGCTGCGGGATAGGATCAAGGAGTTGCGGACGAAGGAGTTCTTGTTTGCGTAACGCGCAAATGGGGATAGAGAAAACAAACGTGGGCGCCCAGATGGCCGGCCTCCACAGTCCCGTTTCGGAACCCGCCTGCGAAAAATGTGACATCCGTCCTTGACGTGCCGCCTGGCAGACGCGCAAGGTGGAGGCCATGAAGCCAACTCTTCTGCTTCTCCTCACGTGGTGCGCGGCCCCAGCGCTCGCTCAGGACCAGTCTCCGGTGGAAATCGTCAGAGTCGAACCGCACCCCCACGCGCGCTGCGCTCTGGCGGGAAGCGACGATCCTTGGGGCAGTTGTTTGCTGATCTCCTATAAGAATGTATCGGCGCAGCCGATCACGGCGATACGCTTTGAAGCGACCTTTATCAACGCAATGCCGTGGAGGCAACGAGCATCACCGTCTCCGGCAAAACAGGCGAGGTGTGCAAGTTCGATTTAACGCAATAGTGGCGGAAGATCGCCTAAAGGAGTGCTGCCATGAGCGTCTGTCGGTACTGCGGTCAGAAGGTAGGTTGGTTCAGCGAAGCGCATGAAGGGCTACGTTGGAAGCTACGGCGGAGCAAGCATAAGGGTCGCGAGCGGACTTTATTATCATTTTGGCGGGATTCGTGGCCACAGGGAACAGTCAACATCTCTGCAAGAAGTGGATTACGGATATTTCCTGATGACCACACGCGCCGTATATTTCGGCGGAGCGGAGAAAGGTGTCAACTTCCGCTTGCCGTACAAACAAATCGTGCGTTTCCAGCCGTATTCGGATGCAGTGGGCATCTGCAAGAACGGCGCCAAAGAGAAAATCTTCGCTCCGCAACAGGTGACGGAGACTGGTTGGTTCCTGTTCAACATCCTACAATCGCTCGCCGCCAAGGAGTCTGACGTGACGGGCGGGCCGTCTTTGGGATCGCGGCAAGCGCACCGGATAGCAACGGGCAAAGTCGGCCGTACGCCCGAGCAGTCAAAGGATTTGCCAAAGGTATATACTGGACTCTGGTAGCACCTTAAAAGGTGCTGTTGAGGAGGACCCGTAATGCTAGACCTTATGAAGGACATTCAATCCCTGACCACGTTCCGGCGGCGGTCCGGGGATTTTCTGAAACAGATCAGGAAGAGCAAACGTCCGGTGGTGCTGACCGTGAATGGGAAAGCTGCGGCGGTGGTTCAAGATGCGGAGGCCTACCAGCGCCTGCTCGACATTGCCGCCCGCGCCGACGCCAAGGAAGGCATTCGGCAAGGACTCGAAGACGCGCGCAAGGGAAGGATGCGGCGAGTGGAGGAGTTCTTCAAGGAATTCGAAGCTAAGCATGGCATGCCGCGTTAACATTGGCCCGAGGGCGGAGCGGGACCTTGACGACTTATACGTGGTGATAGACGCTCAAGACTCCTTTGTGGCCCACCACTGGTATCAAGGTCTGAAACGAGCAATCCTAAGCCTGGAAGAGCGGCCCAATCGCACTCCAGCGACTCCCGAAAACAAGCGCCTGCGGCACCTTCTGTACGGCAACAAACCGCACGTTCATCGAGTTATCTACCGCGTGATTGAGAGACGGCGGCGGGTCGAAGTGCTGCATATCCGCCACGGAGCCAGGCGAAGGTTCAGGCCATCCGATCTCGACTGATTCAGGGAAGCTACACGCCCGCCGCGGTGCTCTTGGCGGATTTCTTCCAACTTTGCTGTTCGACCAACTGCATTTCTTTTTGGAGGGAGGAGAAGCGCTGCATAATTTCATTCATCCGCATGGTCATGTTGCGGATGGTTTCTACCTGGGGGCGGAGGGTGGGGGCAAGGGAATCGGGTTCAAGCAGCATTAGTTCGGAATTGCCGAGGACCGAAGTCAGGGCGTTGTTCAGGTTGTGGCGGACTTCCAGCATGTAGCGTCCTAATGCGGCTTGGTGTTCAAGCTGGGCGTTCGCCTCCAGCAGGCGGGAAAGATCAGCGGAGGCGCGGTCGCGTTCCAGAATCTGAGTGGCCACGGTGATCAGTAATTCGGGCCAGGCAAAAATTTCGGGCAAAGAGACGACGCCGGGTAGTTTGGGAGAATGGCCGTTCAGGCGCGAAACGTGGATCACCGGTTTGCCGGTAGCGCGCAGAGATTCGAGCACCGGTCCGAGCAATTCGGGCTGGAATCCGCCTACGATCGCGAGGTCAAAATTCTCTTTTTGAAGCTGACTGCAGGAATCGCTTCCCTTTACCGAGAGGGCGGGCAAATTCCGCTCCGACAGCCAGCGGGCCGTGATCGCTAGAGAGAATTCCTGTTCGTCAGAGATGATGACAACGATCGGACGGTCCACTGAACTACTCCTTGGTTAAAGTTCATCAGCGACAGACTGGTTTATGTTTTCGCGCCCGCGAAAGCTGAAGAGTCTGGGTCGTAATCCTCTTTCGCCCTCGCAGGGCTTGATCGTTTTCCACTGCTACCCAGGGCTTGCGTCCTGGCTGTTATCTTCCGCGCCTAGGTTGCTGCGCCGCGCTCCAGTTCTAACCGGCGGCATCGCCATCCCAGGTTGAAGGAACACCCGAGACTTCGAATTCTGTTGCCTTGTCTCCGGCAACGGCAATGCCTTTGCCCGCTGCAGCTGCTTCCGTCTTCAGCGGTAGCTCTTCGCCACGCGGTTTCGGGCTCTGTGTAAGTGCGGCTTCGACTGCGGTCCGCAAATCTACCAAAATGCAAAGTGGCTGACCGGAGGAATATTCGGCGTGGAACATCACCTTCCAGGACTGGCAAATCATGCGCAGGCGGGCGATGGGTTCATCAGCTGCGAACTGCGCCTTGCGGCAATCGAGTGTGGTGACGCCGCGTGATTCCAGGTCGCGCAGGCCGTCGAGAATGGCGTTCAGGTCCTGGTGCATCAGGCGGAAAAATCTGCGGCGAATGAGAAATCCAAAGCGCGCGAAGGCGGCCAGCGCCGTCGGCTCAAAAAACTTTTCCCCGCAGGATTGCTTGATCTCTCGTCCGCGCTCGATGATTCGGTTGGTAAACAGCCAGTTGAGATTCCTGGCGCGATTGGCGTCGGACAGCAGATCATTCAACGGCGCAAGCCATTTCGGCTCGACGGGTTCAACCGCGCCAACCACTGGCGCCAGCACCTGAGCGACGGTTTTGAAACTGAGATCGGAATCACGCACATCGAATGCGGCGCGCTGCGAGAAGTACTGCACCAACAGGAAATCAACCTTGTCACGATCGAGCTCGGTGTGCTGCTTTTTGCTCAGGTGGTGAATCAGAAGCTGCTGCAGAAAATCTCCGTCCATTGCGCCCGAATTCTGGAGAAACTGACGAAGCTGATGGGGATGGATGCGCTGGTCCATGCCCGCGACCCAGTTTTCGGCTTCGGCGACGGCCTCGGCTGACGGGGCGTCGAGCGCATCTTCCAGTTCCCGGCACGGCTGGATCTCAATTACGGATTCGCGGGCCAGGGCAGAGTAAACCGGATAAAGGCTACGCAGGTTTGGCCAGGCGGCGGAGCTGCTCGGACTTGGGACGGTCATACTTCTAATCCTTGCTTCCAATCCTTGCGCCGGGGGGGCGATGACGCCGCAGAAAAAGCACAAAGCTTGGTGCACGATCAAGGCCACAAGCCAGGGCCGCCAAGTAGTTGAATTCAAACAGGACGATGGTCTCATCCAGAGGAACGAGGTGCTCCCGCGTCTCATAATGAAACCGAGTCTCAGCTACTACTGCAGCTGGTGGCTGGCGGGAGGGGTCTCGGGTCGGGAGCCGATGTTGTAGCGTTTGAGCTTGCGGTAAAGGGTGGCGCGGCTGATTCCGAGCATCTTGCCGGCCATGACTTTGTCGCCGTTAACCTGCTCAAAAACGCGCTGGATGGTGGCCCGTTCGATGTCTTCCAGGTCGGTCGAGGTGAGCGAACTCTGGGTGGTCATGCCGCCGTCCGAGCCCGGAGAAGGTGCGAGCGCAATAACCGCGGGCGGCAGGTCGGCGACATCTATCAGCTTGCCGTCCCCGAGAGCGGTGGCGCGTTCGATGGAATTCTCCAGTTCGCGAACGTTGCCCGGCCAGTCGTATTGCAACAGCGCCTTCATCGCCGCGCTGGTCACCTGCATCGAGGAACCTTTGGCGTGGCGGTCGAGAAACCAGTGAACGAGCATGGGAATATCGGAGCGGCGCTCGCGCAGCGAGGGCAACTGCACAGTGACCACGTTCAAACGAAAATACAGGTCTTTGCGGAAGCGGCCAGCCCGGTATTCGGTTTCGAGATCGCGATTGGTTGCGGCGATGACGCGTACATCCACTTTGATTTTGTGATTACTGCCGACTGGGCGCACTTCCTTTTCCTGCAGTACGCGCAGGAGCTTGGCCTGCATCTCCTGCGGTAACTCGCCAATTTCATCGAGGAAGATTGTCCCGCCGTGCGCGGTCTGAAATAGCCCGGGCTTAGTGCGCATGGCACCGGTGAAGGAGCCTTTTTCGTGTCCAAACAGCTCACTCTCAATGAGGGTGGGAACCAGGGAACCGCAATCCACAGCCACGAAGGGACGCGCGGCAAACGCACCGCGGTAATGAATGGCGCGCGCCACCAGTTCCTTGCCAGTGCCGCTTTCGCCCATGACCAGTACTGGAGTACGGGTGTCTTTCAAGCGGGCGATCATGCGCAGGACGTCCTGGATTTTGGGGGCGGAGCCGACGATCCCATGCAGGCCGGTTTCGGTGTCCATGCGCTCGCGGAGGAACTGGTTCTCTTCTACCAGTTCGATTTTTTCTGCCATCCGGCGCAGAAACAGGCGCAACTCTTCGAGCGGAGAGAACGGCTTGGCGATGTAGTCATAGGCGCCCAGCTTCATAGCCTGTACCGCAGTTTCCACCGAGCCGTGACCGGTCATTACGGCGACTTCACAGCGGGGGAGCTTTTTCTTGACGTGCTCGAGAAATTCGAGTCCGGACATCTGTGGCATGACCAGATCGGTCAGAATGATGTGCGCGGGCTGCTCCTCAAGAAGCGCAAGGGCAGCTTCTCCGGTGGCGGCTTCCGTGCAAGTGAAGCCCATGGCCTCGGCGACGGTCATACACAGCCGGCGAATGCTGGCCTCGTCGTCCACCACCAGAAAACGAATACCGAGATGAGATCTCACTGCGGTTTCCCCATAGTCTGCTCGACGACTGCAATAAACTGCTGGACTCCAAAAGGTTTTTCCACGCAGGGAGCGCCGGTGCGTTGCAGGGTGGCGGCGGTGTCTTCATTGGCGATGTCACCGGTGATGAACACGAGCCGAGAAACCAGCTCGGGACGGTTGCGCGAGATCCAGGCGTGAACATCGGCGCCGTTGACGCCTCCCGGAGTGCGCATATCGGACACCACTCCCAGGAAGTCTCCCGACTCCAGCAGGCGCAAGCCTTCGGCGCCGGATTCGCTGCAGACCACCGCGTAGCCACTGCGCTCGAGAACGGCGCGTACGTAGCTCATAACTGCCGGCTCATCTTCGATGAGCAGGACAGGCAGAGGAATGGATTTTGCCGCAAGTGTACTCATGGTTTGGTAACTCCAGCTACGGCCGAAAGCGAAGCCAGTTCGCTGACGGACGGAAATCGGACGGTAAAGGTTGCGCCGGCGCGGTCCACGTTGTTGGAGCAGACAATCTCGCCGCCGTGTTCCTTGACGATGCCATAACAAATGCTCAGGCCGAGACCGGTCCCTTCGCCCACTTCTTTGGTGGTGAAGAAGGGATCGAAGATGCGCTCGGGGTAGGTGATGCCGTGGCCGTTATCGCAGAACGAGACTTCGACGAAATCATTGCCGCGGCGGGTGGAAATCTCGATGCGCGGGCCGGGCACTGCTTCCCGCACCGCATCGTAGGCGTTATTCAGAATGTTGAGGAACACCTGCTGCAATTGCTGCGAATCGCCGATCACAAAGGGCAGGGCCTCGTCATACTGCTCGGTAACGGCCACGCCGCGGCTATGAAAGTCATAGGCGCGCAGTTGAATGGTGCGCCTCAAAATGGCATTCAACTGCACCGGCTTGCGCTGCGGCGGCATCTGGCGGGCGAAGCTCAACAGGTTCTGTACGATCTGCTTGGTCCGCTGGGCCTCTTGCAGAATTACGCGCAAATCCTTGCGGGCGCTTTCGGGCAATTCCTGGTTTTCCATCATAAGGTCGGCAAAACCCAGAATGGCGGTAAGCGGGTTGTTCACTTCGTGGGCTACGCCGGAGACCAGTTGTCCCACGGCGGCCATTTTTTCAGCGTGCATCAGCTTGGCCTGCAAGGAAGCGGCGTCGGTGACATCGCTCATGACCACAACAATGCTGCTGACGTGCGTTTGCTCGTCGCGCATAGGGCTGAGATTCACGGAGAACTGGAGGACCCGGCCGTCGGCGCGCAGCACCTGCAGTTCAAGGTTGTCCACCTGGCTCCCGGAGATGACCGCCGAATACGCGTCGCGAAGGGCTGCGCGTTTGGCCGGGGCAATCAGAGTCTCAAGCGGCTGACCGAGAATGGCCTGCTGCTCGTATCCCAGCGCTTGCCAGCGGCGATTAGCGTAGCTAATCAGTCCCGCGGTATCGGAAACCAGAATCAGGCTCTGTGTGTTGTTCAGGATCTTGCCGGAGAAGTCACGCTCTCGCTGCAGTTCCGACTGGTAGGCTTTCAGGCCGCTGACGTCGAGCATAAGCCCGCGGTACTGCGTCACTTTCCCCTGAGCATCGCGAACGGCGAATGCATTGATTAGAACGTGGACCGCGCCCCCGTCCTTGCGCTTCAAAACCTCCTCATGATTGCGCAGCGTGCCTTGGCGCTCCAGGAGAGCGAAGAGTTCGCGATGCCGCTCGGGGGCGGGGAAGACTTCTTCGCGGGGATCGCAATGGAGTAGTTCGTCGCGGCTGGCGTGGCCGAGCATGCGGACGAGCGCGTCATTGACTTCGATGAAACGTCCGTCAGGGCTGCAGAAGAAAAGGCCTTCTTGGATGTTATCGAACAATTCGCGGTAGCGGCGTTCGGCTTCGCGCCGGTCGGTTATGTCTTTCAACACGTGGATGGTCTGCAGGCCCTCGCTGCTGGCGGCGTGCACCTGTGAGGTCGAGACCAGATAAGTGCGCTCCAGCACCGGGTGCATGTACTCGTCGGTCAAATTGCCGGTGCTGCGGCAGAAGGGGCAGGAACGAGTCGGGGGATTGGCGCCGGTGGCCAGCAGTGCGCCCATGTTCAGTCCGATAAGTTGCTGGGGCTGAACCCCGATAAATTCAGCCAGGGAACGATTGACTCGCAGAACATTTCCGGACTCATCGTGGGCGACGATGAAGTCTGAAATGGCGTCGAAGATCTCGATCCAGTGGCGATTAGCCTGCTCCATGCGAGTGAAGAAGCGGGCATTTTCGAGCGACACTGAAGCCTGTCCAGCTATGGCCTGCAAGAGTTGACGGTCTTCCTCCGTCAAAGGCTTGGCGCGGTCTACCAGGCAGAGCGCCCCGAGCATCTGTTCTTCGCTGCCTTGAAGGCGCGCGAGGACCACTTGATTCCAGCCAGTCTGGTGGGCGAGTTCAGTTCCGAGAAGAGTTTCTGCGGTTGTGCTGACGATGGTTTCGGTTTGAGATGATATGACCGACAGCACAGCGCGCGCCAAACGGCCGCCAAACAGATCGTCTTCGCCGGGGCTGGGGAGCAGACCAAAAACCACGCTGGGTTCCTGACCCGTCTCGACCACCAAAGCCGCACCGCGAGCTTCCATCATGCTGGCCGCGCGCTCGACGAACCGGGTGGAAAACTCCGGCCCGCGCAACAGGGAACTTACCTCAAGGGCCAGACTGGTTAGAGATTCGGCGCGATTGCTGTGCCGCTCGGAGAGCAGGAGATTGCGGCTGACTTCCAGAGCGACTGTGACCTGTGCGGCCAGGGCCTGGGCGCGACGAATATCCTCTTTCGAGATGGCGCCCTGGTCGACGCGGTCCAACACTCCGAAAATGCCCAGCAGTTGTCCGTTGGTGCCAAGGAGGGGAACGGCGAGAAGCTGGCGGACGTTGAAATCCTTCAGGAGCTGGCGGTTCGCCCCAGGGAGATCTCCTGCATCTTCAGCCCACAGCACTTCTCTGTTTCGCATGGCGCGAGTCAGAATGCCCTCGGGCATCACGAAACCAGCGGGGCCATGTTTGCCTTCGGCGAAGCTCCAGCGGACCTCAATCTTGTCATTCTCCATGAGTCCGACGAAAGCGCGGCCAAAGCCCAGGAAGTCGCTGGCGCGGAGGACGAATTTTTGCATGAACTGATCGAGGTTGGCGCTCGATCCCAGCTCGGAGGCAATGCTTAGTATCTGGTGCAGTTCGTGGGCCTGGGCGCGGGCCTTGGCATAAAGCTCGGCATTAGAAACAGCGACTGCGGCAAAGCTGGTGATGACCGGCAGCAGCGATCTCTCTTCGGCACTAAAAGGCCCTTCCCGGCGGGGATAGAC
>WNFC01003525.1_pt1 | contig 17225 bp, 16 predicted proteins | sample 5400541 | NCBI WGS metagenome assembly WNFC01 (sample SAMN13153342, study PRJNA577476) | soil metagenome | isolation source: 120 cm saprolite under Douglas fir tree site 2 hole 2 replicate 1 | place: USA:California | collected 2015-04-18
CCATTGCGTGCGGGAACGTCGGGTGATTCCGGGGTACTCGTTGTTACTCGTGTGCGTTCTACCACTACCAAGTGCACACGAGGCCGCGGGTGCAACGGGCATCCGGCGTTCCCCACGCCCTCTTTGGGCGGAAGATACAGCAAAGCCTCGGGCGCATGGCGCGGCGAGGTCGCGAACGTGTGTTTAGAATTGCGTCTTGCCGTCATTGCGAGCGAAGCGAAGCAATCCATCTCGCCGCGTAAAGGAAGAATGGATTGCTTCGCTTCGCTCGCAATGACGGCCGGAGCTCTGGATTGCCTCGCGGAGCCTGTCATCGGGCGCGTATTCGCGCGACCCGTTGGCTTGCAATGACGGCCGGAGCTCCGGATGCCTCGCGGAGCCTGTCATTTGACGCGCGTTGGCCACACGCTCCCCCTCGCCTAGCCCGCCCGGCCGTTGTAAACCAAGGCATGACCCCGCCAAAGAATGCCCCCATCGATATCAAAGCATTGGCAAAGAACCTCCGCGCCGGAGGCCGCGCGGCGCTGGCGCGGGCGATCACGCTGATCGAAAGCCGGCGCGCCGATCACCAGGCCGCGTCGCGCGATCTGGTGCAGGCGCTGCTGCCTGACACCGGCAAGGCGATCCGGGTCGGCATTACCGGCTCGCCCGGCGTCGGCAAGTCGACCACCATCGACGTGCTCGGGATGTTCCTGATCGAACGCGGCCACAAGGTCGCGGTGCTCGCGGTGGACCCCTCCTCCGTCCGCACCGGCGGCTCGATCCTCGGCGACAAGACGCGGATGGCGCGGCTGTCCGCCTCCGAAGGCGCCTACATCCGGCCCTCGCCGGCTTCGGGCACGCTCGGCGGCGTCGCCGCGAAGACCCGCGAGGCGATGCTGCTGTGCGAGGCCGCGGGCTTTGACGTGGTGCTGGTGGAGACCGTCGGCATCGGGCAATCCGAGACCGCGGTTTGCGACATGACCGATTTTTTCCTGGCGTTGATGCTGCCGGGCGCCGGCGACGAGCTGCAGGGCATCAAGAAGGGCCTGGTCGAACTTGCCGACATGATCGCGGTCAACAAGGCCGACGGCGACAACATCAAGCGCGCCAATCTCGCGGCGAGCGAGTATCGCGGCGCGCTGCATATCCTGAGCCCCCGCTCGGAGCACTGGCATCCGCCGGTCCTGACCTATTCGGCATTGACCGGCACCGGCATCAACACATTGTGGCAGAAAATCCTCGATCACCGCACGGCGATGAAAGCCTCGGGAGAATTTGCCGCGCGACGGCGGCAGCAGCAGGTGAAGTGGATGTGGTCGATGCTGGAGCAACGGATGATGGCGCGGCTGCGCGCCGATCCGGCAATTCGAACGAAAGTGAAAAAGATCGAAACCGAGGTGGCCGACGGCCGCATCGCGCCGGCGCTGGCGGCCGAGCAGATCGCGGAGATGCTGCGGTGAAATTCGATCCAGTGCGCTGTTCCAACAGCAGCGTCATCGTCCGCGAAAGCGGACGATCCAGTATTCCAGAGCCGCCATCGCGAAGCACATGCGCATCGGCGTTTACTGGATGCCCGCTGGAGCCTGTCATCGGGCTTGCCGCAGGCGAGACCCGGTGGCGGGCATGACGGGCGGAGGGTCTGATCAAATTGAGCGACAAACTCCGCATCCTCATTACCGGTTTTGGTCCGTTTCCGGGCGCGCCGTACAATCCGACGCAGCCGCTGGTGGCGCGGCTGTTGCGCCTGCGCCGTCCCGCGTTCAGCGATGTCGAACGGTCGGGCCACATTTTCCACGTCACCTACAGCACCGTCGATCGGGAACTCCCCGAACTCATCGCCCGACATCGCCCGCATGCACTGCTGATGTTCGGCCTCGCCGACCGCGCGCCGCACGTCCGGATCGAAACTCGCGCCCGCAACGCCGTCACCACGCTGTGGCCCGATGCCGATCGCACGCGCGCGCGCAAGGGATCGATCGCCGGCGGCGCCGACGCCGTGATGTTCGGCCCGCACACCGCCAAATTGCTGCGTGCGGCCGTCGGCACCGGCGTCGATGCACGGGCCTCGCGCGATGCCGGAAGCTATCTCTGCAACTATCTGAGCTGGCGCGCGATTGAGGCTGCGAACACTGGCGATGGCCCTCGCCTCGCCGCCTTCGTGCATGTGCCGCCGCTCGCGCGCGGCGGCGCATCGCAACGCAAGGACGCAGCGCACCGCGTTACGCTGGAACAGCTGGTCGATGCCGGTGAAGCCATGCTGCTGGAGTTGGTGAGGCTGACAAGGCAGGCAGTGCGGGAAAGATCTACGCCGATCACTGTTTCGTAGAGTGGGCACGACGCAAGCGCGCCTTTGCCCACTGCGGCGCGAACGTTAATTCGCGTGGCGATTAACCCTACCCCCGACAATCGCCCTGTTCTGCCCTCGCCTTTGCCACGCTCGGCCGCATTTTTGCGTTACTCAGAGGTCGCGGACACGGGTCAACGTATCCGCCGGAGACGCGATCATGCACATCAATCGCCGCCATCTCATCGGGGCTTCCGCAGCCGGCGTTGCCGGCGCGGTGGCGATGTCGCCGGACGCTGCTCGCGCTGCCCCGCCAACCTCGGCGCTCGGGCGCGACGCCACGCATTATGGCGTGCGGCCTGGCAGTCCCGACGATCAGACCAAGGTTTTGCAGCGGGCAATCGACGAGGCCGCGCGCGCGCAGGTTCCTTTGGCGCTGCCGCCCGGCGTCTATCGCACCGGGCTGCTTCGCTTGCAAAGCGGCACCCAGTTGGTCGGCGTGCGCGGCGCGACCAAATTCGTGTTCGTCGGCGGTGCCTCGATGCTGTCAGGCGAAGGCACCAACAGCGTTGGGCTCACCGGCATCGCGCTGGATGGCGGCGGCATCAAGCTGCCGGATCGTCGAGGCCTGGTGCATTGCCTTGGCGGACGCGACATCCGCATCACCGATTGCGAAATCATCGGCAGCGGCGGCAACGGCATCTGGTTCGAGAACGTCTCAGGCGACATCAGCGGCAACATCGTCACCAAGTCAGCCGCGACAGCGATCGTGTCGTTCGACGCGCAGGGCTTGCTGGTTTCGCGCAACACCATTCAAGGGACCAACGACAACGGCATCGAAATCCTGCGCACCGCCATTGGCGACGATGGCACGCAGGTGATCGACAACCGCATCGAGGATATCAAGGCCGGCCCCGGCGGCTCCGGACAGTACGGCAACGCCATCAACGCGTTTCGCGCCGGCAACGTGATCGTGCGCGGCAACCGTATCCGCAATTGCGATTATTCGGCCGTGCGCGGCAATTCGGCGTCCAACATCCAGATCACGGGCAATAGCGTCAGCGACGTCCGCGAAGTGGCGCTGTATTCCGAATTTTCGTTCGAGGGCGCGGTGATCGCCAACAACACCGTGGACGGCGCGGCTCTGGGTGTTTCAGTCTGCAATTTCAACGAGGGCGGACGCATCGCGGTCGTACAGGGCAACATCATTCGCAACCTGTTGCAGAAGCGCCCGATCGGCACCGCGCCCGACGACGATGCCGGCATCGGCATCTATGTCGAGGCCGACACATCGGTCACCGGCAATGTGATCGAGAACGCACCGGCGTTCGGGATCATCGCCGGCTGGGGCAAATATCTGCGCGACGTCGTGATAACCGGCAACGTGATCCGCAACGCGTTCGTCGGCGTCGGCGTGTCGGTGGTGGCGGGCGCGGGCACGGCGCTGGTCAACAACAACATGATCTCGGAAACGCCGCGCGGCGCCGTGGTCGGGCTCGATCACGCCCGCGCCATTACGCCGGATCTTTCCGCCGCAGGCGCGCAACATTTTGCCCAGGTGGTGATTGGGACGAATGCGGTGCGGAGATAGCCTCACGTCGTCGCCACGGAACGCGGTGACGACGGAAGTTGGCGCGTCCTACATCACGTTGCGGAGCAGCGGATAGCGTTGCGCGAACGAGGCAATGTCCAGCGCAGCGTTGTCCAGGGCTGACCTATTAACCGGCGCGTTTCTGTCCGGCGCGGACGGTGCTGCGCCCGAACAAAATTGACCCGATTCCGCGACGCTCGAACGATCTGGTGGCGGCGGTTCGGCCGGGATCTGCACCGAGAGCGGCTGAAACAGATGAACCTGATCGCTTAAAATGTGACCGCGCGGCTGCATCGCCCTGGTGGCCCTGGTCCGGCGGAGCCAGGACATGTCGATGGCGGCGTTGTCGCGGGAGGCCTCGCGCGTCAGCAGGTCGCGCCAGGTTTCGACCGCGGTTTTGGCCTCCCGGATATTCTCGAGAAATTCTCGCTCGGTGTGATAACGACGCCAGCGGCCTGTTTCGAACAGTTCCGTCAGATATTCCAGCCGCCGTTCCGCGAAATCGCACCAGCGCGCAACAATGTCGCGGCCACGTGCCACGTCTGCTCGATGTGTCATGAACCAGCCCGTAAGGAGAAAAACGGACGCGGACGCAACGGGAGACGAATCACCTAGACGTGACAGCGATATTCTGTGGAAAACTCCAGCGTTGTCCAGCGGACTGCCCCGCCTGAACGCCGGCGCCGATACAAATCCGCGTTTTTCCTGCCTCTTCACGTCAAGCCGCGTCCCGGCATAACGGGGTTGCGGCGACTGACCTTTGAGGAGCGCGTGAGGAGCACAAAGCTAGCGGCTGATTTTGCTCAGAAAATGCGGCCAAAACGAAAGACCCGTCCGGGGGGACAACCGGACGGGTCAAGCTATACAGGCGCTTGGGGTGGATGGGCGCTCGCGCCGAATACAGCCTCGATGGGGAGGGATTACCGCTCCCACAAATATAGGTCGCGGGAGGGTCGCCGAACGTTCAAACGGCCCGCGAAGTTTTTTAACTTTTGAGCAAGTATTTTAACTATTGCGCGGCTGGGCGATGGGCTTCGCGAACGGCCGACTTGTCGGACGCCATGGCGGCACCCGGCGGGCTCAAGTCCCTGGTCGAGGGAACATCCTGACGAACTTCGACTTTTTCAGCGGCAGGGCTACCCGAAACCGCGGCAACCGGCGCCGCCGGCGCGATGACGACAGCGGAGACGGCCGCAAAGGCATCCGCTTCGCCAGCGCCGAACAGTTCATCGCGGCCGGGGGAACCGAGATCGCGGGCCGTTTTCATCAGGATCGCGCGCACTTCGCCCGGATTCAGTGCGGGATTGCGCTCCAGCATCAGGGCTGCGAGGCCGCTGACATATGCCGCGGAAAACGAGGTGCCGGACGTCATCTGGTATTTTTCATCGGGCGCCGGCAGGAAGATATCGACGCCCGGGGCAGCGACCGCGATATGGCCGCCGCGGTTCGATGCCGCAAACAGTTTGTCCTGCGCATCGGTGGCGCTGACCGCAATCACGTTTGCATTGGCGGCGGGATATAGTGGCGGCGATTTCGGCCCGGCATTGCCGGCGGCGGCAACCATCACGATACCCTTGGCGGCGGTAGCGGCGATGCCGCGTTCGATCAAGGCATCCTTCGGACCGGCGAAGCTCATATTGACGATCTGTGCGCCGTTAGCCGCTGCGTAATCGAGCCCCTTCAGGATCACGAATGAGGTGCTTTCCGCGCCGCCTGGCGCCATGCCGAAGGCGCGGATCGCCAAAATCCTCGCCGCCGGCGCGCTCCCCATCAGCCGCGCATGCGACACGATCGCGCCGGCTATGCCGGTGCCGTGGACATGTGGGCCTTCCTTGCTGCCGAGCGCATCAAAGGAGCCTGCAATCGCATTCGCAAGTTCCGGATGTCGGATGTCGATTCCGGAATCGATAACGGCGATGGTGACGTTGGCGCCGTGGGCCAGCGTATGCGCCTCAGGCAATCGAAGTTTCAGAAGCGCATATTGGGCGGGATCGCCCTCGGTCGATGCTGGCTTCTGGTCCTGCAGCACATAACGGAAATTCGGCTGCACCAACCGGACGCTGGCGTCGGCGGCGAGTTCACGGCTTGCGGTTTCCACCGTCCTGCGGTCAACGATGCGGAACAGACCGATGGTGCCGCCGATGAGCGGAAAGTTCTGCGATCCGATGCGCTCGAGGCGGTGACGCCGCGCCAGTTCATCGGCCTGCGCGCCGGACAGCGAGCCGTCGATCTCGGCCACGATTTCGCCTGCGATCGTGCGCGAATTGAGGACTGTCTGCGGAAGCTTACTGAGCGGGCCGCTGTTCCTATTCTTGTTCTTGTTCTTGTTTTTGCCCGATGAACCGCCGCTGCCGCTGCCGCCGCCGTCGGCCGATGACACCGGCTTACCCGAGCATTCGCCGTTGCTGTCGCGATAGGCGTAGCTGCAGGCCGGATGCGTCCTGAGGTTGGCGATGTTCGGATCGATCCGCGGCATCATCGTCGAATTGATACTTGGAATCCGCGACCCGATGTTGAGGTTCGGCGAGCGCATGATGCTTTGCGCGTGAACCGCGGCGCCATCGAGACCCACAAACGGCAACGCCGCGACGGTCAATGCCAGCGCCGCGCGTCGTGTCGTACTCCGCCAGTTGGCACGATCGTGGACCATGAGGCCTCGGGTTTGCGATATCGACGATGCGCCGTCGCGCGGCTTATTGTGCATCTACCGCGAGACTGACGATCTTCTCGTTCTGCAGCTTGCGCATCAGTCCGGCAAATTCGTCCCTGCCCATCGCTCTGTTGGCGAATTGCAGCCGAAACAGGCCGCCCTTGGCGCCGTCGATGATCGAGGCTTGATAGTTGTCGAGCAGCGCCATGATGTCGGCGACGCGTGCATCCGGCGCGAACCGCACCAGCGCGCGCGGCGGCGGCGCTTCCGGTCCCAATGCGCGGGTGATCGGCGCATTGGGGCTTGGCGCATTGGGGCTTAACGACGCGGTCTGGAACGAGGCGTTCTGCTTCGTCATCAGCACCGCGCCGATCACGCCGGCCTGCAACAACAGCAAAAGCGCGCCCAGGCTCGCCGACCAGGCCAGCGTCCGCGGTGAGAGCTTCGCGAAAAACCCGGCGATCCGGGCGGAGATGTCGAACGACACCGACGGCTTGCGCGCCGGCTCTCCGTCGATCGCCGCGAACAGCTTCTGCATGGCGCGCACGGACGGCGCGCCGAGGCTTTCGTTGAGATGAATGGTTTCGGCGTATTCTTCCTGGATCGCGGCGTATTGTTTCGCAAGCCCGGGATCGCGGGCGAGTGCTTCGTCAACGCGGCGGGCATCGCGCGCGTTGAGGGTGCCTGCCGCATGCCATGGCAACAGCAATTCTACCTCACTGGGCTCTTGCGCCAGGATTTTTTTGCTTGTCGCCATCATGGCCAACCTCGCTCCACACCGGCTGCCTTCAGCAGTTCGGCTAATTTTTTGCGCGCATAAAACAAGCGCGTCTTCACGGTGTTCTCCGGTATACTGACGATTTCAGCTACTTCTTCCACGGATTTCTCGTGGTAGTAGACGAGATCGACGATCTCCCGGTGCTCCGGCGAAAGTGCGGTCAGGCACTTGCGCAACGCTTTACTGGTATCCTTCTTCTGCGCCGCCACTTCCGGATCGTCGGAAGCATCCTCGATCGCATTGGCGGCCTCGTCGTCCAGTTCAACGTCCTTCCTGCGGCGGAGCGCAGACAGAGCCTTGAATCGCGTAATCGCCAGGAGCCAGGTGGAGACGGCGGATCGGCCCTCGAACTTGCCAGCCTGGCGCCACACATCGAGAAAAACCTCGCTGATAAGGTCTTCCGCAACCTGTTCGTCCCGCACAAGCCGAAACCCGAAGCGAAACACCCTGACATGGTGCCTGCCGTACAGCACCCGCATGGCGAGCCGGTCGCCTTGAGCGATCCGAGCGATCAGGACGTTGTCCGAAGCCGCCTGTGTCGCACTCAATGGCCGTCTCGCAAGATTGGTCGGATTGGGGCGGCGGCTGGTTCGATGTGAAAGGCAAAATTCTTCAAATTGTTGCAATAGTTCGCCCGCATCTGTGATGTATCGCACAGACTTTCCAACCCTCGATGGCGCGGGAACGACCGAAATCCCGGAATTGGTATCATAACACCGAAATACTTTCTTCACGCCGCGGTGCCGGCTACCCTACCAAGGCTTGGCGGGCAAAACACCCCTTGCCTAACGTCTGCCTCCGCCGGCCCCGCGCAACGGCCAACAGCGACACGCTATCCTTATCCGCCTAATTCCCATTGCGAAACAAGGCTGTTGCAACTTTGGACGGCCAAGGTCCGGCAGCGAAAAGATACCAAACCTAAAGGCTTTTCTCCCTAAAGTTCCAGATGCATTCCACGACGGCGGACATGATCAGCGCAGCCTCATCACTTCAAGGTCAGGGCTCTGGCGGGCCAGTCGCGCTTGCCGACAGGCTACCGCTGCATGTGCTGAAGCGCCGTCTGGCGCATCGCCGGCATACCTTGGCGATGCAGGTCGCAAGCTATGCGCTCGGCGCCACCGTCCTGCTGATCTATGTCCATGCCGGCACGATTCCGACGCTCCTCCCCACGGCCTTTCTCCTGTGCGGCATTACGCTGATTGGCATCTTTGCCCTTCTGTCCGAAACTCACGTCAACGATCGTTTTGAAGATCATTATCTCACGGTTTTTCAAGTCGGCGGTCACGTCGCGATCCAGCTTGGATTTCTGCTGGCTGCGCCCCAGATTGGCTATGCTTTTCTCAACGTGCTGTTTCTTGTTTTCGGCGTCGCCGCGTTGCAGATGACGTCACGTCAGGCCGCGGTCGCATGGACTTTGACGACAGTCGGCGTGGCCCCGATTTTTCTGCTGACCCAGATTCCCATCGGCCTGCCGGTGGCCACCACCTCCGAGCGCCTCGCCGCGGTACTGTGCTTCGTTCTCACGGTCGGACAATGCGCCTTCGTCGGGCTTTACGGCGACTCGATGCGCAAGCGGCTTCACAAGCGCGGTGTCGAACTCAGCGAGGCTTACCAGCGAATCGAAGAGCTCGCCGAACTCGACGAGCTCACCGGCTCGTTCAACCGCCGCTGCATCATGCGGATGCTGGATGACGAGATTGCCCGCGCCCAACGCAGCAATACGCCCTGCACGATCGCGCTGATCGATCTCGACTGGTTCAAGCGCGTCAATGACGCCTACGGCCATCCCACGGGCGACGAAGTGCTCAGGACATTCGCCATCACCGTGTTCGCGAACATCCGTCACATCGACAAATTTGGCCGCTATGGCGGCGAGGAATTCCTGCTGGTGCTTCCCGATACTCCCGATGGCGAAGCGGTGCGAACTCTGGACCGGCTGCGGACGATCGTGGCCGACCTCGACTGGAGCGCGTTCTCGCCCGGCTTGCAGGTAACGATTTCCGCAGGCGTCGCGACGCTGAAACCGGATGAGACCCCCGATACATTTCTCGCACGCGCCGACCGCGCGCTTTACGCAGCCAAGGCACAAGGGCGCAACCGCATTGCCAGCGCCTGATCCAACCACTTCCGTTTCCGGCGACGAAGAAAACCGTCGCCGGTCTGAAAATGTCCGAATGCTCCAGGATAGAGTATGAGTCATGAGTTCGAAACCTGCCTCCACTTCCGAAAGTCTGCTCGACGAATTGCAGACCACGCTGGCGCACGGAACCGTGGCGCGCCGGGTCGAAACCCTGCGCCGGGTGACCGATCTTTTCATCAATGGCGCGGTGGATTTTTCGGACGAACAGATCGCGCTGTTCGACGACGTTTTCCAGTGCCTGACGGATCACATCGAGACCGCCGCCAAGGCGCTGCTCGCCAATCGTCTGGCTCCGATAGACACCGCGCCGCCGCTCACTGTTCGCGCGCTGGCGTTCGATGACCTGATCGAGGTCGCAGCTCCGGTGCTGTCCCGATCGGAGCGGCTCGACGACGACACGCTGATCGAAACCGCGCGCAACAAGAGCCAGGCGCATTTGATGGCGATTTCGATACGAAGGGTGCTGAGCCGCGCGGTGACCGACGTGCTCGTGTTGCGCGGCAACGACGAGGTGATCCAGAGCACCGTCAACAATCCCGGCGCGGAATTTTCCGAGCGCGGCTTCAATCGGCTGGTCAATCGCGCCGAAGGCGATGACGACCTTGCAACCTGTCTCGGCATGCGTCCGACTATTCCGCGGCATGTCTATCTGAAGCTGATAGCGAGAGCCTCCACGACGGTGCGGACGCGGCTCGAGGCCGCCAACCCGCAACAGGCCGGTGAGATTCCAACCGCAGTGCAGGAGGCGACGCGACTCGCGCGCTCCGCGCCCTCGGCCATCACCCAGGAAACCGCCATCGCCCACGCGCTCGTGAAGTCGTTATACGAGGACGGCCGGCTCGACGAGCATCAGGTGGCGGCGTTTGCCGAGGCCGGAAAATTCGACGAAGCCAATGCCGCGATCGCGGCGCTCGCCAACGTATCGGTGTCGACCGCAGAGAATATGATGGTGGAGAGCCGCGCCGAGGGCGTCATGATCCTGGCAAAGGTCTCGGGGATGTCGTGGCCGACCGTCCAGGCCATCATCAACCTGCGCGACGATCTCTCAGGCACGGACCGGTCCGATCTTGCGGCATGTAAGGCCACCTACGAACGGCTGCGGTCCTCGACCGCGCAGCAGGTGCTGCGCTTCCACCGCATGCAGCAGACCGCCGCGGTGTCCGCGGCGTGAACGGGCTCCATGTCGTCCCGGCGAACGCCGGGGCGGCGTGAGGCTAAAACCGCAGCACTCTCGATCCCGCCAACGCGCCGATGGCGGTGACCAGAGCGGTGGCCATCGTGTACCAGGTCGCCACGAACAGCGGTGAATCGTCGGTGCAGTGCGATGCGTACAGCGTCGCGGCCAACCCCGCCGACAACAGGCCGGCGATCGCGCCGGCGACCGCGGGCCGTGTTGGCGCGCCATGACGCAACCCGATCAGCGCCGCCGCCAATAGCGGCAACGCCATCAGCGGAATAGCTGTCAGACAAACCCGCGAATTGCCGCCGACCGCACGCGTCATCATTGGCAGCCGCTGCGGCAGCATCATCTCGCCTGCGGCCCCGGCGACGAGGAGTCCTGCCGGGATCAGCAGCAACCACGCCCAACCGCGCAGCGAGGCTTCCGGCCGCGACAAATGCAGGCTGACGGCGATCGCCGAGATTGCCAGCGCCAGCGTGACCAGAAACTTCAGGTCGAAAAATGGATTGCGCATCGCGGTCATGACATCCGGTCTGACGCCCAACCCGACAAAGAACATCGCCACCGAAACCGGCGCCGCGGCCAGCAACGCCAGCGCCAGCACGAGCCCGACCGGATGCGCGCGGTGCGCGTTATCGGCGGCGAGGCTTCGAATGAGCTGATCGGTTTCCATTCTCACTGCTCCCGCAATTTGGCGGTGAGACTGGCAAGCCCGCGATGCAGCGCCACCCGGACCGCGCCCTCGCTCATCGCAAATTTCGCGGCCGTATCCTTGATCGATGCGCTGTCGACCGCGATCGCCTGCAATACCTCGCGCTGACGCGCCGGCAGGGACTGAAGCTGGGCCGCGACCTCGCTCGCGGACGCGGTCTCCGCAGCAGGTTCCCCCGGGATCGTTTCGGCGAAATCGTCGATGTTGACGAAAACCCGCCGGCCGCGGCGGCGCAGCGAATCGATCAGCTTGTTGCGACCGATCGCAAACAGCCACGGCGCGAACGGCGCATTGACGTCCCAGGTATGCCGCTTCAGATGCACCGCCAACAAAATGTCCTGCACGATGTCCTCGGATTGATCGACGGGTTGCCCTGCCCGCGCCAGACCGCGGCGCGCCGCGGCCCTCAACACCGGCGTGACGGCCTTGAGCAGACGGTGATACGCCGCACCGTCCCCCGAAATGGCCGACCGCATCAGGCCAGTCCATTCTTCGTCACGTTCGCGCACGCGCGCTCCCACACTGCAATTCGGTCAATCTTTCAATTTGTTACGTAGCGCTGATCACGAGATCGTGATCGGCACCTCGATTCAGGACACGCGCAGGCTCATAACATCGATCGGTCCGGCTGGCACCCGCCGATAAGTTCGGAAGGTTTCGCGAACGAAATGTCGCGAAATGTGGCTTCAGAAATGTGGCCGCCCTGCTTTCGCCCGCGCTCGCGCCAAAAATTCCATTTTTTTGCCCCGCTGTGGACATGCCCCGAGGTCTCATTCGCTTTTTCGGGGCTGGTCAGTGGAGAGATTGTAAATGACCATTAAAACCAGCGCGCGCCCAGTATTGATACTGGCCACAGGGCTTTTTGCATGTTTCGCAGGTCCATCACCCGTGGCGGCGGGTGCAGACGACAAGGCGGTCACAGATTCGAAATCGGCAAGCACGGAATCGGGCCGTGGTGCCGAGGAATTGGTGGCGGTCAAGAAGTACGCCAAACATGGCTCGCGCCACTGGAAAAGGCACGCGCATCGCACATCCGGCAAGGTGGCGCTGAAATCGTCACCCGCCAGTAAGGCTGACGCAACCGATGTCGCGGCCGCCGACGGCGGCGTTTCAACGGCGATCCCGCCGTCAGTGGCCAACGCCAATGCACAGCTGGCGGCCGCCGACACGCTGGACGGCAACGCCAGGGCCATGTCCGCGCGGGCCAACGATATTCTGCAGGCCGCGGCAGATAAACCGGTTGACGCGCAGCAGCCTGCCGCTGAGGCCCCGGTCGTCCCCCCCGATGCGCTCAACGACGTTGATCGCACCCTGCCGGCAAGCGATCCACCCGCGCCGACGATGGCGACGGCCGCAGCGGATGCCCCGGCGGTGGAAAGCCGCGACGACAGTTCATCCTCGGACCGGACCTCCCTGATCGGGAAGATCTTCATGGCTTGCGGCGGACTTCTGACGCTGGCCTCGGCCGCACGTATGTTTATGGGGTAGACAGTAGAGGCGTCATCCCTGCGAGAGCGTCATTGCGCTCACGCAGGGATGACGGTCTGCCCGAATACGCCCACTTGATGCCTATCCCGCCAGCGGGCACATTACCGCACAATCAAGTGCGGGGTGGACCATGAGCACGTTCGAACACATCATTGTCGAAAGCAAAGGCGCGGTCGGTATCATCACGCTTAATCGGCCGAAGACGCTCAATGCGCTGTCCTTCGGCGTGTTTCGCGAAATCGCCGCCGCTGTGGATGATCTCGAAGCCGACGACGCAATCGGATGCATCCTTTTGGCTGGCGGCGAAAAGGCTTTCGCCGCTGGCGCCGACATCAAGGAAATGCAGCCGAAAGTCTTCATCGACATGTTCTCCAGCGATTTCATCGCGATTGGCGCCGACCGGGTCGCCAAATGCCGCAAACCGACCATCGCCGCCGTCAGCGGCTACGCGCTCGGCGGCGGCTGCGAACTGGCGATGATGTGCGACATCATTATCGCCGCGGACACCGCCAAATTCGGCCAGCCGGAGATCACGCTCGGCACCATCCCCGGCATCGGCGGAACGCAGCGGCTGACGCGCGCGGTCGGCAAATCCAAGGCGATGGACCTGTGTCTCACCGGGCGAATGATGGATGCCGCCGAGGCGGAGCGCTCGGGCCTCGTCAGCCGGATCGTGCCCGCGGACAAATTGATGGACGAAGCGCTGGCGATCGCCGAGAAGATCGCCTCGATGTCGCGTCCCGCAGCGGAGATGGCGAAGAGCGCCATCAACCGCGCGTTCGAGACGCCGCTCGGCGAAGGACTTAACGTCGAACGCGACCTGTTTCACTCCACCTTCGCGCTGGAGGATCGCTCCGAAGGCATGGCGGCGTTTATCGAGAAGCGCAAGCCTGTGAACAAGAACAGGTAGCAGACGATCGCTTCGCCAGTCGTCCCCGCGTACCGCAGGGACGACGTTGAGGTTATCTGTGCGGCTCATATCTTGCCCTGCTCCTCGCCAGCGCCGCGCTGACCAGCGCGCGGTAGGCCCGTTCGGCTAGTGTCTTGGGAGCATCGAGGCCGAGCCGCGCCAGGCATTCATGATCGGCGGCATCCGGTGCACGCGTAAAACCCTGCCATAACAATCCAGGCAGACGGATCGGTGTCCGCTGCGCATCCTGCAGGAATTGCAGCGCCGGGATCAGCCGCTGCTCGGTGTCGGTAAAATCGCTGCCGAACGGAAACCGTGGCAGCAGGCCGGCCTCGCGCGCAGGCCGCAACGCATCTGCAATCCGCTCGGGGTGATTCTCGCGATGAGTAGCGGGAATTTCAAAGCTGTTCGGCAGCTTGCCGGCATCCTTGGCCTGCCGCGCGAGCTCGGGCTGGAAGCGGGAGTCCGCAATCCCGAGCATTGCCGCGATCACATCGGCGTCGGATTTCCCCCTGACATCGGCGACACCGTATTCGGTGACGAAAATATCGCGCAGATGCCGCGGAATGGTCTGATGGCCGTAAGCCCAGCGGATGTTCGATTGCGTTTTGGCGCCGGCCTGCCGGGTCGCTTCGACCGCGAGAATCGAACGCGCGCCCCGCAGCGCGAATGCCTGCGCGACGAAATTATATTGGCCGCCGACGCCGCTCACGACCTGTCCGTTTTCAAGGCCATCGGAAATCGCCGCTCCCATCAAGGTCGCCATCATCGCATTGTTGACGAAGCGGGCATCGACGCGGGCGCGACGTTTCAAGTCCTCATCGCCATAGAGTTGGTTGGTGAAGGATACCGGCATCATCTGGATGCGCGCCAGTTGTGCCGGCGTCATCTTGCGCAGCGCGCGATAGAACGATTGCGGCCCGAGAAAGAACGCGCCGTGCAGCAACACGCCGTCGATCTCGCGCTTGAGAATGCCGGCGTCGATCAGAGCGATAAACGCCTCGAACAGCATTTCGCTGACGCCATAGAGACCCTTTTCGAACGGGCCGGTCGTCTCGGCGGCAACCGGCACGTCCGGCGCCAGCCGTTTCATGATCTCATGAAACCGCGTGTTGTCGCGGTGGCGCACGATCAGCCCCTGCGCCAGCGCGTCGCCAACCTGTCCGATGCCGATCTGCAGCGTGCCGCCGTCGCGGACGAGGTGCGCTGCGTGAAGGCCGATAGCGTATTTGGTGTCGGTGATCGGCTCGGATGGCGGCGCGAACAACGGAAAATCGGTTTCGGGGCTGTCGAGCACCGCACTGAATTCGTCTGCCGAAAGATCGCCGGCGCCCGGCATGAACGGCAGTTCGGAATTGACCTGGCCGACCAGTTTGAACGACGCGGCGCCTTGCGCGCGAGCCCGCAATATATCCAGCGTGGTGTCGGTGTTGCAGCTCAGGCTGTAGCGCGCGACGCCATCAACAACGCGTTTCGCCACCAGTTGCGTAACGACGTTCAGCCCGCGCTCCAGCAGATATGACGACGCATGGGTATAATTCGCGGAAATATAATGCTGCTGCGCGAACGGCACGTTCAGCCACCTTCCCGCCAGAAAGAAAAACTCGATCACCTGGATATTGGGCGGCAACGCGCCCGCATGCAGCGCGTCGGCATAAGCGAGATCGGGATAGCCTCCGAACAATCGCTCGATCACCGGCGTGATGAAACGCCGCTCAAGCAGACTCGACGGCTTCGGTTTTTCCAGCGTCAGCGCGGAAAACAAGGTCAGGCTGATCGCGCGGTCGGCGGCGGCGCGCGCGTAGAGCGCGTTGACGATGTGATTGGCCTTGCCGAGCCCGAGCGGCAGTCCCACCATCAGGTTGGTCCCGACATCGCGGATGATATCCTCGGCAATCGCCTCGGGGTCGGTGAATTTTTTCGGCATGAATATTCCGTCTGGCGCGACGCGAACCGAAATATCCGGCGGTCCCTGAGGAATCGAACGTTAGCGGTTGAAAGTATTATACTTCCCGACCCGTTATTTGGATTTTTGCTGCAGATTTGGCCTGCGGCTTCGCAATATCTCCTCCAATGCCCTGACGTTCGCCGAACCGGCTCCCTTGCGCCAGATCAGAACGGTCTGCGCACAGTTTTCTGCTCGAGCCAAAACGTGAACGCTTAGACGCTTTCTCTCCGGAAATGTCGTCAGGACACTTTTGGGGATAAGGGCTATCCCCATGCCCGCAACGACGCATCCCAGCATGGCGTGATAGGACGCCAACTCGATGGTGCGCTCCGGCATCTCGCGACGGCTTGCATACCATTCTTCAAGCCGCTTTCGATGCGGGCAGCCGTGCTCGAAAACGATGATGGTTCGGGGCAGGCTGCCGCTCTTGCCGATCGGCGGATGATTGGCGGCCGCAACGATCACCAGTTCTTCGTCAAAGGCGAACGTCTTCTCAAACGGCGCATCGGCGATTGGCTCGGCAACGAGTGCTGCGTCGAGATCGCCCGCGAGGATGGCGCTGCCCAACACCTGCGGGTTGCCGGTGCGCAGTTCCAGAACCACCCCGGGATGCCGCCGGTGGTATTCGCTGAGCAACCCCGGCAGCCTGACGGCCGCGGTGCTCTCCATCGCGCCAAGCCGGAACGTCCCGCGCGGCCTGGTGTCCTGCACGGCTCCGCGCGCTTCATCGGCAAGGGCAAGAAGGCGGTCCGCGTAGTCGAGCAACACCTGACCAGCCGGCGCGAGGTGAAGCCGTTTGCCCTCACGAACGAACAGCGCGACGCTTAGATCCTCCTCAAGCTGCCGGATACGCGTCGTGACGTTGGACTGAACGCGATGCAGCCGTTCTGCCGCGCGCGTGACGCCGCCTTCGCGCACGACCGCGCTGAAGATCCTCAGATCCGCCAAATCCATTCATCTCTCCATAAGATCAATCTCATCATAATTATTCATTTTATTAGATGATCCGCCTCGCGTAAAGCCTGTGCCACGGGTGAGGTTAACCTTCCCTGCCTGGAAACACTGAGGAGAACGACCTTGTCAAAGGCCTATTGGATTGTGCGTGTCTCGGTCCGGAACGAGCAGAGATATCCCGAATACCTTGCCGCGGCCGGCCCTGCGTTCCAGAAATTTGGAGCGAACTTCATCGTGCGCGGCGGAAAGTTCGAAACAATGGAAGGCGACGCCCGCGAACGAAATGTCGTGGTCGAATTCAAGGACCGCGCGACGGCCCTTGCCTGCTATCTTGACGGCGTCGCCGATTGAGACGGCGGTCGAGGGAAAAGTAACGCCATGATCAAACTGTTTTACGCTTCCGATACCTGCTCGCTGGCATCGCATATTGCGCTCGAGGATGCCGGTGCAGATTACTCAACCGCGCGGATCAGCTTCGCCAGCGACGAACAGCGCAAGCCGGACTATCTCGCCATCAATCCCAAGGGGCGCGCTCCGGCACTGGTAACCGACAAGGGCGTTCTGACCGAGACGCCCGCGATCCTCGCCTTCATCGCCCAGAGCTTTCC
>WNFC01011867.1_pt1 | contig 17223 bp, 14 predicted proteins | sample 5400541 | NCBI WGS metagenome assembly WNFC01 (sample SAMN13153342, study PRJNA577476) | soil metagenome | isolation source: 120 cm saprolite under Douglas fir tree site 2 hole 2 replicate 1 | place: USA:California | collected 2015-04-18
CGACTTTTCCAAGAACCCCGACCTGCAGGGCCTGTCGGCGGTACAGGTCATGGACAAGATCGTCGATTACGCCGGCCAGGTCGGGCTGAAAATCATCCTCGACCATCATCGCAGCGAGGCCGGCGCCGGCACCTCGGACAACGGCCTGTGGTACGACGCCCAGCACAGCCAGGCCGAATGGATCTCCGACTGGCAGATGCTGGCGGCGCGTTACGCCCACAATCCGACGGTGATCGGCGCCGACCTGCACAACGAGCCCTACAACGGCACCTGGGGCGACGGCGGGCCCAACGACTGGATGGCGGCGGCGGAACACGCCGGCAACGCCATCGGCGCGGCCAATCCCAACTGGCTGATCTTCGTCGAGGGCATCGGCACCTATCAGGGCCAGAGCTATTGGTGGGGCGGCAATTTGATGGGGGTGAAGGACCATCCGGTCGAGCTCGATGTCGCCAACAAGCTGGTCTATTCGGCGCACGACTATCCGCACTCTGTCTTCCCGCAAACCTGGTTCGACAGTCCCGACTTCCCGGCGAACCTGCCGGCCAAGTTCGATCAGATGTGGGGTTACATCTACAAGCAGGAAATTGCCCCGGTCTATATCGGCGAGTTCGGCACCAAGCTCACCGACCCCAAGGATGCGCCGTGGCTGAAGGCGATCACCGCCTATCTCGGCGGCGATTTCAACACCGACGGCACGCCGGACATTCCCGCCGGCAAGCAGGGCATCAGCTGGACCTTCTGGTCGTGGAATCCCAATTCCGGCGATACCGGCGGCATCCTGGCCGACGACTGGACCAGCGTGAACCAGGCGAAGCTCGCCTATCTGAAGCCGATCGAGTTCGACTTGGGCGATGGAGCCGGCGGGACCGGGCCTGCAGCGACGTTCGTGCTCACGCTGTCCAAGCCCGCGACCGAGACCGTGACCGTCGACTTCCACACCGTCGCGGGCGACGCTACGAGTGCGGACTTCACCGGCAGCAGCGGTTCGGTCACCTTCGCCCCGGGCGAGCAGAGCAAGACGATCTCGATTGCCATCACGCCCGACCAGCTCAGCGAAGCCAACGAGCATTTCACCGTGGTGCTGACCAACGCCACGGGCGCCACCATCACGCGCGCCACCGGCACCGCGACAATCGTCGACGACGATGCGCCACCGGTGACGCCACCGCCCACCCCTTCGCCTGGCCTGCAGGCGCAGTTCTCCGTCGTCGATTCCTGGAGCAACGGCTTCAACGCCGACGTCGCCGTCCACAATGACGGGGTGGCCACGGCAGGATGGCAGATCGCCATCGACATGCCCTACCAGATCACCAACATCTGGAACGCCATGATCGTGTCGCATGATGCAAACGGCTATGTGATCGGCGGCGCCGCCTGGAACGTCCAACTCGGCCACGACGGCCAGGCCGACTTCGGCTTCACCGCTTCCGGGCAGCTCAATCCGTCTTCCGTCCATATTCATGAGGTGGGCCAGACCGGCACGACGGACGCCGTTCCCAGCGTGCCGACCGGGCTTTCAGCCGCCGCGACGACCAGCAGCTCGACCTTGCTGAGGTGGAACGCCGCGACCGTGCCGGGCAACGGGTCGCTGACCGGCTACGCGATCTTCGAGAACGGCCACCAGCTCGCGACCACGACCGACACGCACTACACCGTCACCGGCCTCACCGTCGACACGAGCTATCAGTTCACGGTGACGGCGATGGATTCGGTCGGCTCGTCGGCGCAGGCCACGCCGGTCTCCGTGCATACGACCGTTGCGGGTGGCGGCGTGAACAACCTCAGCACCGTGTTCTCGCCCTATATCGACATGGCGATGCCGGCCGATGCCGACCTTCTCGCCATCTCCCACGCCTCGGGGATCCAGAATTTCACACTGGCTTTCATGCTCGCCTCCGATCACGGCATCGGCTGGCAGGGCGTGGGCTCGATCGCCGACGACACCCTCACGAACGGCACGACCATCCTGAGCCAAGTGCAGGCGATCCAGGCGGCCGGCGGCCACATCACCATCTCCTTCGGCGGCGCTGCCGGACAGGAAGCGGCGTTGACCGCGACCAACGCCTCGGCGCTGCAGGCCGAATACCAGTCGGTGAGCGACCGCTATCACATCACCTCGATCGACTTCGACATCGAAGGCGCAGCTGAACTCAACCAGCATTCGATCACCCTGCGCGATCAGGCCATTGTCGGCCTGCAGGCCAACAACCCCGATCTGAAAGTATCGTTCACGCTGCCCGTGCTGCCGACCGGCCTCGACGCCAGCGGGCTTGCCGTGCTGCAGAGCGCCAAGCACGACGGCGTGCGCATCGACACGGTCAACATCATGACCATGGATTACGGTTCGTCGGTTGACAACAACGGCCAGATGGGGCTCGACGCCATCAATGCCGCGATCGCCACCGAAAAGCAGCTCTCCGACCTCGGTTTGAACGCCAAGATCGGCATCACGCCCATGATCGGCGTCAACGATATCGCCTCCGAGGTGTTCACGCTCGCCGACGCCCAGGCGCTGGTCGACTACGCCAAGACCGATCCGCACATCGCCGAGCTCTCGATGTGGTCGGTGGCACGCGATAACGGCAACTCGGCTGGCGCCCATTTCGCCTCGTCGGACAGCAGTGGCATCGCCCAGCATCCGTTCGAGTTCGCCGGCATCCTGCATCAATTCGACCATATCGGCTGACATGTCCCGCCTCGGACAGAACACCGGCTCGGAGCTGTCGACGGCGCTGGCGGCCTGTCGTTCGGCCTTCCTCGGCGTGGCGCTGTTCAGCGCGCTCCTGAACGTGCTCTATCTCACCGGCTCGTTCTACATGCTGGAAGTCTACGACCGCGTGCTGCCGAGTCGCAGCCTGCCCACGCTGGTGGGCATCACGCTGCTCGCCCTTCTCCTGTTTGTCTTCCAGGGCCTTTTCGACATCGTGCGCAGCCGCATTCTGGTGCGCATCGGCCGCGGCCTCGACGAAGCGGTGAACGAGCGCGTCTATGACGTGCTGGTGAAGCTGCCGCTCAGGACATCGTCGGCCCACGGGCTGCAGCCGTTGCGCGACCTCGACCAGGTGCGCTCCTTCCTGTCGAGCGTCGGCCCGGCGGCGCTGTTCGACCTGCCTTGGATGCCGCTCTATCTCGGCATCTGCTATCTCTTCCACCCTTGGATCGGTGTCGCGGCGACCGCGGGCGGGCTGATCCTGATCGCCGTCACCCTGCTCACCGAGTTTTTGACGCGTGCGCCCGCCGCCGAGGCCGCGACCCTGGCCGGCAACCGCACCAGCCTGGCCGAGGCCGGCCGGCGCAATGCCGAGGCAGTACAGGCCATGGGCATGGCGGGACGGCTGGGCGCGCGCTGGCGGCAAAGCAATCGCGACTACCTGGCCGCCCACCAGCGCACCGCCGACATCGCCGCGGGCCTCGGCGGGCTGTCGAAGGTGCTGCGCATGGCGCTGCAGTCGGGCGTGCTCGGGATCGGCGCCTGGCTGGTGATCAACCAGCAGGCCACGGCCGGCACCATCATCGCGAGCTCAATCCTGACCTCGCGCGCGCTGGCGCCGATCGAGCTCGCCATCGCCCACTGGCGCGGCTTCGTCGCGGCGCGCCAGAGCTGGCGGCGGCTCGATACTCTTCTGGGCAAGGTCGCCGCCGACCCGCCGCGCCTGGTGCTGCCCAAGCCGGTCCATTCCTTGGCAGTCGAAACCGTGAGCATCGTACCGCCGGGCACCCAACGGGTCGTCGTGCAGGACATGGCGTTTCAACTGAAGGCCGGACAGGGGCTGGGGATCATCGGGCCGAGCGCGTCGGGCAAGTCGTCGCTGGCGCGCGCCATCGTCGGCGTCTGGAGCGCGGTCCGCGGCAAGATCCGCCTCGACGGCGCCGCCCTCGATCAATGGTCGGCGCAGGCGCTGGGGCCGCATATCGGCTACCTGCCGCAGGACATGGAGCTGTTCGCCGGCACGGTGGCCGAGAACATCGCGCGGTTCGAGCCGCAGGCGCCGTCCGAGCAGGTCATTGCCGCGGCCACCGCCGCCGGCGTGCACGAGCTGATCCTTGGCCTGCCTGAGGGTTACGAAACCCAGATCGGCGAAGCCGGCGCGGCGCTCTCGGCCGGCCAGCGCCAGCGCATCGGTCTGGCCCGCGCGCTATACGGCGAACCCTTCCTGGTCGTGCTCGATGAGCCCAACGCCAATCTCGACCACGAGGGCGAGGAGGCGCTCGCACGCGCCATCCTGGGCGTCCGCGCGCGCGGCGGCATCGCGATCGTGATCGCCCATCGGCCGAGCGCACTCGCCGGCGTCGATAGCTTGCTGGTGATGCGCGCCGGACGCCTGGAATCGTTCGGGCCGAAGGAGACCGTGCTGAAGCAGACCCTGCGGCCGGCGCCGCTTCGCGTTGCCGCCAGCGCGGCGGGAGCGGCCTGACATGACCCATCCCTCCATCCGCCGCCATCTGCTGGTTGGTTCCGCGGCTGCCCTCGTGCTGTTGGGCGGCGTCGGCGGCTGGGCGACGACGACCGAGCTTTCAGGCGCGGTGATCGCGCCGGGCCAGCTCGTCGTCGATTCGAACGTGAAGAAGGTCCAGCATCCGGCGGGCGGCGTGGTCGGCGAATTGCGGGTGAAGGACGGCGATCGCGTCAAGGCAGGCGAGGTCGTGGTGCGGCTCGACGAGACCCAGGCGCGCGCCAATTGGGCAATCGTCACCAAGGCGATCGACAAGCTCGAAGCGCGCCAGGCGCGCGGTGAGGCCGAGCGCGATGGGGCGGACCGCATAAGCTTTCCAGCCGATCTTCTGGCCCGCAAGGACGATCCCGACGTTCAGCGCGTGACGGCGGGCGAGCAGAGGCTGTTCGAGATCCGCCGCGGCGCGCGCGAGGGACAGAAGGCCCAGCTCAAGGAGCAGATCGCCCAGCTCGGCCAGCAGATCCAGGGGACGGCCGAGCAGGAAGCCGCCAAGGCCAAGGAGATCGACTGGATCAAGCGGGAGCTCAAAGGCGTGCGCGATCTCTGGAAACAGAGCCTGGTGCCGTTCAGCCGCGTCACCACGCTGGAGCGCGACGGAGCGCGGCTCGAGGGCGAGCGCGGCGCCCTGATCGCGACGGCGGCCCAGGCCAGGGGCCGTATCGCCGAGACCGAGTTGAAAATCCTGCAGATCGACGAGGACCTGCGCACCGAGGTCGGCAAGGAGCTGGCCGACATTCGTGGCAAGAAATCCGAGCTGGTTGAAAAGCGCGTCGCCGCCGAAGACCAGCTCAAGCGCATCGACCTCGTCGCGCCGCAGGACGGCAAGGTGTTTCAGCAGAGCGTGCACACGGTCGGCGGCGTCATCCAGGCGGGCGAGTCCGTCATGCTGATCGTGCCCGACGGCGACAGCCTTGCCATCGAGGCGAGGATCGCGCCGCACGAGATCGACCAGGTCCATATGGGCCAGCGCGCCGTGGTGCGCTTCACGGCTTTCAACCAGCGCACCACGCCGGAGCTCAACGGCGAGATCGCGCGCATCGGCGCCGACGTCACGCAGGAAGAGAAGAAGGGTGAAAGCTACTACGCCGTGCGCATCCGCATTGCCGATGACGAGCTGGCGCGCCTTGACGGGCTGAAGCTGGTCGCCGGCATGCCGGTCGAGGCCTTCATCCAGACCACGCCGCGCACCGCGGTGTCCTATCTCGTGAAGCCGCTGGGCGATCAGATCGCGCGGGCGTTCAAGGGAAGATGACGGAGGCAATGCCGCGACCCCAAATGCGGTAGAAGCATTTTCGGCTCAGCCCCAACCGTTGAGCCGCATCGCCCTATCCACAGACGGTGGGTAGAACCGTCTTGAAGCTGAAAACAAAGCGAGCCTTAGATTGGAGCTGAATGAGCAGGGGGATCCGATGGTTCGCGGATTGATTGTCCCTCTCAGCCCCAATGAAGAGATCGCGTTGCGGCGTGTGGCCTACGGCTCGGCCGATGTCGCCTTCCGTTACGCCGAGCGGCTGATGAGGCTTGCTCTCGTCGAAGACGCCGCCGACGGATTGCGTCTGACGAGCGTCGGCCAGCAGCGCATCGGTTTGTTGACGATCGGCCTGTCCGGCGATGCGGTTGGCGCCGAGCAGCACCGGCCGCACAAGCCATCGATCCCGGCGCCGCCCTCGAGGCCCATCTACGTCGATCGGCGCGAATGGATGGAGCAGGCCCGGCTTCGGCTTTGCCGTATTCGCGAAGGCCTTGCCATCCATCGCAAGCGTCAGGACCGGCTGATGGCGCGCAGCTTCGAACGGATCGAGGACTCCCAGTGGCGGCTGCGCTCCGCCACCACACGGTCGCCCGTCAACCCTCGTTGAGCTAGTTCGGTCGGGCCACCGGCGAGGCGCCGGGTGCCAAGGCCGACAGGCTGCGATCGAGCATGGCCGCGAGCGCCGATTTCATTTCGTCGGTTTCGAACGGCTTGCAGATCAGGGGCACGGAGCGGAACTCGAGCGGGATCAGCGACAGATCGCCGTAGCCGGTCAGGAAGAGGAAGGGAATCCGGCGGGCCGACAGGATCGAGCAGACCGGCAGGCAGAGGCGCTCGCCGAGCTTGAGGTCGAGCACGGCGCCGTCCAATGCGCGCTGGCGGGCGAGGCGGCTCGCCTCCGGCAAACGGGCGGCCGGCCCGACCGGCGTGAGGCCGCAATCGCGCAGGAAATCGCAGATGACATCGGCCAGCATGTAGTTGTCTTCGGCAACGAGGATCCTTCCTCCGTGCCAAGGTCGACGATCCTGCTGATGCGTCGGAAGGGTCACCGCCGGTCTCCAGGCACTCAGGACGGCGTCGGAACAAAATGCCGGGCGGCCGTGACGGCAACCTCGAGGCGATCGAACGGCTTGGAAAGCCGTGGCGCGTCCTGGAACGCCACCGGAACGATGGAAACGATGGAACAGTCGTCATAGCCCGTCAGGAACATGAAAGGCACGCCTCGCTCGCGCAGCAGTCTTGCAACCGGAAAGCAGTACTCCCCCGCCAGATTGATGTCGAGAAGAGCGCCGTCGAGAAGCTCATGACTGGCCAGCTCCAACGCGACCTCCAGGCGCGGCGCGGGACCCACGGTCTCGCAGCCGCATTCGTCGAGCAGGTCGCGCACCGATTCGGCCATGAGAAAATTATCCTCGACCACGAGGATCCTGAGACCACGGAGTTCAGGAGGCATCGACGGCATGCACTTTCCGGCTTTGGCTCACGCCCGCTGAACGTTGCCCTTCGAAGGGACCTCAAGAACCCAACGCAAACCGGTAGGCGATGGCTCCATCGTCGCCGTGCCCTGCAGCTCATATTCCACGCTGCGTCTGATAAAACCAGTGCCGAAGCCCTCGGCGATCGAAGCTGGCGGAGTCGGCCCATCGATTTCCCGCCAGTCGAGGGACAGCCGATCGCCGTCGGTGGCAGGCACGATCCGCCACGACACCTCGATGCGGCCCCGTCCCTCGGACAGGGCGCCATATTTGGCGGCGTTCGTGGCCAGCTCGTAAAACACCATGCCCAGGGTCGATGCCGTGTTCGGCGTCAACAGGGTGTCAGGTCCCTCTAGGATCACGGCGCCTTGCGCCGGGCTCTGCCCGCGCATGACGGTCTCGAGCAATTGCCGTAGATCGGCGCCGGCCCAGTTGGTCCGCGACAGCAGATCGTGTGTCGTCGCCATCGCCCTCAGCCGTCCGAGGATATCGAGGAGGGCCGCGATGGCGCCCCGCACATTGCCCGCCTCGTCGAACAGCGGCGTCGCCGACACCAGCACGTCGACCCGGCTGCCGTCGGCTCGCGCCAGCTTGCCTTCGAAGCCGGTCGTCGGTTCGCCCGACCGGGCCACGCGCTGCAGCGGGTGCTGGTCGAGCTCGAGCTCGCGTTCGCCCTCGAAAAATCGCAGCGCCCCCGTGACCAGACGCAGCCCCGCACCGTCGGAAGTCTCGCCGGCCTCGCCGCTCTCGCCCAGAAGCTGCGCGCCGTAGCGGTTGACCCGCAGCTGGTCGATCCGGTTGTTCTCGAACATCAGGATGCCGACCGGCAGGAGATTGAGCAGCGTCTCGAGGTTCTGGATGCGGTTGCGCAGGTCGTGCGTCAGCTCGCCGATGCGCATCTCGGCGGCGGATATCTTGGTGATGTCGACGAAGGTGATGACGACGCCGCCGATCACGTCGTCGACGGTGCGATAGGGCATCATGCGCATCATGTAGCGCGCATCGTTGTAGTTGCTTTCGACCTGGTGCTCGATGGTGGAAAGCGTGCGCAACACGCGCTCGGCATCCTCCTGCACCGTATCCGACCGGAAGCGGGCTCGGACATGGGTGATCGGCCGTCCGGTGTCGCTTTCGACCAGGCGGAAGACGTCCTTGGCGGCCGGCGTGAAGCTCTTGACCGCAAGGTTGCGGTCGAGGAACACGGTGGCGATCTGCGTGCTCTCCAGCAGATTGGCGATGTCGGAATTGGCGCGGCTCAGCTCCTCGACGCGCGCGTTGAGCTCGGCGTTGACCGTCTGCAGCTCCTCGTTGATCGACTGCAGCTCCTCCTTGGAGGTTTCCAGCTCCTCGTTGGCCGACTGCAGCTCCTCGTTCATCGAGCTGAGTTCCTCGTTGCCCGACTTCAACTCCTCGTTGGAGGATTCGAGCTCCTCGGTGGTCGTCTGCAGGCGCTCGCGCGTCGTCCTGAGCTCCATCTCGAGCTGCCGGAGGTTGTCGCTCTCCAGCTCTTCGACGCCGGCCGACTCGGATTCGGACGCCATCCTGATGCCGCCGACATCCTGGAAGACCACCAGATAGAGCATCTCCTGCGAGGCCCCAGCGCGCATCGGCTGGACGACCAGGTCGATCGTCTGGCGGCCGCCATTGGTGCCGACGACGATGCTCTTCTGGATGGCGACCTGACCGGTGCTCACCGCCTTGTGGACGCCGACGCGCAGGTCGGCCCGCAATCCCGTGCGCGCCATGCTGAAGATGTCCATGCGCGGCGCGCCGGGTGCCAGCTCGAGATATTTGCCGGTCCGGCCCGAACCGTGAATCAGCTCGCCATCGGCGTTGATAACGACATAGGCCGGGCTGTAGCGGTCGAGCAGCTGGCGCTCGGCCATCGTCTGCAGCGGCTCGTGCTCGACCGTGGTCCGGTGGGCCGGCGGCACCCTGCGCAAGGCGCCTTCTGGCGCCGTCAAAGGGAACTCGGGCAGCCGCCGCTCGATCTGGGGTCGCCGCTTGAAGATGCGGTGCGACTTGTCGACGGTGGCGAACAGACGCGAATGGCGCGTCACGTTCTCCGACGTGCCGAGGAACAGGTAGCCGGAATCGTTCAGCGCGTAGTGGAACAGCGGAATCAGGCGGTTCTGCAGGTCGGGCGTCAGATAGATCAAGAGGTTGCGGCAGGCGATCAGGTCGAGCTTGGAGAACGGCGCGTCGCGCAGCAGATTGTGCGCCGAGAACAGGCAGATCTCGCGCAGGTCGCTGACGATCCGGTAGGTGCCGTCCTCGCGCACGAAATAACGCTCGAGCCGTGCCGGCGGCACGTCGGTGACGATGGTCGACGGGTAGCGGCCGACGCGCGCGAGCTGCAGCGACTCCTCGTCGATGTCGCTGGCAAAGATCTGCAGCTTGGGCGCGGCCTGGTCCTTGGGACCGTGCTCGCGCAACAGCATGGCGATGGAATAGGCCTCCTCGCCGGTCGAGCAGCCGGGCACCCAGACGCGCACCGTGTCGTCGGGGCCCTTGCCCTCGAACAGGTGCGGGATGACCTCGCGTTCCAGCGCCTCGAAGGCCTGCGGGTCGCGGAAGAAGTTGGTGACGCCGATCAGCAGGTCCTGTAACAGCGCATCGAGCTCCTGCGGTTCCTTGCGCAGGCGCTCGATGAAGTCGGGAACCTCGTCGATCTGCAGCACCTGCATGCGCCGCTGCACGCGGCGCGTCACCGTCTTGTCCTTGTAGCCGCTGAAATCATGACCGGTGCGCAGGCGCAAGAGCGCACAGATATTTGCCAGATGGCCGACCGTTTCCTGGCGCACTCCGTCCGGCCCCTTGCGGCCGTCGATCTCGATCAGGTGCTGGAAATAATCGTCGAGCTTGGACGGAATCTCGTCGATCGGCAGGACGAAATCGACCATGCCGGTGCGCACCGCGCTTCGCATCATGCCGTCGTACTCGGCGCCGTCCTGCGCGATGGTGAGCCCGCCATGCTCCTTGATGGCGCGCAGGCCGACCGTGCCGTCGCTGCCGGTGCCCGAAAGGATGACGCAGGCCGCGTTCTCGCCCTTGGCCTCGGCGAGCGAAATGAAGAAGGCGTCGATCGGCGCACGCTGTCCGCGGTGCTCGGCGATCGGTCCGAGACGCAGGTGGTCGACGCTCATGGTGAGGGTGGCGTTGCGCGGAATGACGTAGATGTGGTCGGGCTCGATCGGCATCCGATCGGTTGCCTCGACCACCGGGATCTCGGTGTCGCGGCTGAGCAGGGAAACCAGCAGGCTTTGGTGGTTGGGATCGAGGTGCTGGACGATCACGAAGGCGGTCCCGCTGTCGGCCTTCAGGAGCGGCAGCAGGGCCTCGAGCGCGCCGATACCGCCGGCCGACGCGCCGATGCCGACGACGGGAATGGACCGGCTGCGGCGCGGGTCGTGCTCCCCTTCCTGGTCGGTGCGCTCCTCGTCGGTGCGCTTATCGGTTGTCGTCATGCGGCAGCGAGCTCCTGCGGCTGCCGTTAGCTACCATGTCCCGCTCCCCCTCGCCATTGCGCAGCAGGCCTTTCACGAGCTGCACGTCGCCCTCGTAGTCGATCGCCCGGCGCTCAAGCTGGGCGGCAAGCATGTCTCGCCCGTCGGTCCGCTCCTTTTCGGCCATGCGCCGGGTCAGGGCGGCGCGTTCCTGATGGGAGCGCAGCAAGGTGCCGAGGAGCCGGTCGATTTCATCGGTCTGCGAGGTCAGAACGGTGTCCGCCGTAAAAGCATGGCCGACGTGGCAGCGGTAGCGCAGCATCTTGCCGTCCTCGATCTCCCACAGCGCGCCATGACATTCGGGGCAGGTGAACCGGGAAGGCTTGCCGAGCATGTCGTCGATTCGCATATCTGCCAGCTCCTGGGCGGCGATCGCCGTCTCCAACCGGATATCGAGCGGAATCTCGGGCGTCGGGCCCGCCTTCTGGCGAGCCAGCGTGCCGAGCAGCGGCGCCAGGCCGGCCGCCGGCGCGACATGATCGACATCGACAAAGCGCAACGCGTTAAGCGGCATGGAGAGAACCGTGGCATCCGCCGGATCCTGCACCACGGCAACACCGCCGCAGCGCTTGATCGCCCGCAGGCCAGCCGTCCCGTCGGACAGCGCGCCGGACAGCACGACGCCGATCACCCGGCTGGCAAAGGTGGCGGCGGCCGAACGAAACAATGGATCGATGGCCGGTCGCGCGAGGTTCTCGCGCGGACCGCGGCGCAGCAGCATGTGGTCGTCGTGCAGCAACAGATGCTTGCCGGGAGGGGCCACATAAACGTGGCCGCGCTCGAACGGTTCGCCGCTGGCGGCAGACGCGACCGGTAGCGGACCGGTCCGGTCCAGTATAGGCACGAGGCGGCTCGCTTCGCCGACATGCAGGACAACGAAAACAGCCGCCGGCAGGTCGGCAGGAAGGCCGGCCACCATGGTGCGCAGAGCGTCAACGCCGCCCGCCGATGCGCCAACGACGATGATATCGCGGTTGGCGGTTGGTTGTTGCATTGGCCCCTCACAGCCCGCCCGTAAGGCAACGACGGTGATTTGCAACCGTTGCAATCATGCTGCACGACTTATTTGCGCTACCTCTGCCGTTACCAATCGGAAACTTGATCGCGCCGCTCGGCGGACCATCTTGGCGATCAAGAGGTAATCCCATGATCGAACTCAGACCTTTCGAGAAGTTGGCCAAGTCCAATCACGGCTGGCTCAACGCCAGCTTCCATTTTAGCTTCGCCGAGTACAACGATCCCAAGCGTGTGCACTGGGGGGCGTTGCGCGTGTGGAACAACGACCGCATTGCGCCCAACTCGGGCTTCCCGCCGCATCCCCACCGCGACATGGAGATCGTGACCTACGTCATCAAAGGCGCGATCACGCACCAGGACCATCTCGGCAACCAGGGCCGCACCGAGGCCGGCCAGATCCAGGTGATGAGCGCGGGCCGCGGCATCCAGCACGCCGAGTACAACAAGGAGAGTGCGGAGACCGAGCTTTTCCAGATCTGGATCCTGCCGAACCAGCAGGGCGTGCCGGCGCGCTGGGCGACCGTGCAATTCCCCGCCGACGCGCGCGACGGCAAGCTGGTGCCGCTGGCCTCGGGCCGCGGGCATGAGGGCGCGATTCCGCTCTATGCCGACGGCGCGCTGTTCGCCGGCACCCTGAAGGCGGGTCAATCGATCCGCCAGAAGCTCGACGGCAGACCCGCCTACCTGGTGCCGGCCAAGGGCAAGATCGAGGTTTTGGGCGGCGACGGAAAGCCGATCGTCGCCAACGCCCGCGATGGCGTGGCCGTGGTCGACCAGGCTGAGATCGAGATCAAGGCGGTGGAAGACGCCGAGATTGTGCTGGTCGAAACCGACAAGTTGAACTGACGCAGCGTTTCGTGCTCATGCTCCCTCTTCCTCCTCTCCCCCGCTAGGGGGAGAGGCTGGGTGAGGGGGTTGTACACAGCGTTCGATGCCCCCTCACCTAACCTCTCCCCCTAGCGGGGGAGAGGAATATGAGAGTGATGAAGGGGGACGGCCATGGCCTACAAAGGCTTCGATCTCGGCGGCAAGGTGTCGCTGATCACCGGCGGCAATGGCGGCATCGGCTTCGGCATGGCCGACGCGCTGGCTGAGGCCGGCGCTGACATCTGTATCTGGGGCACCAATCCCACCAAGAACGCCAATGCCGCCGAGAAGCTGAAGAAGCACGGCCGTAAGGTCCATACCCAGATCGTCGATGTCGGCGACCAGAAGCAGGTTCAGGCGGGCTTTGCAGAGACCCTGAAAGTGATGGGTCATGTCGACAATTGCGTCGCCAATTCAGGCGTCTCGGGTCGCGGCAAGGGCTCGATCCTGGAGATGGACTACGAGGAATGGCGCCGGGTGCTCAGGGTCAATCTCGACGGCGTGTTCTTCACCTTCCAGGCCGCCGCCCGGCACATGGTCGAGCGCGGGCGGGGCGGCTCGCTGGTGGCGATGGCCAGCACCGCGGCGATCGAGGGCGCGGCCCGCTCGAGCCATTACGGCGCCAGCAAGGGCGGCGTCACCGCCATGGTGCGCGCGCTCGCCGTCGAGCTGGCGCGCTACAAGATCACCGTCAACTCGATCCTGCCGGGCTGGATCGAGACCGAAATGACCGCCCCCGCCTTCGGCAACGAGAAATTCGCCGGCAACGTGATGCCGCGCATTCCCGAGCGGCGGTGGGGCGTCGGCGCCGATTTCGGACCGATCGCGGTCTACCTGGCGAGTGGCGCCACCGCCTACACAACGGGGCGCGACTTCGTCATCGATGGCGGCTATACCTTATTTTAGTCCGAAGCAATCTCGGGGAGAGAGAGAAATGATGAAGAAGTTCGCAGCCTGCCTGGTCCTTGCCCTGACGGCAGCCGCCATGTCGGCGTCGGCGCAGACACCGACCGCCAAGCCGGCTGCAGCGACCAAGCCTGCCGCCCCCGCCGGCGAGGACCGCTATATCGGCTACTACTATCCCAAGCCGACCTCGACCGAGACCTTCGAATCGACCATGCAGACGATCGCCGGCGCCGAGCGGGCCCAGCGCATCCAGTTCGTCACCGTGGTCTCCCAGGGCACGATCCAGTCGGCCTATCGCGTGCCCTACGCGGTGTTCGCCAAGGGCGAGAAGGCCGATCGCATGATCATCGTCGGCATGCAGCAGGGCGAGCTCAACACCGTCTATCGCATGCGCGCGCTGCTCGCCAACATGACGACCATGTCGCGCCTCTCGCCGTTCTTCCAGGAGCGCACGGTGGCCGAGGACGCGACCTTCTTCGACCTCTTGAAGCTGTTGGGCTTCCGCGAGGTCACCGTCACCGACGGCGAGAAGGTCACGCATCAGGTGACGATCAAGTAGTTTCGGCGACCCCCTCACCCAACCTGTCCCCCTAGCGGGGGAGAGGAGTCCGAGAGCTCATGTTCCTCTCCCCCGCTAGGGGGACAGGCTAGGAGAGGGGGCGACGCACAGCGCGCTTACGCGATCGCCTTGTCGATCTCGCGGTGGTACCAGCCCAGCGCCTTCTCGAACTTGCCGAAGGTCTGTTCGAGGTTGGCGCCGCTGCGGAAATTGCGCTGGATCGATTCGCCGATGCCGAAATCCTCGCTGAGCGCGGTCGCGAACAGGTCGACATTGGCCTGCCAGTAGCTTTCCGGCTTCTTGGCCTTCTCCTGCGGACTGACCAGCACGGAGAAATGCATCACCGATTCATCGGGCGAGACCGGGAAGCTGGTGAACACGCCGCAATGATCCTGGGTGTAGGCCAGCACCGTGTTGGGGAAGAGCTGATAGAGCACGATGGCGTGGTCGAGGATGCGCCAGCTTTCCTTCGGCTGGCCTTCGAGCTCGGTCAGGCTGCGCTTGGCGGCCGACAGCCGGATGTGGCGATCCATGCGCTCGTAGGTGGCGATATTGTCGAGGAACAGCGGATAGACGCTGCCGGGATGGAGGTAGCGGAAGTGGTAGAGCTCGAGGAAGGTGTCGATCACCAGCTTCCAGTTCATGCGCGGCCGGATCGGCGCCGAACTGTGCAGCTCCCAGCCCGCCATGTCCCAGCCTGAAAGATCGGCCTGCAACGGCCCGAGATAGAGGTCGATGTCGAGGTCGGCCTCCTCGCCCGCCGCCAATGCCGTCGGCACCACCCACACCAGACCGTATTTCTCCGCCACGGCGAGCCGGCGCAGGCTGTGCCGGCTGCGATCGACATCACCGAATGCCGCGCCGTCGGTGATGCCGACCAACCGACCGGTGAGATCGTAGCTCCAGCCGTGATAGGGGCAGACGAAGGCGCGCTTGTTGGCGCCGCACGGTTTAAGCTCGACGCTGGCGCTGCGATGGCGGCAGACATTGAGGAAGGCGCGCAGGACGCCGTCGGTGCCGCGCACCACCAGGATCGGCTGGCCGGTGTCGTTGTGCACGACGAAGTCGCCCGCCCGGCGCAGCTGGCCCGAATAGGCGACCACGATAGGATGCTTGCGAAACAGCAGCGCCACCTCGCGCTGGTAGCGCGCCGGATCGTAGTACTCCTCGACCGAGGTATGGCTGATGCCGGGGCCATCATCGCGAGTGTTGGTGCGCACCATGTCGAGCATGCGCTCGAGATAGGCCACCTGGTCGGCGTGTTGCATCGCCTCCTCCGTCCTAGATCGCGTTCATGCCGCCATCGATCACCAGTTCGGTGCCGGTGACGAAACGCGACTCATCTGAAATCAGATACAGGATGCCATAAGCGATGTCCTCGGGCGCGCCGAAATCGCCGATCGGGATGCGCCGCCGCGAGCGTTCGCGCGCCTTGTCGTTGGGCATGACGGCATTGCCCATCGGCGTCAGGATGATGCCGGGATGGACCGAGTTGCAGCGCACCTTGTAGCCCTTGCGCGCGCAATCGATGGCCACGGTCTTGGTGAACTGGCGCACCGCGCCCTTGCTGGCGCCATAGGCCGAAAGATCGGGCGTGCCGAGGAAGGCCGCTAGCGAGGACAGATTGACGATCGAGCCGCCGCCCGATTGGCGGAGCGCCGGCACGCCGTACTTGCAGCCGAGGAACACGCCTTCGACGTTGACCGCGAGCATGCGCCGCCATTGTTCGAGCGATTCGGTTTCGAAGGTCGCCGGAAAAGGCCCCGAGATGCCGGCATTGTTGACCAGGCCGTTCAGGCGCCCCTCGCGCGCCATGATCTCGTCGATCAGGCGCTTCCAGTCGGCTTCGCTCGAGGTGTCCTGCTCCTCGAAGCGGGCGTTGCCGCCGATCTGCTGCACGGTCTCCAGGCCGCCGGCACGGTTGACGTCGCTCACGACCACCGTCGCGCCTTCGTTGGCCAAGAGCTTCGCCGTGGCGCGGCCGATGCCCGATCCACTGCCCGTCACCAGCACGACCTTGCCTGCAACCCGGCCCATGTCTTCCTTCCCAACTTTCTTGTCGCCACGCTAGAAGCAGCGCAGGCTGGCGACAAGCAAGGAGGACATCCGATGGCCCGCACCTTGGAATTCTACTACGACTACGGCAGCCCCTACTCCTATCTGGCAGACACCCAGGTCGAAACCATCGCCAAGCGGGCCGGCGCGGCTCTTGCGCGCAAGCCGATGCTGCTGGGCGGCGTCTTCAAGGCGACCGGCAACGCCTCGCCGATGACGGTCGAATTGAAGTCGAAATGGAGCGCCTTCGACCTGCCGATGTGGGCCAGGCACTACGGCGTGCCGTTCAAGTCCAACCCGTTCTTTCCGATCAACACGCTCGCCCTGATGCGCGGCGCCGCGGCCGCCCAGATCGACGGCACCTTCGAGCGCTACCATCCGGCGATCTACAAGGCGATGTGGGTTGACGGCCGCAACCTCAACGACATGGCCGAGGTCGCGGCGGTGCTGGGCGACGCCGGCCTCGACGCGCGCAAGGTCGGCGGCCGCATCCAGGATCAGGACGTCAAGGACCGTCTGAAGGCCACGACGGACGAGGCGGTGGCGCGCGGCGTGTTCGGCGCGCCAACCAGCTTCGTCGGCGACATGATGTTCTTCGGCAACGACCGCCTGCCCTTCGTCGAGATGGCCTTGAAGGGAGATCTCAAATGACGAAGCTCGGTGCGTTGTTCGCGGCCGGCGCGATCCTCACCGCAGCACCCTCGGTCGCGCAGACCGTCGGCACCTGCTCGCGTAGCGGCGGCACTGCCAACCAGCCGCAGGCGGTGTGGATCCTGTTCGACCTGGGCAGCGCCCAGGTCCGGACCGACGACAAGTACAAGATCGCCGAAGCGGCCAATACCGCCAAGGCGCGCCAGGTCAGCTCGCTCTGCGTCGTCGGTCACACCGACAAGCTGGGCGACAAGGTGCTGAACGAGAGACTGGCGCGCGCCCGCGCGCAGGCCGTGGCGGCCGAGCTGGTCGAGGCTGGTTATCCGGCCAACGACATCGTGATCGCCGCCGACCCCGAAGCCTTCGGCAATCTCAGTCTGGGCGTCTCCGATGCCCAGGAGAGGGACCAGCGCGTGACGATCGTGTTTTCGCGCTAGTCTGTCGTCCTGAGCCTAGCGAAGGACCTCATCGCCGCTTG
>WNFC01006867.1_pt1 | contig 17222 bp, 13 predicted proteins | sample 5400541 | NCBI WGS metagenome assembly WNFC01 (sample SAMN13153342, study PRJNA577476) | soil metagenome | isolation source: 120 cm saprolite under Douglas fir tree site 2 hole 2 replicate 1 | place: USA:California | collected 2015-04-18
ATGATGCGCTTCGTCCGCAGGAGTGAGCACTTCGGATTCGTCGATGTAGTCGACGCCAAGCTCCTGCAAGATCTGCGCCTCAGCGAAATGTCCAATGCGGCACTTCGCCATAACTGGAATCGACACAGTCGCCATGATCTCACGAATCTTTTTGGGCGAAGCCATCCGCGCCACGCCGCCCTCCGCGCGGATCTGCGCGGGCACGCGCTCAAGCGCCATGACGGCGACGGCTCCCGCTTTCTCGGCGATGGAGGCCTGCTCGGCATTGGTGACGTCCATAATTACTCCGCCTTTGAGCATTTCGGCGAGGCCGGTTTTGAGGCGGAGACTGGTGGAAGCGTTATTGGAGCCGTTGGTTTTGGACATGATGAACTCTTTTCGCGATCGCGAAGGATGAGCTGGCAGCATAGATGCCAGCTTTTTCTATTTTACAGCGTGTTCGTAGTTCGCGGTACCGCGAGCCTGTTCTTTTCGGTTCCGGGGGGCGCGCTCACGTCGCGAGTTGATGACCAATTTCCCAGTGCAATCTGAAAGGATCTGCGAGGCGGCCCAGACGCCAGCCGTGTTCCTCTCCGACGGGAAAAATTTGGGTCGCCCCGGCAGCGATGGCCTGGGCGAAAATCGCATCGGCCGATGGGATCGGGGCTTGCGTTGGCGTGATCTGCGGACTCGTGGCTCAGCCAGAACTCCGCGCCATTTACGGAAAGCCTGACGACAACGCCTCCGCCGGGGTCTTCCAGCCGATAGACTTCTTTGGCTCCGAACGCCGATTTGTAGAAATCAATCGCTTTCGCGCTGCTGCGCACGGAGAGCCAGGGAGCGATGGAGCACTTGAAGGAAGAGCCTGCTGAATCTGGGAGCATAAAGTCTCGGAAGAATATTAACTCATGGAGCGATGTCCGCGATTCGTTTAGAGAACTCCTTGTCAGGCCGACGTGGATCTACGAATAAAGGGGTCCTTCGACTGCGGTTTTGTTTTGCTATCGCAAAGCAAAATCCTCGCTCAGGATGACACTGCATAGGAACTCGACACAGTTAATCGCGAATTACCTCTCGACATATTTGGCGAACATTTTTTCGGGGTCGATGGCGATGAAGATGCCGCGGCTGCGGGCCAGGACTTCGCTTTGGTCGTTGAGGATTTCGGCCGAGTTGACATGGGTGCGTCCGCGGACTTTCATTTCGCGGCCTTCGACGCGGAGGGGTTTGTGCAGAGGGACCGGCTTGAGATATTCCACGGTCATCTCGCGGGTGAGGGCGACTACGTGATGCAGCTTGTTTACTTTGCCCATGGCGTCGTCGAGGATGCTGGCGATGATACCGCCGTGGCAGTGGCCAGGCGGTCCGGTGTAGCGGTTGGTGAGCCGGAAGCAGCAGACGAAGGTTTGGCGTTGCTCGTCGAGGATGAATTTCAGGCGCATGCCTCCCGGGTTGTCCTGGCCGCAGACGAAGCAGTTGTTTTTTTGCATTTTTAGGTAGCGGGTGTCGTGGCCTTGGGTGCGAGCGGGCATGGAGGTGATTTTAGCTCATGCGGCGAGAAACCTTTTGATCGCGGAGCATGCGGAGGAAGAGCCGCGGAGGGCGCAGAGAAGACTAACAGGCTCTTCTCTCTTTGGCGGGATTCCTGTATACATATCGGTTTTGGAAATATTTGCTTGGAGTTCCTTGTGAAATTGAATCTACCTGCTGAAAGTTACGCGATGAGTACTTCGGGGACTAAAGCCCAGTTCAATAGGGAGGCGCTGATCGCACCGCTGAAGCGCTGCGCCACCCATAATCATGCTGTTATCAGCTTTCCCTGTGCTATCAGCTTCCCCTCGCCTCTTAGGCGGGCTGGTCTGATTATTCTTGTCGCGGCTCTGCTGGGATTCAGTGCGGCTGCGCAAAATTCGCATGATAAGGATGCGGATAAATCGGGGCGGCCTGCGGTGAAGAAGGAGAAGAAGGATCAGAAGAAAGAAGAGAAGAAGAATGAGTCCAAGGACAAAGATGATAAGGAAAAGGACGAGAAGAAGGGCGGGATGACGGCGGAGACTTTTTCGGGGCTGAAGTTTCGGTCGATTGGGCCGGCGGCGGCTTCGGGGCGGGTGATGTCGATTGCGGTGAATCCGAAGAATAAGGTTGAGTATTACGTGGGCGTGGCATCGGGCGGGGTGTGGAAGACGGTGAATGATGGGACGACGTGGATTCCGCTGTTTGATAAGGAGGGATCATATTCGATTGGGTGGGTGACGCTGGATCCGAATGATCCGAGCGTGGTTTGGGTGGGCGCGGGCGAGAGCAATTCGCAGCGTAGCGTGTCTTATGGGGATGGAATTTATCGGTCGGATGATGGCGGGAAGAATTGGCAGAATCTGGGGCTGAAGAAGTCGGAGCATATTGGGCGGGTGGTGGTGGATCCGCGGGATTCGAAAGTTGTTTATGTGGCGGCGGAGGGGCCGCTGTGGGGGCCGGGCGGCGATCGCGGGCTTTATAAGACGGTCGACGGCGGCAAGAACTGGAAGGCGGTGCTGACTATCAGTGAGAACACGGGCGTGGTGGATGTGGCGATTGATCCATCGAATCCGGACATTGTTTATGCGACGGCTTACCAGCGGCGGCGGCATGTGTTTACTTTGATTGATGGCGGGCCGGAGAGCGCGATTTATAAATCGACGGACGCTGGGGCGACCTGGAACAAAGTGAAATCTGGACTGCCTACGGTGGATATGGGAAGGATTGGGCTGGCGGTTTCTCCAGCGGATCCGAATGTGGTGTACGCGACAATTGAAGCGGCGGATGGCAAGGGCGGAATTTTCCGATCGGATGATCGAGGGGCGAACTGGGATCGGAAGAACGAGTTCGAGGCGGGCGCGATGTATTACGCGCGCGTGGTTTGCGATCCGAAGAATGTGGATCGTATTTTTGTGATGAATGTGAGCTTGCGCGAGTCACTAGACGGTGGGAAGACTTTGCATAAGGTGGAGGAGACAAATCATCACGGGGACAATCACGCGATCTGGATCGATCCGGAGAATACCAAGCATTGGCTGCTGGGGTCGGATGGCGGGATATACGAGACCTGGGATGATTCAAAGAATTGGCAGTTCAAGGCGAATCTGCCGACGGTGCAGTTCTACGACGTGGCGGTGGACAATGCGCTTCCCTTCTACAACGTGTGCGGCGGGACGCAGGATTATTTTTCATGGTGCGGTCCATCGCGCACGCGGAATCTGAATGGGATTATGAATTCAGATTGGTTCGTCACTACTGGCGGGGACGGATTTCGCTCGGTGGTGGATCCGGTGGACGCGAATACGATTTATTCGGAATCGCAGTATGGCGTACTGGTGCGTTATGACAAGCCGACGGGACAGGAACTGGTGTTGCAGCCGCTGGAGGGCAAGGGAGAGCCTCCGCTGCGGTGGAATTGGGACTCGCCGGTGATTATTAGTCCGCACTCACATACGCGGTTGTATTTTGCGGCTAATAAATTATTTCGCAGCGACGACCGGGGCGATACGTGGAAGGCGGTCAGCGGCGATCTGACGCGGCAGACCGACCGCAATAAATTGCCGGTGATGGGGAAAGTGTGGGATCCGGACGCGGTGGCAAAGAATGCGTCAACGTCGCCGTATGGAAACATTGTGGCGCTGTCGGAGTCTCCGAAGAAAGAAGGACTGATTTTCGTGGGCACTGATGATGGGCTGATTCAAATTACTGGTGATGGCGGGCAGAGTTGGACGAAGTTTGAAAAGTTTCCCGGAGTGCCGGAGACGACCTATGTGAGCCGGCTTGCTGCTTCGCAGCATGATGCCAATATCGTGTATGCGGCGTTCGACAATCATAAGAACGAAGACTTCAAAGCTTATCTGCTGCGATCCAGCGACGCCGGCAAGACCTGGACTTCAATAGCGGGGAATTTGCCGGAGAACGGTCCGGTGCTGGCGTTTGTGGAAGACACGGTGAATCCGAATCTGCTGTTTGCGGGGACTGAGTTTGGAGCGTTCTTTACGGTCGATGGCGGTTCGCACTGGGTGCAGCTGAAGGGTGGGCTGCCGACGATTGCGGTGCGTGACATGGTGATGCAGGCGCGCGAAGGCGATCTGGTGATTGCAACGTTTGGGCGCGGGTTCTACGTGCTCGACGATGTTTCGGCGTTACGGCAGATCAAGGCCGAATCTGTGGAGCAGGCTGCGGCGCTGTTTCCGGTGAAGGATTCGCTGCTGTATATCGAGCGGCATCCGTTGGGAGGTCCGAAGAAAGGGTTTCAGGGAGATGCATTCTATACTGCGGAGAATCCTCTCGCCGATTCGTCGCGTGGAGGGTAGCATCGAAGCGGGCTTTCAGCGGGCGGCGTGGGACTTGCGCTATCCGGCGCCCTCGCTGCGCGAGCATGCAGAAGAGGGGGAGGACTTTCCGCCAGCGGGATCGAAAGGGCCGCTGGTGATTTCTGGAAACTACTCGGTGCGAGTGTTTCAGAAAGTAAATGGAGCGGTAACCGAGTTGGCTGGAGCGCAGAGTTTTAAGGTTGTGGCCGAAGGCGCTGCGTCACGGAGTACGCCCGACCGGGCAGCGCAGGAAGATTTTCAACGCAAAGTGGCTCGGCTGTATCGCGCGGTGTCGGGGGCGCAACACACGGCCGAGGAGGTAGAGGCTCGGCTTAAGGCAATTCGCAGTGCTTTGCGAGAAACGCCAGCGGTGGAAAAGCGATTGGGCGCGGCGGCGGATTCGATTGAGCAGCGTGATCGTGAGATTCTGCGAGCGTTGCGTGGGGATACGGAATTGCAGAAGCGGAACGAGCCGGTGCCGTCGTCGATCAGCGATCGCATGACTGCCATCCTGGGAGGAGAACGGTTTTCGCTCGCCAAGCCGACGCAGAGTCATATTTGGAAAGCTTCATGCGCTGGTTGAGGTTGACTTGACTAAGCTGGAGAAAGATATGGAGACTGCGGGAGCGCCGTGGACTCCGGGACGGGTGCCGGAGTGGAGCGAGAAGTAAAAACTTGGCCACGGATTTGTGCTGATTTTCCGGGAGAAAGAATCGAAATCTTTAACACAGGGGTCACAGGGGAACACAGGGTAAGTCAGCGAGATTTTTGCGAGAGATGGCCCCACGCATTCCATGAAACGTACTCTTTTATCGTGGAGCAGCGGCAAGGACAGTGCGTGGAGTTTGCATGTTCTGCGGCAGCGTGCCGAATATGAGGTCGTCGGGTTGTTAACTACGTTTAACGAAGCGGCGGATCGTGTTGCCATGCATGCGGTGCGACGCGAACTGGTTGAGCGACAGGCTGCAGGGGCTGGGCTTCCACTCTGGGCGGTTTCTTTGCCGTGGCCGTGCTCTAACGAAGAGTATGAGTCGCTAATGGCTCAGACCTGTGCGAAGGCGGTCGCTCAAGGGATTGAAGCAATTGCATTCGGCGATCTATTTCTCGAAGACGTACGCGCCTACCGGGAGAAGCAGATGAAAGATACCGGGCTGGAGCCGATATTTCCGTTGTGGGGGCTGCCGACGCGTGCTCTGGCGAAAGAGATGATTGCTGCGGGGACGCGAGCAAAATTGACTTGTATTGACACAGAAAAACTGGATCCGTCCTTCGTGGGGCGCGAGTTTGATGAAGCGTTGCTTTCGGATCTGCCTGAGGGAGTGGATCACTGCGGCGAACGTGGGGAGTTCCATTCTTTTGTATATGCAGGGCCAATGCTCGATGCTGTGCTGCCGGTTTCGGTAGGGGAAACTGTGGTTCGCGATCAGTTTGTGTTTGCGGATCTGATTTCGAGCTGACAGCTTTTGTTTCCTGATTTGGTTCCATCCGCGGGAATCGGTAAAATCCGTGGCCGATTTTTTTTCTTCAGCAGCTCGATTGCATTATCCTCAAGGGGCTGTGGTAAACTCGCCGCCGACTGTTGCTTCGCGCTGTGGAGCGCGGCAATTCGTCGGGGAAATTCGTTTTTGTCCGGGAGGACTGGGGAATGGGCCTCGCGTTACTGGTCGTAATCTGGCTGATCACTCTTGCCAGCACGTATTTTTTTGTCGCCAAAACGTGGTGGCTGCCGGTCGGCGCCGCCCAGGCTGCCGGCTTTATCGACGGACAATTGGCCCTCACGTTCGTGCTCATGGGAATTGTTTTCCTGGCGGCACAACTCTCCCTGGGTTACTTCGCGTGGAGATACCGGGAACAGCCTTCGGCGCCTCCGGTGGACTATTCGCACGGCAATGTAAAGCTTGAGGTGGTGTGGACGGTGCTAACCACGATCCTGTTCGTCGGATTAAATCTGATGGGCAGCAGTGTGTGGGCCAGCCAGCGCTTCGACCAGGCGGGACCGGGCGCGGTGCAGGTTGAAGTTACAGGCATGCAGTTCGCCTGGTACTTCCGATACCCGGGGCTGGACGGAAAATACGGCGGGACCAGCGTCAAGCTGATGGATCCGTCGGCCGGCGGCGAAGCGGCTGTGGGACTGAATACTTCCGATCCCGCGGCGAAGGATGATGTGGTCACGGGCACGATGTTTTTGCCGGTGGACCGCGAGGTCGATCTTAGCCTGCGCTCGGTGGATGTGATTCACAGCTTCTTTGTGCCGTCGCTGCGTTTCAAGCAGGACGCGGTGCCGGGGCTGAACATTCACATGCACTTCAAGCCCACGGCAATTGGCGAGTATGAGATTGTCTGCGCCGAATTGTGCGGGCTCGGCCATTACAAGATGCACGGCATGGTACACGTCGTCAGCCAGGAAGATTTCGACAAGTGGCTGGCGGCACGGGAGGCGGAGAAACAATAAATGGCAACCTCGGTTACCCCTCATGCGCACGCTGGCCCGCAAGGGTTCATTCGAAAATATATTTTCAGCCTCGATCACAAAGTAATCGGCCTTCAGTATTTTTTTCTGGCGCTCACGGCGGTGTGGGTGGGGATGTTTCTGTCGCTGTTGATGCGCATTCACTTGCTGTGGCCTGGCGTTAGTTTGCCGCTGGTGGGCGAAATCAAGCCGGAAACTTATCTCAGTCTGCTGACGATGCACGGCACGATCATGGTGTTCTTCGTGCTGACCACGGCGCCGCAGGGAGGATTTGGAAATTACTTCCTACCGATTCAGATTGGAGCGCCGGATATGGCGTTTCCCGTCCTGAACATGCTTTCGTTCTGGACGACATTTGTGGCCTTCGTGGTGATCATTGCGGCCTTCTTTGTGTCAGGGGGAGCTCCGCTGCATGGATGGACGGGATATCCACCGCTGAGCGCGCTGCAATCCGCGGGGCCGGGCGAAGGACTGGGCGCCGATTTGTGGATCACGAGCATTGCGATTTTCTGTTTGGCATCGCTGATGGGCGCGCTGAATTTTCTGACGACTACGCTCGACATGCGGGCCAAAGGCATGACGATGATGCGCATGCCGTTGACGGTGTGGTCGTGGTTCATCACGGCGATTCTGGGGCTGCTGGCGTTCGGCGTGCTGCTCTCGGCGGGAATCCTGCTACTGATGGACCGCAACCTGGGCACCAGTTTTTATGTGCCGCTGGTGGTGGTGAATGGGCAGATCATGGGCCACAAAGGCGGGTCACCGCTGCTGTGGCAGCATCTGTTCTGGTTCTTCGGGCATCCTGAGGTTTACATCGCCATCCTGCCGGGCATGGGCGCGACGTCGCAGATTCTCTCGACGTTTTCGCGCAAGCCGATTTTCGGGTACAAGGCGATGGTCTACGCCATGCTTGGCATTGGCTTTTTGGGATTCATGGTGTGGGGCCATCATATGTTCATGAGCGGCATGAGCCCGTATTCGGCTTTTGCGTTTTCGCTGCTGACCATGTGCATCGGCGTGCCCTCGGCGATCAAGACGTTTAACTGGCTGGGCACGATGTATAAAGCGCGCATTCGATTTCACACACCGATGCTGTATGCCATTGGCTTCGTTTCGCTTTTTGTCTCCGGCGGATTGAGTGGGCCGTTCCTGGCGCAGCCGGTGCTCGACATCCAGTTGCACGATACTTATTTCGTGGTCGGCCACTTCCACCTGATCATGGGGGTGGCGGCGATCTTTGGAATGTTTGCGGCGACTTATTACTGGTTCCCGAAAATGTTTGGGCGGATGATGAACGAGCGGTGGGGACGAGTGCACTTCTTCATCACGCTGCTCGGGACCTACGCCATCTTCATGCCGATGCATTACCTGGGCATTGCGGGAGGAACACGGCGGTATTCGCAATACACCGAAGTGGCGTACTTGCAGAAGCTGATGCCGCTGCATCAGTTCATGACTTACGCGGCCATCATCACGATTGCGGCGCAATTTATTTTTGTGATCAATCTGTTCTGGAGCATGTTCAAAGGGCCGAAGGCGAGCGACAATCCGTGGGAGTCGACGACGCTGGAGTGGACGACGGCCACGCCGCCGCCGCATGATAATTTTGGCGGGGTTACGCCGGTTGTACACAATGGTCCGTATGAATATGGAGTACCGGGAGCGGCGCGGGATTATGTGATGCAGACGGATCCGCCGGTGGGGACGGGGCATTAGGCAACTCATTCTTTCTTTATGGCGACTTACGTTCCAAGCAGTCCGGTTAGTCAGCTAGGTGGAGGCGGAGGCGCGCCGCGGCCTCCGAGCGGCGGCGGCGATGATGGGAGATTTCCGGATTCGAATTTGCCGAATTATGGGGCCCGGTTGCGGCGGGCACGGTTGGGGCTGATCTGCGCGATTGCGACGGTCAGCATGGTATTTGTTTCGCTGACCAGCGCGTATGTGGTGCGGCGCGGCTTGCCGACATTCGACGATTCGAGCCGGACGTATTTTCGCGATTGGGGCTCGGTGCAACTGCCGTGGCTACTGTTGGCGATCAACACGGCGTTGCTGTTGATCAGCAGTTTGACAATGGAAAGGGCGCGGCGAAGTATTACGCGGCGAGCGGCGCTGGCTCCGGTGCGGTCGATTCCTGGAGTTTCGCTGGGCGACGAGAGAAGTTTTCCCTGGCTGGGCGTGACGGTGGTTCTTGGTTTTGGATTTTTGATCGGACAGTGGATTGCGTGGGGCGAACTGAAAGGGCGAGGATTTTTTGTCAATACCAATCCCAACAGTTCGTTCGTTTATTTATTGACGGCGGCCCATGCTGTGCATCTGGCGGGAGGAGTTATTGCTTTGCTGTGGGCGGGCGCCACTTCCCTGCTGCATCGACCGATCGAAGGACGGCGGATTGTTGTTGATGTGACTGCCTGGTACTGGCATTTTATGGCGGTGCTGTGGATTTATGTTTTTGCTCTCATAGCGTTTGTGCGGTAGGAAGCGAGCCGAACGCGCGATTTTTGCGTCGCAAAGAACGCGACGCTTCGCGCGGCTCGCCCGGATCCTTCGGCGGGCAAAGAACGCCCACCTCAGGATGACAACGAGAAACCGGAAAGGGGAATTCGGGAATGGCTGACGCCACTCTGCAACATAATGCCGCTGCCGGGCACGGGCTGGCGGGCGAGTTTGAAGCGCCATTATTTGGGGCTTACTCCAAAAAGGTAGGTATGTGGCTGTTTCTGGCTTCGGACTCATTAACGTTCGGGGCTCTGCTGTTTGCTTTCAGCTACAACCGCATCTATACGGTTTGGCCGACGCCGTTTGGCAAGGACAGCATTATTAATGCGACGGTGATGACGGCTTGCCTGCTCTCCAGTTCTTTGACCATGGTGATGGCAGTGTTTGCGGCGCAGCGGAGCGACCGCGTGTGGACGCGGAACTGGCTGCTGGCCACCATGGCGTTCGGTACGGCGTTCATCGTGCTGCATGGCATGGAGTGGACCAAGCTGATCCACGAGGGGCTCACGGTGCCGGGATTTCCGAAACCGGCGGGGCAGGATGCGGGGGAGTTCAGCAAGATCTCGTCGGGCGTGCCGCAGTTCGCGGCGACATTTTTTGGACTGACGGCGATGCACATGCTGCACGTCACCATTGGCGTGATTTATCTGGGTGTGGTGGCGCTGCGAAAGTGGTTTCTGCCGATTCTGGGTGTGCTTTGGCTGGGGGCATTCTTTCTGATTCCGGCGGACAATGTTTTTCATTACGGCGCGCATGCGCTGCTGGTGGGACTGATTGTGTCGGCGGTTATTCTCTTTCTGAAACCCAAAGATTATGACGCGCACGATGTTGAAGTGTCCGGGTTGTATTGGCATTTTGTGGATCTGGTGTGGATGTTCATCTTCCCGCTGGTCTATTTGATGTCGACCAAGATATAACTGAACGAGGGCTCCGATCATGCATGATGTGGCGAAGCACGACGATAGCAAGGGGCAGTACTTCTGGGTGTGGGGCGCGTTGCTGTTTCTGACTGCGGTGGAGGTCTGGCTGGGGTATCGGCAGATGTTCCAGCCGGCGCGCATGCTGGAAGTGCTGCTGGTGCTGTCGGTGATCAAGTCGGCGTTGATCATTGGGTATTTCATGCATTTGAAATTCGAGAAGGCGATCATGCGGTGGATGCTGGTAATCGCCGTGACCGGGTGCTTTGTGATCATGTACTTCTTCTTCTTTCCGGATGCGGATCGCATTCTGCACTTGGGTGTGAAGTAGGGTGAGGCGATGAAGTTTGTGTTGGATAAAATTCGTGGTTTTGTGCTGCTCATCGTGGTATGCATTTGCACGATTCCCGCTTTCGGGCAAGGGTGTGCGATGTGTAATGCGAATGCGCGGAGCACGCCTAAGGAGGGACAGCAGGCGATCAACCGGGCGATTCTGGTGATGCTTGTTCCTCTGGTGGGATTTATGGTGCTGGGGGTGGGGCTGGCTTTCCGGTATGGTAAGAAGCGGGATCAGGATCAGGATTAGCTGCTGTTTATCTTCCTCTGTTTATCTTTACGTCACCAACAAAATCGTCGAGCTTCGCTCGACGGAAGCCGAGGGAGGCTGTCCGCACATGAGCATCTTGAGCATCTTTCAACTCAGGCATCAACTGGCTTTTTGAGGACGGCTTCCTCTATTAACTCTGCTTTATAATAGAAGGTTCGGCATTGGCCGCTGAGGGCGCTGGGAGTAGTCCAGACGGGCCGAGGGGCTGCCGGATCACTTACCCGATGTCTGACTCATTACCCACGGAAAGCATAGTTGTTCGCGGCGCCCGCGTTCACAACCTCAAGAACATTGATTTTGAGGTCCCGCACAATTCCCTGACGGTGGTCACGGGGGTATCGGGCTCGGGGAAGTCTTCGCTTGCGTTCGATACGATTTATGCCGAGGGGCAGAGACGGTATGTGGAGTCGCTTTCGGCGTATGCGCGGCAATTTCTGGAGCGCATCGAGAAACCGGATGCGGATTCGATTGACGGCATCGCTCCGGCGGTGGCGATCAAGCAAAAGAATACGACGCGGAATCCGCGATCGACAGTGGCGACGGCGACCGAAATCTATGATTATCTGCGGTTGTTATTTGCGCGGGTGGGGCGGACCTATTGCGCGAACTGCGGGCAGGAAGTAAAGAAGGATACGGTGGACGAGATTGCGGATGCAGTCCTGGCGCTGGATCCGGATACTCGGGTACAGATTGTTTTTCCGTTGCAGGCGGCGGTTGAGGCCCCCCAGGAACCGGCGAAGAAGGTTGCGCGCGGGCGCAAGCCGAAGAAGGGTGCTGCGGAGGATTCCAGACTGACCGAGCAATTGAAGACTCGGCTATTCGATTTGCGCAAAGGCGGATTTAACCGCCTGTATCAGGCGGGCCAGGTGTTTGAGTTTTCTGCGCCGGAATCGCTGCTTGATATTCGCTTCGATCAGCCGGTGTTTATGTTGGTGGACCGGCTGACGCTATCGGCGGAGTCGCGGTCGCGCATTGTGGATGCGGTTGAGACCGCGTACAGGGAATCAGGAGAAGTGATTTTCGACCTTCCGCCGCGCGACGATCAGCCGGCGCGGCAACTGCGTTTTGCCCAGCGGTTCGAGTGCAAGAACTGCCATTTGCGCTATGAGGAACCTGAGCCGAGGCTGTTTTCGTTTAACAATCCGTATGGTGCATGCGCGCGATGCCAGGGATTTGGCAACACGATCGATTTTGATCTCGACCTGGTGATTCCCAATAAGACGAAGACGCTAGGAGAGGGCGCGATTGATCCGTGGAACAAGCCAAAGTACCGGCCGGTGTTCGCCGAGATGAAGCGCTTCGCCAAGCAGGAGGAGATTCCACTCGACGTGCCGTGGGTGGAGCTTGACGCCAAACAGCAGGAACTGGTTCTGGATGGAGACGACAAGTTTTTGGGGATACGCGGTTTTTTTCAGTATTTGGAGCGGAAGAAATATAAGCTGCACATCCGCGTTTTTCTGAGCCGTTATCGCGGGTATTCGACTTGTCCGGAATGCCGCGGGTCTCGGCTGCGGCTGGAAGCGCGGCAAGTGAAGATCAACGGGCGCAATATTTGTGAAGTGTGCGCGATGACGATAGAGGATGCGGCGAAATTCTTTGCCGGAGTTGAGTTGAGTCCGGAGGAGGCCGAGATTGCGGAGCGGCTGCTCGAGGAAATCCGCGAGCGCTTGCGGTTTTTGAACGACGTAGGGCTGGAATATCTGACGCTCGACCGGTTGTCGTCCACGCTATCTGGGGGTGAAGCACAGCGCATTCAGCTTGCAACTTCGCTGGGATCGCGGCTGGTGGGAACGCTTTACGTCCTTGACGAGCCTTCGATCGGGTTGCACAGCCGCGACACGCACCGGCTGATCAAAATATTGCAGGACCTGCGCGATTTGGGGAACACGATCCTGGTGGTCGAGCACGATCCGGATATTATGCGAACGGCGGATCGCATTCTTGACCTTGGTCCGGGAGCGGGAGAAAACGGCGGGAAACTGGTGGCGGCGGGAACTTACGACGAGATTTTGCGGAATCCGAGTTCCCTTACAGGGCGCTATCTGGCTGACGAGTTGCGGATTCAGATACCGGCCGCTCGGCGGCAAGCAGGGGCACAGCAGATACGGATCAAGGGTGTCCGGGCCAACAATCTGAAAGGAATCGATGTCTGCATTCCATTGAATATGCTGGTGGCGATCACGGGAGTTTCGGGGTCCGGAAAATCCACGCTGCTGCATCAAGTTCTGTATCAAGCTTTGGGTGAGGCCAAGGGTCAACAGACTAATGGATCGGCGCGAGGCGCGGCCACGTGGGAGAGTCTGGAGGGCGATCAGTTTATTGACGAAGTGGTGCTGGTGGATCAGTCTCCCATCGGACGGACGCCGCGGTCGAATCCGGTGACCTACATCAAGGCGTTTGACTCCATCCGCGATCTTTTTGCGTCGTTGCCGGAAGCGAAGAAGCGCGGCTTTGCGTCGGGACATTTTTCTTTCAATATTCCGGGGGGGCGATGCGAGACGTGCCAGGGCGATGGCACCGTAACCGTTGGGATGCAGTTCCTCGCCGATGTTGAACTGATTTGTGAAGAGTGCAAAGGAACTCGCTATAAGGCGCAAGTGCTCGAGGTTCGCTACCGGGGCAGGAATATTCATGAGGTGCTGAACCTGACGGTGAAGGAGGCGCTGAAGTTTTTTGCGGAAGCGCCCAAGATCACAGAGAAGCTGCGCGTGCTGGAAGAGGTGGGACTCGGATACTTGCGGCTGGGGCAGTCGGCGACGACGTTATCGGGGGGCGAAGCGCAGCGCATGAAGCTGGCGGCGCATCTGCAGCCGGCGGCGCGTGAGATAGGGCGGGCGAGTACCGCGAGGCCAGAGGAATTCCGGCGACGACCACGTATGCTCTATATTTTTGACGAGCCCACGACCGGCTTGCATTTCGATGACGTCAGCAAATTATTGGCGGCGTTTCGCCGTCTTATCGAGGCAGGCGGATCCATTCTTGTGATCGAACACAATCTGGAAGTGATCAAAACGGCTGACTGGGTGATCGATCTGGGACCGGAGGGCGGAGCGCGTGGGGGAAAGATTGTGGGTGTGGGTCCGCCGGAAGTAATCGCCAAGCTGGTCTATTCTTATACTGGGAAGTATCTGGCTCGCCTGCTGAATGGGGAAGGCACGGGCAAAAGCAGTGGAGCGCGTTCCAATGGACGCAGGTAAGAGGCGCGCGCGTTACCTGCTACTGTTGGCGATGGCCGGGTGTGCCTTCTCCCAGGAGGCCAGTGCGCCTCCGACATCCACTCCTGCGGAGTCGCAGGCCGGAACCTCGAAGCCCACCGAGAAGGAACCAGCCTCGACCGTGGCTGGTGAAGCTAAGAAAGAATCCAGTACTCACCGACCAGCTCATCACATTAAGGTTGCAGTGGAGGATACTGCGCCGCCAGAGCTTACGCGTGCAGAAGCCGAAATCGAAAAACGGGACTACGCTGCCGCCGAACCGCTTCTCCGAAAGCTTGTTGAAAAAGATTCGACGAACTATGTGGCGTGGTTCGATCTTGGATTTGTGGAAAATGCTTTGGGCAAGATGGATGAGTCGATCGCGGCTTACCGGAAATCGGTTGTGGCAAAACCGGATGTCTTCGAGTCGAACCTGAATCTTGGACTGCAACTGGCTAAGACGGGACAACCTGAGGCGGAAGCGTTTCTGCGAGCCGCTACGAGGCTGAAACCCACGAGTCGTGAGGCTGAGGGCCACTATAGAGCCTGGCTCTCGCTGGCGCAGACGATGGAGAAGTCCAAGCCAGAGGAGGCTCTCGTCGCCTACCGGCGGGCGGCGGCGCTTCAACCCAAAGAAGCTGAGCCCCATCTTTCCGCGGGCCGGCTGCTCGAAGAAGAAAATAAGTTTGCCGACGCTGAACTGGAATACAAGCAGGCGCTGGCGCTCGATGCCCGGTCCACCGACGGCGTAATTGGACTGGCGAATATCTACATGCGGGGGCGGCGTTTTCCCGAGGCGGAAGCCTATCTGCGAAAACTATTGGCGGAGCATGCAGACTCGGCGGCGGTTCACATTCAGTTGGGACGAGTGCTGGCCGCGGAGGAGAAGAACGATGCTGCGATTGCGGAATTGCAGGCGGGACTCAAGCTGGCTCCGGGCGACGAAGGCGCACAACGCGAGTCAGCAGAACTGTATGCAGCCAGTGGAAAGAACGATCTGGCGGAGGCTGCCTACCGCGAGATGCTTGCGGTCCGCCCCAATGATGCTGAACTTCACCGCAGACTGGGGGAGACTCTGCTGCCGCAGAAGAAATTTCCGGAAGCGCAGAAGGAATTCCTGAGCGCGGTGAAGCTCAAGCCCGACCTGGGAGAGGCATATGGAGGCCTGGCTTTCGCCGCTGGGGAGAACAAGAATTATCCGCTTGTGATTCGCGCTCTGGAGGCCCGGGCAAAGCTCCTGCCCGAGGTGGCTATCACATATTTCATGCGAGCGTCGGCCTACGATCATCTCCGCGATTTTAAGAATGCTTCAGCCAACTATCACCTCTTCCTCAATAGCGCTAATGGGAAGTATCCTGATCAGGAGTGGCAGGCGAAGCATCGGCTAATTGCCATTGAGCCGAAGAAATAGCCGTGGGCTGAAGCGGTATGAAGATGGTGCATTCACGAATCGGGCGGATCGCAATCGCCAGTATGACAATAGGCATGCTGCTTGCGCCTTGTGCCCTGAGAGGCGGCGAGCAGCCTACCGTCGAAGAGCTGAAGGCGCGCCTGGCTAATACCCGCATCCCCGACCGGCCGCAGTTATGTCTTCATATCGCGGAGCGGCAACTGGATGCTGCCGAGAAGCTCTATGTTGCCGGGGAGAGCGAGAAGGCGCAAGCGGCATTGACCGATGTAACCGCATTTGCGGAGTTGGATCGCGATTACGCGATCCAGTCGCACAAGCACGAAAAGCAGAGCGAGATTGCGATCCGCAAGCTGGCCAGAAGGCTGGGCGACCTGAAGCACACCGTTTCCCGCGAAGATCAGGAACAAATTCAAAAGGCGATTGACCGGCTGCAGCGCATTCGTGACGATCTGCTGGCTGCCATGTTTCCGAAGGGAGGGAAGAAATGAACGCTCGCTGGTTGGGATTTCGTGTGTGTCTGGGGCTGTTCTTGTTGGGAATGACGGCGGCTTCGGCACAGCGCCACCGGGATCCGTTTACCCCGGCGGAGATCGATCAGATTCGCGACGCCAGTTGGGAGCCGCAGCAGCGGCTCACCCTCTACCTGAAATTTGCGCGGGCGCGCCTGGCGGCGCTGCAGCAGATGCGCAGCGATCCGAAGACGAAGAACCGGCCTCAGCAAACGCATGACGCGCTGGATGACTTCCTGCTGATCTATGACGAACTGAACGACAATATCGACACCTATGTCGATCGCAAGAATGACATTCGCAAGCCGTTGAAGCTGGTCATCGATGCCGATACTGAATTTCAGGCGAAGCTGCGCGCCCTGAAGGACGCGGCGGACGTGCCGCTAGAAGAAGCGCAGAAATATGAATTCGTTTTGACCAATGCCCTGGAAACGATCGATACATCGGCGGAGGATCATCGCAAACTGCTGGCGGAGCAGGACGAGGCGGGAAAGCACGGGAAGAAATATTCGAAGGCCTCGGGCGGCAAGTCGGAGTGAGTTCAATCTGACGTTGTAAATTATGCCCATGTGGGGACAGCCGCCCTCGGCTGTCCAGTCGAGCGAAGCTCGATAGCTTTTGCCACATGAATTGTTTACTGGCGTGCTACTCTGGGCTCATTGTGCGTGAGGGGCTTCTCGACATTTTTCATGACGAACACCGGCAGTTGCGCCCGGGCACGACTGCGCCCGAGCTGAAGATCGAGTTTTTTGCTTTCGCGAACGTTAACAATACGATTCGTTTGCGCGATGGCCGGCTCTTGGTGAGGCTTTCGGATCTGCTGGAAGGGGCGCCGGACACGGTAGTCCGTGCCATTGCCCACATACTGCTGGCCAAGATGTACCGCAAGCCGATCGATCGCGGGCACGCATCCCGCTACCGAAAATATGTGGCCAGCCATGAACTGGTCAGCAAGGCGCATCTGGTGCGGCAGATACGCGGGCGCAAGCGGCTGCATTCTCCTCAAGGCCGCGTCTACGATCTGGATGCGGTGTTTGAGGATCTGAACCGGCGATTCTTTCACGGATTGCTGGGGCGGCCGCGCATGAGTTGGAGTCCGAGCAAGACGCGGCGCATTCTGGGGCATTATGATCCGGCGCACAATGCGATTGTGATCAGCCGCATCTTTGATCAGTTTCTGGTTCCGCGGTACGCGGTGGAATATATCGTTTACCACGAGATGCTGCACCTGAAGCATCCTGTGAAGTTGCGCGGGAGCCGGCGGTGCGTGCATTCGGCGGAGTTTCAGGCGGAGGAGAAGTTGTTTCC
>WNFC01004013.1_pt1 | contig 17221 bp, 20 predicted proteins | sample 5400541 | NCBI WGS metagenome assembly WNFC01 (sample SAMN13153342, study PRJNA577476) | soil metagenome | isolation source: 120 cm saprolite under Douglas fir tree site 2 hole 2 replicate 1 | place: USA:California | collected 2015-04-18
GACGCGACTCCTTGCTGGCGTCGCCGACCGTGGTGCCCGCATCCACGCTGCCCTGCCGCTGCACGGCGCCGGTGCGCGCGAGGATCGCCTCGAGCAGCGTGGTCTTGCCGCTCTGGAATGGGCCGACCAGCGCAATGCAGCGGGAACCTCTGCCTCCGTTATCTGCCATTTGACCTGCCTCCCTCGTGATCCGAGATCGGGTCTGTTCTGGGTCCGGAACATCATCGTTTCAGGGAATTGGGGGGATTGGCAAGAGGCGGCGGCGGTCGGCCGCAGCGCGCAAAATAAAACCGCCCGGCGTGCGCCGGGCGGTCATGCACTCCACACCGAGTCGAGCGGATGCGAAGGAAATCAGCGCACGTAGCGCAGATCGAGACCGGCCACGCCGGCGGCGATGTTGAGGCCGATCTGACCCTGGACCGAGAGCGGCTGGAGCGCGATCGAGCGGTTCGAGCCGCCGACCAGCGCATTCGCGCCGAGCCCGGCGACGATCGACGCCTCGGCGCTGCCGCCCACGTAGGTGCCCGCCAGTCCACCGACCGGACGACTAGTCGGGGAATAGACCAGCCAGATCATGACGCCGCCCGCGGTCACGCCGATGTCGATGCCAAGCTTGGAGATCGTGCCGGTGTAGTACTCGATCGGTCCCGGCAGCGACGGCGTGAAGGTGCAGCTCACATTGCGCTGCGACCCGATGATCAGGCCGATGCCGGCCGACACGTCGCAGGTGAGCGATCCGGACTGGACGCGTTCCTGCGCCTGCGCCGAACCGGTGAGCGCCGCAATCACCAGGGCGGCAATGGTCGAAATGGTGCGAAACATGGAACCCCCTTGATTTGTCTGGCGACGAGCGTGGCCACCTCGCCCCGACGCGATATTAGGACATTTCCCGTCCGAGTGGACATCGGTCGGCCGAAATTACGACCAAATCAAGAACGGCGGCGCGGCCCTTGCGATCGCCCCCAAGGCATTGTTTTCTCGCAAGAATCGGACAACGCCCGACGGTCGAAACTAGCGCTCAGGCGAGCCGCGCGAGAACAGGAGGTAGTCGGCGAGGATATCGGCCTGCGGCCGGAACATGTCCTCACCGGTGACGATGCGCGCGCCGCGCCGGCGCGCTGCCGCGAGCAGCGCCGTCACCACCGGTTTGGTAACCAGATCCGCCACGAACGCCTGCGGCGCGATCTTCTCCGCATCGACCGGCAGCGGATCGTCGGCGCCCATGCCCATCGGCGTGGCGTTGACCACGAGATCGAAGCCGCGCGGATCGGAGGACCCGGCGGCGGCCGTCCCCCGCGCTGCCAGCCGTTTGACGAGATCGTCGCGACGGCCGATGTCGACATCGCACACGCAAACGTGGGCGCCCGCCTCCACCAGCGCGAGCCCGACCGCGGAGCCGGCGCCTCCCGCGCCCACCACGAGCGCGCGGCGGTCGCGCGGATCGAATCCGGCCGCACGCAGCGCCGCCACCAGCGCGACGCCGTCCGTCATGTCGCCGGCCCAGCGCCCGTCCGGCTCGCGCCGCATCACATTGACGGCGCCGAGCAAGCGGGCGCGCTCCGACAACGTGTCGCAATGGCGCGCAGCGGCGAATTTGTGCGGCACCGTGATGACGATGCCGTCGACGTTGAGGACGCGCCGCGCGGCAGTCATGAACGCATCGAACTCGCCCGTCGGCACCTGCATCGGCACGCAGACCGCATCGACCTTGCGCTCGGCGAACACGCGCGTAAGGCCTTCGGGCGACTTCGCCTGCGCGATCGGATCGCCGACGATGAAGTGAATCCGCGTCGCGCCGCTGAGCCGCATGCCCCCGCCTTCCGGTTTACCTGCGAGAGCCAGTATCGGAAGATGGCCGCACTGACCAGACCGATCGTGCTTGGAGAAAAGACGCCATGGCCGGGTATCCGCTGATCGACATCTATTGCCACATCTTTCCCGACCGTTTCTTCCAGGAAATGACGCGGGTCGCGCCCAACCTGACCAACATCGGCCAGCGGCTGCGCAACGTCAAAAAGCTCTTCGACCTCGACCTGCGGTTTCGCGAGATGGACGATTTTGGCGACTACCGGCAGGTCATCTCGCTGCCCAATCCGCCGATCGAGGACCTGGCGAAGGGCCCGGTCGGGCAGGAGCTCGCCCGCATCGGCAACGACGCGATGGCGGAGCTCGTGCAGAAGTACCCGGACCGCTTCGCGGGCTTCGTCGGCGCGGTCTCGTTGACCGACGTCGAGGGCTCGATCGCGGAGACGCGCCGCGCGATCAACGACCTCGGCGCGTCCGGCATCCAGGTGTTCACCAGCATCGCCGGCCGGCCGCTCGACGATCCCGCGTTTCGGCCGATCTTCGCCGAGATGGCGAAGCTCGACCTGCCGATCTGGCTGCATCCCGGACGCACCGCCGCGATGACCGACTATGCGGGCGAGCCGAAGTCGCGTTACGAAATGTGGTGGTGTTTCGGCTGGCCCTACGACACCTCGGTCGCCATGAGCCGGCTCGTGTTCTCCGGCCTGTTCGACCGCCACCCGCACATCAAGATCATCACGCACCACTGCGGCGGCATGATCCCCTATTTCGACGGCCGCATCGGCGCCGGTATGGCGGTGCTGGGCAGCCGCACCTCGGACGAGGACTATTCAAAAATCCTGCCCTCGTTGAAGCGGCCGCATCTCGATTATTTCCGCGAATTCTACGGCGACACCGCCATGTTCGGCGGCAAGTATGGCATCGCGTGCGGGCTGGAATTTTTCGGGCCCGACAAAGTCGTCTTTGCGACCGACACTCCGCTCGGCCCAATCAAGCCGACGATCGAGGTGATCGACAAGCTTGGCCTGAGCGACGAGGACCGCCGAAAAATCTATGTCGGCAACGCGGAGAAATTGCTGAGGACGAAACTCGGCTGAGCTATCGCGCGAGGTACCGCCGCATCAACCCGCCGACGACCGCCGCGACGAACAGCAGGATGGCGACCGGAATCCAGATCAGAAAAGCGCCCACCAGGACCACGAAGACCATGGCGGCCAGGGTGCCGATGAAGAGCGCCAGCAGGATGATGCCGAGCGGGCCGATCCTGCGGACGTGGATGTGGCGAGTTCCAGCCGCATCGATCCAGACCCAGGCGGCCGCGGGCTGACGCGGGCTCTCGATCTCCAGCCGATCCGGTGGAATGATTTCGGGTTCGGTATGCGATCCACGCATGGTCGTCGTCCAGACTGCCGTTGACCCCCGGTACGCGCAAAATGTGGCAACTCGGGGTGGCGGCTGCAAGCGGGCCGCTATGCGGCTTTTTCGATCAGCGACTCGCCCGGCCGCACGCGGGTGAATGCGACCGGCGCCGTATCGACGGCGGGCTCGCGGTCGACCAGGCGGGTGAGGGTATAGCGCGACGCGGCCAGTTCCGAAGCGGTCGGGAAATCCTCGCGGAAATGCGCGCCGCGGCTGTCGGTGCGCGCCGTGGCGGCCGCGCAGATGGCGCGGCTCACCAGGATCTGGCTTTCCAGATTGACCCGGTCCATCCAGGTGAGGTTGTAGCGCCGGTCGCTGTCGGCGACGCCGCTCGCCTGGATGTCGGCCCACAGCGTGTCGAGCGCGGCGCGGCCGCGGGCGAGCGTCTCCGCGGTGCGCAGGATGCCGACCTCGTTCCACATCACGTCGTAGAGCTTTTCGCGGATCGCGCCGAGATCGCCGCGCTTTTGCCCGAGCGGCGCGAGCGCGCGTCCGACCGACTCCTCGAGCGCCGCCCGGTCGACCTCCGGCAGCGCACCGCTCGTCGGCGTCTTCGCCGCCATGGCGGCGCCGGCAAGGCCGCCGAACACCGTCGAGTTCGCGACACCGTTGCCGCCCAGCCGGTTGGCGCCGTGCACGCCGCCAGTGTCCTCGCCGGCCGCAAAGAGGCGCGGCATCTCGGTGGAGCAGTCGGGCGCGAACACCACGCCGCCCATCATGTAATGGGCGGTCGGGATCACCTCGACGCGTCCGCCGGCGAGGTCAAAGCCGCAGTCGGCGCAGCGCTCGACCATGCCCTTGAACTCGCGACGCACATTGTCCGGCCCGAGATGGCCCATCTCGATGAAGACGCCGCCGTGCGGGCTCGCAAAGCCGGTGCGGATGCGATCGGCGATGGCGCGGCTGACGATGTCGCGCGTCGCCCGCTCGCCGCGCGCGTCGTACTTGAACATGAAGCGCTCGCCCGTGCGGTCGGTCAGGTAGCCGCCGGCGCCGCGCAGGCCCTCCTCGAGCACGGTGCCGGTCATGCGCGTGCCTTCGCCGGCGAGCAGGCCGGTCGGATGGAACTGGACCATCTCGATGTCGCGTAGCGGCAGGCCGGCGCGCAGCGCCATCGCCATGCCGTCGCACGACTTGTCGCCGGAGGGCGTGTGGTAGCGGTACATGGTCGGGCCGCCGCCGGTCGCGAGCAGCGTCGCGCGGGCGCGCACCACGAGCGGCTCTCCGGTGCGCATGTCGAGCATGGAGACACCCGCGAGCCCGCTTCTGTCCGCCGCCGGGATGAGATCGAGGGCGCGATGGTCCTCGAGCCGGCGCACATTGCGCCGCCACACCTGCTCGGCCAGGCGGTTGATGATCTCGATGCCGGTGAGGTCGCCCTTGTGAACGGTGCGATCGAAGGTCTGTCCGGCGAACGCCTTCTGATGGATGGTGCCATCGGGATTGCGGTCGAAGAAGCAGCCGAGCTCGTTCTCGAGCTCGCGGATGCGGATGGGCGCCGTGGTCACCAGGAGCCAGGCGAGGTCCTGGTCGTTGAGCCAAGCCCCGCCCTCGATCGTGTCCATGAAGTGGCGCTCGATCGAATCCCCCTTGGCGAGCGCGACGTTGTAGCCGCCCTGCACCATGCGGGTGCAGCCGCATTTGCCGAGCAGGCCCTTCACCGCGATGGTGACGTCGAGATCGGGATTGGCCTTCTTGGCGTGCAGCGCCGCAAACAGTCCCGCGCCGCCAGCGCCGAGGATCAGAATGTCGGTATCGAGCCGGTTCATGCCGGGCGTTCGGCGGCGCCGATTTTCGCCAGGATGGCGTCACGCCGCGACAGCGCCGCCGTGTTGACGTCGGCGTGCAGCGAGCCGCCGTGCGAGTCCATGGTGACGAGCAGCGGCCCGAAACCCTTGATGCGGAACTTCCACAAGGATTCGGGATGGAGATCGTCCATGTCGACGTCCTCGATCGCCTCGATCCAGGTGGTCTCGAGGGCGGCGGCGCCGCCCACCACCGCGAGATAAACGCCGCCGAGGTCGCGCAACGCCGCGAGCGTGGCCGGCCCCATGCCGCCCTTGCCGATGATGATGCGCACGCCGTCGCGCTCCATCAGCGGCCGCGTAAAGCGCTCCACGCGCATCGACGTGGTGGTGCCGACGCAGACCGGCTCGTAGCCGGCCGAGTTGCCCGGGCGCGGGTCGACCTTGCGCACGTTGGGCGCCGTATGCACGACCGCGTGTCCCTTGAGATCGAACCGCGTGGTGCGCCCGCGATCGAACATGGCGATCAGCGTGGCGTCGCGGATGCCGAACAGCGTCTTTTCCAGCGTGACGGTGTCACCGGTCTTGAGCGCCCGCACCTGCGCCTCGCTCACCGGCATGTCGAGAACGTGGTGCGCCATTGCGGCCTCAGACGAAGGAGATGCCGCCGGGCGTGATCAGCGCGGTCGCGCGGCGGGCCGAGTGGCATTGGATGTTCACCGCCACCGGATTCATGGTGATGTGTGTCGCCGCCACCTCGACATGGACGCGGAACGAGGTGGCGCGGCCGCCGAGGCCCTGCGGGCCGATGCCGAGCTCGTTCACCGCTTCGCTCAGCTCTGCCTCGATCTTGGCGCCCTCGGGGTCAGAGCAAGCGGTGCCGAGCGGCCGGGTCGCGGCGATCTTGGCGAGATGCATGCAGAGATCGGACGTGCCGCCGATGCCGACGCCGACGATGGTGGGCGGGCAGACGCGCCCGCCGCATTCGATCACGCGGTCGATCACGAAGCGCTTCACGGCCGCGGCGCCGTCGGCCGGGATCAACATCTGGAGGAAGGAGCCGTTCTCCGAGCCCGAGCCCTTCGGGATCATCTCGATCGCCACCGTCTCGTCGCGCTCGTCGAAGTCGACATTGACGATCGGGATGCGCACGCCGCACGAGGTCTGCTCGTTCTTGCGGGTGAGAGGGTGCACCACCGAAGAGCGCAGCGGGTGCTCGCGGGTCGCGCGCTCGCAGCCGCGGCGGATCGCCTCGGTCATGGCGACGCCGTCGAACGTGACGTTGCGGCCGATGGTGACGTTGTAGATCGGGATGCCGGTGTCCTGGCACAGCAGATTGTTGGTGCGCTCGGCCACCGCGATGTTCTCGACCATGGTGCCCAGGATGGTGCGCGCGGTCGCGTCGGTCTCGGCGCGGGTGAGCCGCTCGAAGCCGCGCTTGATGTCCGGCGGCAGCAGCTTCAGGGCGCGCACGTAGAGCGCCTTGGCGAGTTCTTCCACCTCTTTGGGGTCGACCTGCATCGGATCTCCTAGATCACCAGCATGATGCCGGAGGCAAGGACAAGCGCCGCCAGCACCTGCCGGAAACGGCGTTCGTCGAGCCGTCCGAAGGCTTTCCACCCGAGCCACGCGCCAGCCAGCAAAGGCGGAACCGCGGCGACGATCAGTATCAAGCCGAACCAATCGAGGGCGACGGCGCCGACGAGCAGCAAGGTAGCAACTTGTATGACCAGAATGAAGGGTTGATAGAAGGCGCGCGCCACGTCCTTCGGCCAGCCGCGCAGCTGCGTCCAGACCGACGGGAGCACGCCCGAATAGCCGCCGATGCCGCCCAGGATGCCGGCGAGGAAGCCGATGCCCGCATCGGCCGCGACGCCCCCGGCTTTGATCACCGGCAGGCGCGGCATCAGCAGCGCGTACAGTCCATACGCGACCATGAACAGTCCGAGCGCGACCTTGAGGCCGTGCGGGTCGGAGCGCATGAGCACGAAGGTGCCAATCGGCACGCCCAGAAGTCCCGCCACGATGAACGGCGAGACGTGCTTGACGTCGATCGAGGCGCGCACCTGCCAGATCAATCCGACATGCAGGATCGTGCCGCAGGCGGCGACCAGCAGCGTCGTATGCACGGGATCGAGCACGTGCAGCCACAGCGCGCCCGTCGCCAGCGCGAAGGCGAAGCCCGCCGTTCCGACCGCGAACGCGCCCAGAAATGCGCCCAGCCAGACGAAGGCAAGAAGCTCGAGAGTGATGCCTGCCACGATGCGAAAAACCTCACCGCGCAGGTTGGACGGTGGCGCCGTAGAGCCGACGGATGAATCCGCTCTGTTCCACCTCGTCGATGAGCGAGGGATCCGCGATGTCAGCCTCTTCGAGGCACGAAGCGGACGGATATCGCTCGGCAAAGAGAGCGTGGACGTCGTGCATTCCACCCGACAGCAGTGGGCGCGGAACCTGGGGAAACAGCGGCACGTAGAACTCGTGCAAGCGTTCGATCGCCCGGCGGTCATCGGTCTGCATGAAATCTTGCAGCATCGGCACGGCGATGTCGGCCCGCGTCTTGAACAGGTGGATGGCCTCCACGAGCGCGCGCAGCACGTTCATGACGAGTTCGCGGTCCCGCGCGATCATGCGGCGCGTGGTCGCGAAGATCGACGGCACCTCCATCGGAGGCACCTCGAAACAGGTCCAGCCTGCCTGCTGGAGAAAGCAGAAATCGACCGGAAAAGCGCCGGCATCGACGTCGCCAGCCGCCAGCGCCGCGTGGATATTTCGGTAGGTGCCGAGACGCACATAGGTCGCGCTCGCGCCCGCGCGTTCCACCGCGCGCCGGACGATCACGCCCGCCTGTCCGGAATAGGCGTCGGTCAAAATGCCGATCCGCTTCCCGGCCAGCTGGTCGAGGCTCGTGATCGCAGCCTTCGCCAGAATGACGATATTGTCGTTCGGGACCGTGTTGCGCAGCAGGATCACGGCATCGCCGCCCTGCAGGACCGCCTCCGCGATCGGCACGGTTCCGGTCACCACGAAGTCCCAATCGCCGCGCACCAGGCCCGCGGCAGCCTCGGGGCCGCCGACGTCGAGCCTGGGAAAGCTCACGTTCAGCCCGTGCTTTTCGAAGATGCCGCCGCGCGCGGCAATCCAGACGATGCACTGGCTCGCCGCGCGCAAGCCGGTGGAGATCCGCACGTCGCGTTGCGTCCGGCGCATCGTTCGATCTGCCGCCTCGATCACCCGACGTTGAGCAGAAACGCCAGCCCGACTGCGAACACCGCAGCGGCGCAGGCGGAGAGCGCCGCGAACGTGCGCTCGCGGATAGGGAGGAACTCGATGGCGAGCACGCGCAGCCCGAGCGTCATGTGCATCGCGAGCGCCACGACCAGCACGCATTCGCTCGCCTTCACGGCCGGCGTGTTGGTTGCGGCGAGGAAACTGTCGAGCGCGCCCGCGCCGTTGAGCGCGGTGGCGAGCGCCAGGAAATGGATCGGCAGGAAGATCGCGAGCGCCAGCCCCGACAGGCGGTGCAGCAGCGCGGCCAGAAACCCCGGCTCCTTGTGCGAGGCGCGCATCATGCGACGTACACCGCGACGACGGCACGCATGCCGAGCCCGAGGAGCAGCAGGGCGAAGGCCGCGAGCGCGAGGTCGAGCGAGCGTCCCCGCCACGGCGTCCATTCGCGGATGACGTTGCGCAGCCCGATCGGGGCGTGCACCGCGACGACGACGACGAAGATCGTGTAGAAGGCAAAGAACGCCGCGTTGCCGTGCGTGCGCCCGAGGACCTCGGCGGCGGTCAGGCCGCCGCGCACCGCATAGAGGATGGTGGCGAGATGCGCCGCCACGGCGAAGGCCAGAACCGCGGCGCTCAGCCGCTGCGCGACGAAGAGGCCGGCGCTCACTCGTGCCTCCCGAACGCCCGCCGCACCAGTGCGCGTTTCAAGCCGGCGATCGAATAGGTCGGCGCGAGCGCCTTCGGGCAGAACGAGGTGCAGCTCATGTGAGTATGGCAGGCGTGGCAGCCGGCGTCGCCCGCGACCGCGGCGAGCCGCGCGGCGCGGCCGGCGTCGCGTACGTCGTTGACCAGCGTCCAGGCGCGATTGAGCGCCGCGGGCCCGAGATAATCCTTGTTCCAGGCGACCACCTCGCAGGCCGAATAGCAGATGCCGCAGCCGATACATTCGATCGCAGCGTCAGCAGCCTGCCGCTGCGGGCTCGCCGGCTCGACGACAGCGAAATCCTGCGCCGGTGCCGCGCCCGGCTCGAAATGACCGTGCGCGTCGCGCCACTTGTCGAAGAACTGCGTCATCTCGACCGCGAGGTCCTTGACCACGGTGAAATTGCGCAGCGGCTCGAGCCGCAGCGCCCCCTTGGCCGAGGCGGCCTCCGACACGCGCGTGCGGCAGGTCCAGCGCGGGCGGCCGTTCACCACCATGGCGCAGGAGCCGCACATGCCGACCCGGCAGGCGAAGCGGTAGGAAAGCGTCGGATCCTGCTCGCGCTGGATCTCGCTCACCACGTCGAGCACCGTCTGGTTGACGCGGCGCGGCACCGCGAAGGTCTGGAAACGCCCGCGGTCGGTGCCGCGCCAGACCTCGACGGACAGCATTTCTGATGATTCGGTCACCGGCAAAATCTATCCGAAAAAGCGTAGGATGGGTTGAGCGAAGCGAAACCCATCACGATGGCGCCGTGCACCTGGGCGATGGGTTTCGCTTCGCTCAACCCATCCTACAAATCAACTCCCCGGCAGCTTGTGGATGTTCGGGAAGAACACCTCCTGCCAGTTCGCGGGCTTCACCGGCAGCGCGCCGGTGCGGTGCATGAAGTCCGCATAGGCCATGATCTTCTTCGGCACGGCGGTCCATTCGTTCTCGGGCAGCCGGATCATCTTCTCCACCGCCGCCTGCGAGAGCTTCGAGTTCTCCGCCTTGATCCAGAGCGCCGCGACGCCCGCGGGATCGGCGTTGATCTGCTTGAGCGCGTCGTCGAGCGCGGCGAGGAACGCTTCGATCACCTTGGGCTTCTCGTTGTAGAGCTTGCTCGACGTCCACACCGCGTTGAAGGTGTGCGGCCCGCCCAGCACCTCGTAGCTGTCGAGCACCTTGTGAACGCGGTTGTCGTCCAGCTCCTGGTACATGAAGGGCGCCGAGGTGAAGTGCGCGGTGATCTCCGATTTGCCGCTCATCATGTTCACCATGCCGTCCGGATGGCTGAGCGACACCGTGAGATTGTCGAGCTTGTTGTGCTGGCCGGGCCCGAAAACCTTCTCGGCCGCCATGTGCAAGGTCACCGCCTGGATCGACACCTTCACGGCCGGCAACGCGATGCGGTCCTTCTCGGTGAAATCCTTGATCGTCTTCACGTTGGGATTGATGCTGTTGAGATAGAGCGGCATCGCGTTGATGGCGGCGACGCCCTTCACGCCGATATTGCCGCGCGTCTTGCCCCAGATCGTGAGCAGCGGGCCGACGCCGCCCGACGCGAAATCGAGGTTGCCCGAGATGATGGCCTCGTTCATCGGCGTGCCGCTGACGAACTGCACCCATTCGGTCTTGATTTCGATGCCGAGGCGCTTGCCGTGCTGCTCCAGGAGCTTTCGCTCCTCCATCACGGTCAGCGGCAGATAGGAGACGCCGAACTGCTTGGCGATGCGCACGGTCGTCGTCTGTGCGTCGGCCGCGCCCGACAGGGACGCCAGCGTCGCCGCCACGACCGCGCAGGCGGTCCAGAAATGTGAATTGAGCCGGGTCAAGATGTCCTCCACTGGCATGTTTGTTGGGCGTCTGAATCCGATCATGTGGCATCGCGCGGTGGCGTCAAGCGCGGCACGGCGTCCCACGAGCCGCCGAACCGGTCGATTTGTTTCCGCGGCGCGCGGATTTCGCGGATTTTGTGCGCCGTCAGGGGTTCCGGTCGGAAGAAATCGGTTATAGAACACGCGCGCTGGTCTTTGGGAGAGAGAGTGAATGGCTGCCCCGCATCTTCTGGTTCACGAAAAAAAGGACACGGTCGGCGTGGTCGTGATCGAGGGCCTCAAAGCAGGCACCGACATGACCTGCGTGGTCACGGCCGACAATTCCGCGTTCAAGCTCAAGGCCAAGATGGACGTGCCGATCGGCCACAAGATCGCGCTCGTCGACATCAAGAAAGGCGACACCGTCCTCAAATACGGCCAGGACATCGGCAAGGCGGTCGCCAACATCAGACAAGGCGAGCACGTCCACGTCCACAATCTCAAGACCAAGCGGTGGTGAGCGACCATGGCCAAGAACAACGGCAAATCCAACGGTAAGCCCGCAAAATCGAATATGCGTTTCTCGGGCTGGCGGCGCGAGAACGGCCGCGTCGGCGTGCGCAACCACGTCGTGATCCTGCCGCTCGACGATCTGTCGAACGCGGCGTGCGAAGCGGTCGCCAACAACATCAAGGGCACGCTCGCGATCCCGCACGCCTATGGCCGGCTGCAGTTCGGGGAGGATCTGGAGACTTTCTTCCGCACGCTGATCGGCACTGGCTCCAATCCGAACGTCGCCGCCGTGGTGGTGATCGGCATCGAGGACCAATGGACCAAGCGCGTGGTCGACGGCATCAAGAAGACCGGCAAGCCGGTGACCGGTTTCGGCATCGAGGGCACCGGCGACATCATGACGGTCGCCAAGGCCTCGCGCGCCGCCAAGGACTATCTGCAGTGGGCCTCCGAGCTGAAGAAGGAGGAGTGCGACATCTCCGAGCTCTGGGTGTCGACCAAATGCGGCGAGAGCGATACTACGACAGGTCTCGGCTCGTGCCCGACCGTCGGCAACATGTACGACAAGCTCATCCCCAAGGGCATCTACGGCATCTTCGGCGAGACCTCGGAGATCACCGGCGGCGAGCACCTCGCCAAGGCGCGCGCGATCAATTCGAAGGTCGGCGAGAAGTGGTACAAGGTCTGGAAATCCTACGAGGACGAGGTGATCCAGGCGCACAAGACCGACGACCTCTCGGACTCCCAGCCGACCAAGGGCAACATCGTGGGCGGCCTCACCACGATCGAGGAGAAGGCGCTCGGCAATCTCGAGAAGATCGGGCGCACCTGCAGATATATCGACGTGCTGGAGCCCGCCGAGGCGCCGAAGAAGGGCGCCGGCCTCTATTACATGGACACGTCGTCGGCCGCCGCCGAATGCGTGACCTTGATGGCGGCCGCCGGCTACGTGGTGCACACCTTCCCGACCGGCCAGGGCAACGTCATCGGCAACCCGATCCTGCCGGTGATCAAGCTCAGCGCCAATCCGCGCACGGTCCGCACCATGTCGGAGCACATCGATCTCGATGTATCCGGAATTCTTCGTCGCGAGATGACCATTTCCGAAGCGGGCGACGCCCTGATCGAGATCGTGCTGCGCACGGCGAACGGCCGACTGACCGCCGCCGAGGCGCTCGGCCACCGCGAATATTCGCTGACCAAGCTCTATCGCAGCGCCTGATCGTCCTCACCCGCGGGACCCGCCCGATGGCCAATGCCTCCATCCACACGGTCCCGGCGCTGGCGCTGCGGCGGCTCGCGCCCGGCTTTCTGCTCTCGGCGGTGGTCGCGGTGGCGGCATATGCCGGCGCGCCCTGGGTGGCGCGGGTCGCGCCGATCCCCGCCATGGTGCTGGCGCTGCTGATCGGCATCGCCCTCAACCCGCTCGCCGGGCGTCCCACCTTCGCGCCCGGCCTCGTGTTCTGCGTCAAGCAGCTGCTGCGCTGGGCGGTGGCGCTGCTCGGCCTGCGCATCGCGCTCGGCGACATCGTGGCGCTCGGCGTGTGGTCCGCCGTGCTGGTCGTGATCTCGATGGCAGTCACGATCCTGTCGGGCTTCGCGCTCGCCCGCATGCTGGACCTCCCCTCTCCTTACGGCGCGCTCGCGGGCGCCGGCACCGCGGTCTGCGGCGCCTCGGCGACGCTCGCCACCTCGACCGTGCTGCCCGACTACAACGGCAAGGAAGCCGACGTCGTCTTCGTGGTGGTCGCCGTCAATGCGCTGTCCACGCTCGCCATGCTGGTCTATCCGCCGATCGCCTTGGCGCTCGGTTTCGACGAGCACATTACCGGCGTTCTGCTCGGGGCGACGATCCACGACGTCGCGCAGGTGGTCGGCGCCGGCTATGCGGTGTCCGAGACGGTCGGCAACACGGCCGTCATCGTGAAGCTGTTTCGCGTCTTCCTGCTGCTGCCGGTCGTGCTCGCGATCGGCTGGTGGTTCGCGCGCAAGGCAGCTTCGACGGTTGCGTCGAGCGTGCCGGTGCCCGTGTTCGCCTTCGTGTTTCTAGCCTTGTGTCTCGTCAACAGCATCGCGCCGTCGATCGCCGCGATTGCGCCGCTCTACGCCGCGGTGAAAAGCGTGCTGGTCGAGGTCTCGACCGCCGGCCTGCTGATCGCGATCGCGGCGCTCGGCCTCGGCACCTCGGTCGCCGCCATCGGCCGCCTGGGCTGGCGGCACATCGTGACGGTGAGCGCCACCACGCTCGTCATCCTCGCGGTGGTGACGGGCGGCCTTCTGCCGATGCGCTGAGGCCGGCGATGCCGACGTTGAGCCTGCGTGACGCCGAGCATCTGGTCGCGCAGGCCTTGATGCGCTGCCGCACCTCCGAGGCGAATGCGGCGAGCGTTGCGCGCGCGCTCGTCGCAGCGGAGGCGGACGGCCTCAAGGGCCACGGGCTCTCGCGCGTCGCGAGCTATGCGTCGCAGGCCAAGGTCGGCAAGGTCGACGGCAACGCCACGCCGGCGGTCGAGCAGCGCCGGCCGGGCGCCGCCATGGTCGATGCCAAAAACGGCTTTGCCTATCCGGCGCTCGACGCGGCGGTCGCGCTGCTGCCCGCGCTCGCGCGCCAGAATGGCATCGCCTCGGTCGGCATCCGGCGTTCGCACCATTGCGGCGCTGCCGGCCATCCGGTGGAGCGGCTCGCCGAGCAGGGTTTTCTTGCCCTGATGTTCGCCAACACGCCCGCCGCCATGGCGCCGTGGGGCGGCACGACCGCGGTGTTCGGCACCAACCCGATCGCCTTCGCGTGTCCCCTGTCCGGCCGCGCGCCGGTGGTGGTCGATCTCGCGCTGTCAAAGATCGCGCGCGGCAACATTCTGGCGGCAAAGCAGAAGGGCGAGCGCATTCCCGAGGGTTGGGCGCTCGACGCGTCCGGTACGCCGACCACCGATCCGGACGCCGCGCTCGGCGGAACCATGGTGCCGCTCGGCGACGCCAAGGGCACCGCGCTGGCATTGATGGTCGAACTAGTGGCGGCCGGCCTCACGGGCGCTAACTACGCGGCCGAGGCGTCCTCGTTCCTCGACGCCGAAGGCCCGCCGCCCGGGACCGGGCAACTCATCATCACGCTCGATCCGGCGGCGTTCGGCGGGACGGCGGAACGTTTCGGCGCGCTCATCGCCGCCATCGAGACGCAGGCCGGCGCGCGCGTGCCGGGATCGCGCCGGCTCGCCTTGCGGCGCAAGGCGGCGCGCGAGGGGCTGGTGGTGAGCGATGCGCTGCTCAAGGAGATCGCGTTGCTGTCGGATGCGAATTCATGAGCGCGCGCCGATAACAAGACGAATGCGCGTCGGATCACGACCTGACGTCGATAACCATATATGCCGCTTATTGTCACGCCGGCGCGCAAATTCTTGTGTCGCGAGAATCGAACGCGTAATGTTCGAATTAACAAAAAATTAATACAACTGGGGGGCGCATGTTTGTCTGTGGCGTACCGCGGGATTCAAGCGAATTTTCGAGACTTGTCAGCGTCGAACAAGGGCTTTTCGGGGGCCTCTCCGTGCCCCCGCAAATGGCACACGAAATCTTCGAGTTCCGTCCGGAGATTTACACGGCGGTCGTCGCGCCGGATCAGAGCGTAGCCGCCTATTCGAGTGCCTACCCGTTGAAGGCTCACTGGGCGGAAGAATTTGTCGCCGGCCACGTGACCGAGCCGGAGTTGACGTCCGACATGCTGCTGGAGCGCCAAGACAGCCATGAGCGCTCGTGCGTTTACGTCGGCTCCGTCGTCGTCGCCAGCAACTATGATCCGTTCACGAAATCCATCCTGCTCGCCAGCCTGTTCTCCTGGCGCGTCCAACAGATGCGCCATGCCTCGATCGATCGCCTGTCACTCATCATGACGGCCGTGACGAAACAGGGCGAGCGGATGATCCGCCGAATAGGAGCAAGACAGTTGAACGATGGGGCCCATCGGAAAGACGGCCACGCGATTTATGGACGCGAGATCACACCGCGCTTTCTCGTTCGAGCGACCGCCATGATGGCCCAATGTCTCGGCGATGGGATCGTCCAAATGAGTTTCGAAGGCTGGCCGATTCCGCTGACGCCTGCCCGCCCCGGGGTCGTCCGCCAGTAACGGTCCATCCCCAATCCGAGTCGGATCGGGTCGGGTTCATGATCACAATCACCTAGCTCGCCAGCCCGACGTCCAGCCGAACAGACGGCCGTCGCGGAATTGCAGCAACGTGCGCGCCGTCACCGCGCCGAACCCGGGAATGTTTGCCGGTCGCTGCGCGACGTAGACATCGGCATCGGAGGCGCGCGTGACCGGGATCAGGTCCGCCCGCAGGCTGTTGGCGGCGTCCTGCGCAGACATTCCCGCGGCAAGCGGCTCCGGGCCCAGCCGGTAGCCTTCGCACACCGTGACCCAGCCCACGCACGCCAGCGCAATCGCGCGTCTCATGTCGGCAAGCTTAGGCCTCGCCCGGCGTTGACGACAAGAGGTGAGCACCCAATTCTTAGGTCCGCCAGTCGAATAGGCAGATCATTCCGTTGTGATCACCATCGAGTCGATCTTGCCGTCTTTAACGGTGATTGTGAGTATTCCAGCTTGCCGGTTCGGGTCGTCATCCCATTTGTAACCCGCGCTCATGCCTTGATCATCCTCAGCCACCTCGAGCAAAACGATTTCCGTCGTGGGAGGAATGCGATGAAAGGCCCCGGCAATTGCCTCCTTCCCCGCGAGCGTCAAATTGGACCGTCCTTTGAAGACCAGAGTCGCATCTCGACCGACGCCTCACATATTCCCTGAGCAGACCGGTTGGAATGGATCGCTTTGCCATTCAGGGACCGTTGTCATTGCTGTACGCGCAAGCTGCGCATCAACGTTCTGGGACATGCAACTCCGTCACTGTCCGCGTGTCGCATTTCATCAAGGTCGCGACCACCTTTGCTCCGGGATCATGCAGCTTCTCCAGTTCGTAAAAATCCGTCGGCCCTTCTGAAATGAAAGCAGAGCCAATCGGCGGCCATTCGTCAACTCTCTGCGCCGTCATTACCAGTGGCTCGCGGTTGGCAAGTGGTCTGCCCTTCAGGGTAAGGATGAGAAATTGCGAAAACGTTGCACGTCCCGGTAAGAGTGCCCTGGCATCGCCTTTTGATGCGCCTGTCAGGTAGCCGAAACTCTCCTTGTGCGGACTTTGCTCGATGACAACTTCTGGATCCTCGAAATAGAAATGAGTCAGAAATCGCTGGAGCTTCACTTGGGGACTTCCAGTGGCGAGCGTTGTTACCGTCGGCAATGAAATGACTCCGCTGATGCCTTGGATCGCCTCGCAGCGAAGGTCAGTACCGTCTGCTAAGACAAAATTGCCGTAGGCGAGCACTGTAGCGTAATGCCGGCTGGCGGGTATCAAAGACGCATTTTGGCGCCGAGATCGAGCCTGAAGCTCATCGGATGGCGCTACCGCGCCGCTAACTCCCGATTGGCCCGCGACCGAGCCTCCCATAAAGCCCTGGAGAAATGCGCGAAGTTGCGCACCAACCTGTTGATATGTATCCATGGTATTCTCCTCGCTTGGAGCACGGCCTCCGCAAAAGCTTGCGCGCGCATAGTCCAATCAGCTCTCTTAGTGCGGCCAAATCTTTTGACTGTCCCAAATCAGCCCTCGTTATAGCGGCGAGCACGTCTTCGCCCGCTCTACAGACAATTACGATCCCGTCACCAGCGTGTTACATTGAGTGAGATGTGTGAGGCCGTGCCGAGCACATCCTCGTAATAGGGAGTGATGCCCCGGAGGAGCTTGAGATGCTGCGACGACCATTTATTCGTGGAGTGATGATGCTGCTCGCGCTCGCCCTGTTGTCGGCGACTGCCTCCGCCCAGACCTTGGAGAAGAAGCACTACAATTACAGCGAATGGACCAAGGGGCGCTTTTCCGAAGCCGTGACGGTGACCGGTCCGGGCAAGCTGATCTTCCTGGCGGGCGTCGGTGCCGAGGACGAGAACGGCAAGCCCG
>WNFC01003403.1_pt1 | contig 17220 bp, 19 predicted proteins | sample 5400541 | NCBI WGS metagenome assembly WNFC01 (sample SAMN13153342, study PRJNA577476) | soil metagenome | isolation source: 120 cm saprolite under Douglas fir tree site 2 hole 2 replicate 1 | place: USA:California | collected 2015-04-18
TGGGCCGGCTTACTTCTCGAACAGCAGTTCTCCGGCGCGGCTGGTGGCTTTCACAACCGCCTTGATGAGCGTCACGCGGAGTTTGCCTTCTTCCAATTCCAAGATGCCGTCAATGGTGCACCCTGCGGGCGTCGTCACGGCGTCCTTCAGCAGCGCGGGGTGATCGCCGGTTTCCAGTACCACGCTTGCCGCGCCTTTCATCGTCTGCGCCGCAAGCAGCGTCGCCACATCGCGCGGGAGACCTACCTTGACGCCGGCTTCCGCAAGCGACTCGAGAATGATGTAGGCAAATGCTGGGCCGCTCGCCGAAAGCCCCGTCACTGCGTCCATATTTTTCTCGTCAACGACAACCGTGCGCCCGACGGCGTTGAACATCGCGCGCGCCATCTCGAGGTGCTCCGCTCCTGCATGGGCGCCGGGGCATATGCCCGTCATTCCGCATCCCACAGCCGAAGGCGTATTAGGCATCGCGCGCACCACGGGGACCTTTCCAGTGAGCCGCTGCTCGATGTAGCTCGTCGGCACCGACGCGGCAACGGAAATGACCAGGGTCTTCTCATTCAGCTCCGCGGCAATTTCCTTCAATACTTCGCCCACGACTTGCGGTTTAACGGCGAGGAGCACAATGTCCGCGCCGTGCACGGCCGCACGGTTTTCGGTCGTCACCGAGACGCCCAGCTCCTTCGCTAGCGCCGCGGCCTTTTCGCCGTGCTTCACGGTGGCAGTAACGCGCTTCGGCGGGACAAGCTCTTGTTTCAGGTAAGCTCGCAACAAAATGCCGCCGAGCTTTCCTGTACCCAAGACAGCCAGTTTTTTGTCCGATAGTTTTTGCTTCGTATTGCTAACCATGGTCCAAGCATTGTTGACTTGAATCAGCAATCGGTCAACCGGAGACTCTGGTTTGCCGCCGCACCGTAACGCTAGTGCAGGGAAGATAGCCCGGTGACGATCCTGAAGGCGCTCCTAACTGGACTATACAAGACTCTTGACAGCGCGGACTGCCTGTAGTATTTAACAGTCGTGTTATTTAACAGGAGTATTTAATACTTCATGGATCCTGACCCACTGAGCACTACGCTAGCCGCGCTCTCTGACCCGACTCGCCGCGCGATCCTCGCTCGTCTGGCCGCCGGCAAGGCCACGGTAACAGAGCTGGCGGCGCCGTTTGCCATGAGCATGCCCGCCGTTTCCCGGCATCTCAAGGTCCTGGAACACGCCGGTTTGATAACACGCGGGCGCGAGGCGCAATGGCGGCCATGCCGGATCACGGCTGGGCCGCTCAAGGATGTCGCCGATTGGCTGGCGCACTATCAGCAGTTCTGGACGGAGAGTTTGGATCGTCTGGAAGACTACTTGCGCGACGTGCAGAAATAGGAGAAAACCATGGGCACCGGAAACATCATGGCAAATGAAGAGCAGGAGTTGGTACTGACCCGTGTGTTTGATGCGCCGCGGGAACTCGTGTTCAAGGTGTGGACCGATCCAAAGCACGTTGCGCAGTGGTGGGGTCCCCAAGGATTTACTAACCCGGTCTGCGAGTTGGACTTACGGCCCGGCGGCGCCATCCGCATTCACATGCGCGGCCCCGACGGCACCGTCTATCCCATGACGGGCGTATACCAGGAGGTGGTCCAGCCCGAACGGCTCGTTTTCACCATCGCGGTCCTGGACGCGAATGACAACCCTATGTTTGAGGTGCTGACCACCGTGACCTTCGCCAAACAGAGTGGAAAGACGAAACAAATTCTGCGGGCGCGCGTCATTAAAAGGACCGCTCAAGCCGCCCCGTACCTCGCGGGGATGGAAGCGGGGTGGACCCAAATGCTGGACCGTCTCACAGCCTACGTGGCAACCCAATCAAAGGAGTGACCCATGAGCAAGAGCCACCCGGAAGATTCGCAACTTTTCGAGCCCGTTCTGACGTTCTTGCGTGACGTGAGGTTCGCGGTCCGTTCGCTGGAGCGCTCCAAAGGGCTGGCGTTCACGGTGGTGCTCACGCTGGCGCTGGGCATCGGAGCGAACGCCGCGATCTTCAGTCTGGTGCGCGGGGTCCTGCTGCGGCCGCTCGTCAACCGTGACGAGGACCGGCTGATCTACATCCAACAAAGCGCGCCTGGCATCAGCCCCGGGGGCGTCCCATTCTCCGTGCCGGAAATTCAAGACCTGCGCGCAAGCGTCAAAACCGTAAGCTCCTTCGGCGAGTTCTCCACCGTCGGTTTCACCATGATCGGCCTCGGCGAGCCCCGGGAAGTTCGCGCCGGCGTCGTTGACGGCTCCTATTTCGACGTGGTGGGCCTCCATCCCGTCCTCGGTCGTCTCATCGGCCCGCAAGACGACGGTGCTAAAGCTGCTGGCGTAGTCGTCTTGACCTATCGTTTCTGGACGACCGTGATGAAGAGCGACCCTTCCGTGATCGGCAAGACTGTCCGGCTCGGCAGCTTCGGCGATAGATCTGCCACTATCATCGGCGTCCTCGAACCCTCTATCCAATATCCCACCGATACTGAAATCATTGCCAACATTGTCACCAGCCCCCATCATCTCTCCGCGACCATGCAGAACGGGCGCGTGCATCGAATGACGGACCTTTTCGGCCGGCTCGCGCCTGGCATGGATCTCGAGCAAGCGCGCGCTGAGCTCCGCGCCGTGCATGGAGCGATGGTCAAAGCGCATCCCGCAGAGTATCCGGCGCAAGCGAAATTCCGGATCGACTCGAAACTATTGCGCGACCAGATCACATCGCGCGCGAGGACCGTGCTCCTGGTGCTTCTTGCGGCTTCGGGCCTCGTCTTTGTCATCGCGTGCTCGAATGTTGCCAACCTGATTCTGTCGAGGACGGTTCGGCGTGAGGGTGAGCTATCGATCCGCGCGGCGCTCGGCGCAACCACGGGCGCGCTTCGGCGAGTCCTGCTGGCTGAAAGCCTACTGCTCTGCGGAGCCGGCGCGACGGTCGGCGTGCTGAGCGCTCGGCCCATGGTCGACATCCTGGCGCGGTACGCCTCGCGCTTCTCGGTCCGCGCGCTCGACCTGACCGTGGACTCAAGTATGCTCTGGGTTGGGGCGGCGCTGGCGGTCGTCGCAGCAGTACTTTTGGCGTTCGTCCCGCGCCTGCCGTCGGCTGACTCCTCGCAAGGAATCGGTCTTTCGAACGGCAGCGTGCGAATCACTGGCAGTACCAATCGCCGGCTGCGCGTCTTCGCCGTGACGCAGATTGCCGCATCCTTCGTGCTATTGGCAGGCGCCAGCGCATTGGTCAAAACGCTGCTCTCGCTGCAATCGGCACAGACCGGCCTCGACACGCGCCACGTCCTCGCCATCAACGTTCCCGCTATGTCCTACGGAAAAACGGCTCAGCAAGTGGTCGATTTCTACAAGGAATCGATTCGTCGCGTTGATGCGCTACCCGGCGTAAACAAGACCGCTTTCGGCATTGTTGTTCCCTGGCGCGACGCAGGCAACTTTGGTCCTGGTCTCCAGTTCTCGGCTGACGGCCACCTTCGCGGGCCCGGGGAAGAGGATCCTCGCGCGCAGTTGCGGACCATCTCGCCCGGCTTTTTTGCCGCGCTCGGTGTTCCCATCATCGCCGGCCGCGATTTCAATCAGCTCGACGGCCAGAGCAAAGAACCGGTCGTTATGGTCAGTCAAACTCTCGCCCAACGAATGTTCCCCAATCAGGATGCCGTCAACCGCCACGTCTTCTGGACGGATCCCGTGCTGAAATTCATCCCCGGGATTAACACCGCGCCGCACCGCATCATTGGCGTCACCGCCGATATTGACGACGAACACGTCGTTCCTGGGCCCATCCTCACCGTCTATACCCCTTTTGAAGAGGGTCCAATCTTTGGCGGTCGCCTCTTCATCCACACCAGGGCAAATCCTTATTCGCTGGTCACGCCGGTCACGCGCATCATTCGCGACATGTCCGCCGACCAGCCCATTGAACGCGCTGCTACTCTCGAAGACGTCCGCGCCGAAGTCCTGACACCGGACCGGCTAAACACCCTGGTGTTCGGCGGCTTCGCTGCCGTCGCGCTGGCGATTGCGCTGGTCGGCGTCGCCGGAGTGCTGGCATTCTCGGTTAGCGCGCGTACGCGCGAGTTCGGCGTCCGGCTGGCGATTGGAGCGCAGCCGCGGCAACTCCTGACGAGCGTCATCGCCGAAGGAGCGGTGATGGCGACGGCGGGCGTCGTCGCGGGCGCGGCATGTGGGTACGTGCTGGTGCGTCTGGCGCGCAGCTACTTCGAGGACGTGCAAATGCCGGGCAGCCTGCCTGTGGTTGCATCGGTGGTGGTGCTGCTGGCCGCCGCGGTCGTGGCGTCAGTGCTGCCAGCGGCGCGCGCCGCGCACATCGATGTCACGGAAGCCCTGCGGTCGGAATGATCTCCTGATCTTAGTTTCCGTTCTCAAGCGTGGAATAACTAGCACGCGAGATTATCTGGCGAAGGCTTCAGTTTTTCCGTGGAAGTTGCTCTCGGCCGCTCGGGTCGTTTCGGCCCAGCGTTGCCTCACGGCATTCATAAATTGTTGCTTGTCCTTTTGGATTTGCCGGACAAGCGCTTGATTGCCGGTATCTTCGTGCGCGGCTGCCCAGAGGACCATTTCCGTGAGGACCGGCGCGAGATCGATTCCTTTCGGCGTGAGCGAGTAAATCAGTTTTCGCCCGTCCGACGGATTTCGCTCCGTGGTGATGATTCCATGAGCTATCAGCTTGCGCAGGCGATCCGCCAATATGTTTGTCGCGATTCCTTCGTAGGATTCCAGGAACTCCTTGTAGGTCCGGAATCCCCGAAGCATCATGTCGCGAATAATCAGCAACGACCAGCGGTCGCCCAAGATCTCCACCGAAGCATTCAGCGGACACCCGGACCGCCACTTTGGACTCGCCTTCTTCTTCGGCATATTCCGACTCTAGCATATTTTAACTTGCATTTCGCAAGTAAGATTGGCAGACTGACTTTCCCAGGCCCGCGATTTTCGGTCGCGAGTTGAATTTGGAGGACGGAAATGAACCAAGCCACAATGAAGAAATCGTATGCAGTGCAACTAGAGGCGCCGCGGCTTGAGAATGGCAAGGCCTTGCTAATTGCCGGATTGCGCGAGCACTACACCTCGGAAACTATGAAAAACATCCCTGGGCTATGGCAGCGCTTTGGGGCTCGCATCGGCAACATCCCCGGACAGGTGGGTCGCGTGGCTTTTGGCGCGTGCTTCAATGCGCTCAGCCCCGACGGTATCGAATACCTGGCGGGCGTCGAGGTCTCCAGCTTTTCAGGTCTTCCCCGCGAACTCAGCGTCGCGACCATCCCGGCACAGAAGTATGCTGTTTTCTCGCACAGCGAACATGTTTCGAAGCTCTATGAAACGCTGGATGCCGTCCACAAGTGGCTCCCGGAATCCGGTCTTGAGGTCGTTTGCGGAGCCGCTGACACACCGGACTTCTTCGAGCGCTACTCCGAGGAATTCGATCCACGGACCGGAATGGGCGGTATGGAGGTTTGGATACCAGTCAAATCGTGAAGCGAACGAGGGAACATTTTGTGGCAGCAGAATCAAGGGTGCGCTAGTGCAGCGGCCTTACTACTGATAAAAGGAGTGACAGATGAGCGGAGTACGTGTACTGGTTGGCACACGCAAGGGCGCTTTCGTCCTGACATCGGACGGCAAGCGCCAAAAGTGGGACGTCAGCGGCCCTCATTTCGCGGGCTGGGAAATCTATCACCTCAAGGGCTCGTCCGTTAACCCGAATCGGCTGTATGCGTCCCAGACCAGTGGCTGGTTTGGGCAGATTATTCAGCGCTCCGATGACGGCGGCAAGACTTGGATACAGCCGGGGACACCGCCGGGCGAAAAGACCGCTCAACCGGCGGGACCGCCTAAGGGCGAGAGCAACAAGTTCGTGTACGACACCTCCTCACCGACCGGGAAACCTCTTACCACTCATCAGTGGTATGACGGCACGCAACATCCGTGGGAGTTCAAGCGCGTCTGGCATATTGAACCGTCGCTCAGCGATCCGGACACGGTTTATGCCGGAGTGGAAGACGCCGCCCTGTTCCGCTCGACCGATGGCGGGCAGAACTGGCAAGAACTTGCCGGGCTACGCGGCCACGGCACCGGCCCGCGTTGGCAGCCAGGCGCCGGCGGGATGTGCCTTCACACCGTCATTCTGGATCCGAGCAATCCCCAAAGGATCTACATCGCCATCTCTGCCGCAGGCGCATTCCGCACCGACGACGGCGGCAAGACATGGCGGCCCATCAATAAGGGACTCTATTCCCAATACATTCCCGAACCCACTGCCGAAGTCGGCCACTGCGTTCACCACGTCGCGATGCACCGCTCGCGCCCGAACGTGCTCTTCATGCAAAAGCACTGGGACGTCATGCGCAGCGACAACGCCGGCGACTCCTGGCAAGAGGTCAGCGGCAATTTACCGACCGACTTCGGCTTCGTGATCGACGTTCACGCGCACGAGCCGGAAACCATCTACGTCGTGCCGATCAAGAGCGACGGGGAGCACTTTCCGCCCGACGGGAAGCTGCGAGTGTTCCGCAGCAAGACGGGAGGAAACGAATGGGAGGCGCTTACGAAAGGCCTGCCGCAAAAAGACTGTTATGTGAACGTGTTGCGCGACGCGATGGCCGTCGACTCGCTCGATAAATGCGGCGTCTATTTCGGCACCACCGGCGGGCAAGTGTACGCCTCGGTCGATGCCGGAGACAATTGGACCCCCATCGTACAGCATCTTCCGGCTGTGCTTTCTGTCGAGGTCCAGACGCTGCCATGATTCGCGTTGTGCTTCCGGGGCATCTGCGAGCGTTGGCGCGCGTCAGTTCCGAGGTGCAGTTGGACATTAAAGGTCAGGTCACTCAGCGTTCTGTGCTGGATGCCCTCGAGGCCCAATATCCAATGCTGCGCGGCACCATCCGCGATCATGTCACCCAAGAGCGCCGTCCGTTCCTGCGCTTCTTCGCCTGCGAGGAGGATTGCTCCCTTCAGCCGCCGGATACACCGCTGCCTGAGGCCGTCGCGTCGGGAAGAGAGCCCCTCCTCATCATCGGGGCCATTGCCGGGGGCTAGCAGACATTACGCATTGTTGGTTTTTCAATGGTGTGACAAACGGAGGAAACATTCATGCAAGCTGATACCCAATCTGCTCCTGCTTCGAAGAAGAAGATTTGGGCAGGACGTATCCTCAGTGCGCTAGTTGTATTGTTCCTGCTCTTCGACGGCATCGCTAAGTTGATGAAGGTCACTCCCGTCCTTCAGGCATGCGCTCGGCTGGGATATCGGGAGAGCCTCGTCGTCCCGATCGGGATCCTTCTACTGGCTTGCACTGCTGTCTATGTAATTCCGCGCACTTCTGTCCTTGGTGCGATTTTGCTGACCGCCTATCTTGGCGGCGCAACTGCTACTCACGTGCGTGCCGGCGAACCCTTCTACTTTCCGGTCCTTTTTGGCGTGTTGGTCTGGGCAGGGCTTTTCTTGCGCGAAGACCGGCTGCGCGTCCTCGTTCCTCTGCGAAGTTAGTCGCGCAGCGGATGATGCACGATCGGCGGCCAGGGGAGTTAGTCGTGCCTCGCTCCGTGAAGAACTTTCACCGCGTGCGGCAGCAGGTGCGCCACCGCTTCCAGCGATTCCACTGCGCCCTTGGGACTGCCGGGCAGGTTGACAATGAGAGTTCCCGTGCGCACGGCAGCGGTGCCGCGTGATAGTACCGCCGTCGGCGTATGCTCCAATCCCTTGCGGCGCATTTCTTCCGACAGTCCAGGCACGATCCGGTCAGCCACTGCTTGGGTCGCTTCCGGCGTGTTATCCCGCGGCCCAATCCCCGTTCCGCCCGTGGTCAAGAGAACGTCCACGCGGCCGGAATCTGCCACCGCGCGCAACTGTTCGCGGATATTTCCGGGGTCGTCCGAAACATGCAACGCCGACGTGATTTCCCAGCCCAAACCCTGGCAGAACGCGATAACCGCGGGACCGGACAGATCCTCGCGCTCGCCCTTGGTCACCGAGTCGCTGATGGTGATGACCGCAATACGCATCAGGAAATTTTCTTCGGGTGAGTCACGGAGTCTCTACAGTATCGCGGTTGGCCTCGTCCATCAGCCGCATCGCTTCCATCAACAGGCCGGTCGTGTTGCGTGTCGTGGTCGTCTTTGTCGAGGCATTCGCGGCGTTAAAATCAATCTCGAACTCCCCCGCCGTCCACAGCACCACTTTGTAAACCGCGTCGTCGCCTTCTAGTTTGCCGATTTTCGCGTCGCGGCATTGCCCGCTCGCAAAATAAAGTTCGCCTTGCGCGCCGTCGTGCTGCACGATCAGCCGGCACGACTTTTGCCCCATCTCCAGCGATTGCATCAGGTCGATCATGCTCATCTCTTCCAGCCGCCCTTGAATGACGCCCGGCCGTGAAGCTTTCTTCTGCAGCTTTTCAAGGTGCAGGCGATCTACAACTTTCTTCGTGATGCGTACCAGATCTTTGATCAAAAATGGCTTGGGGATGAAATCCTCGACGCCATCCACGAGCGGCCTGAGACGCTCCTCGATATCCGGCCGGCTCGCCATAAACAGGAATGGGATATGCCGGGTCGATTCGCGCGCTCGCAGTTTCTCGAAGAGTTGTCTGCCATCCAGGCCGGGCATCTTGTAGTCGCACAGAATCACGTCGGGCGGTGCGTCGACGACCTTCAGGAGCGCGTCCGCGCCATCCGTGGAAGTTTCCACCGCGCAGAACGGCTCAAGCCCCTTCACGATCAATTCGCGCACCAGCGGGTTATCGTCCGCCAGGAGCAATCTTATGGTCTTGTGCCCTGCCGTGCTCATCGCGCGCGCCTCTGCGGCGTCTCCCGACGATGGAAGTCTCCGCTCTTCCCGCCGGTCTTTTCGACGAGAACAATGTCTGTGATTTCCATCCCTTTATCGAGGGCTTTACACATGTCGTAGACCGTGAGGGCCGCTGCGGTAACCGCGACCAGGGCTTCCATTTCCACGCCCGTCTGGGCGGCCGTGGTCACCGTGGATCGCACTTCCACGCCATTCTGGCACAGCCGTGCGGTCACATCAATGTGCGTCAACGGCAGCGGATGACAAAGAGGTATCCATTCCGCGGTCCTCTTCGCTGCCGCAATTCCCGCGATCCGCGCCACTTCCAGCGGATTCCCCTTCGGGTTTTTCAGCCTCCGGACAGCGCTCACGACGCGCGCACTCATCTTCACAAACCCCTTTGCGGCCGCTGTTCGGGTCGTCACCGCCTTCTCCGACACGTCGACCATCCGCACTTCGCCTTTCTCTCCGTAATGCGATAGCTTCGCCATGTTCGCGTGCCTACACGATGTCCTTCCTCAGTAACACGGTAACACTCTCGCCGCTCCCAATCTTCTCTCGATCCGCCGGCACCACCAGAAAGCAATTCGCCTTCGAAAGCGCTGCAATATCACCGGAACCTTGCCACCTTAACGCCTTCACTTCCGGCACGCGCCCACGCCACTCCACGCGCGCGGGCAAAAAATGTGTAAGCCCGGGCTTTTCCTGTAATGCTTCCGTAAGCCTCGCCTCGACCAGCGGCAATGCGCGCGCCTCCGCACCGCTCAGCAAATCAATCGCGGGCGCCACAAACAGTTCAAACGTCACCATTGTCGAAACCGGATTCCCGGGCAAACCAAATACCGGCTTGCCCTGGCACATTCCGAATACAGCCGGCTTCCCCGGCCGGATCGCCACCGCATCAAAAAAGAATTCCGCGCCCATGGCTTTCAGCACGTTTTCAACCAGGTCGTACTTCCCCATCGAGACCCCGCCCGACAGCACGAGCGCGTCTTCCTTAGCCCCGCGCTCGATTTTCTCTCCCAAATCCTCGATTCGGTCCGCCGCGTTCCCAAGGACTATGGGCTCGCCACCCGCGATACGAACCTGCGCGGCAAGCGAGACGCTATTGCTGTTTCGAATCTGAAACGGACCCGGCGTTTCGTCGATCAAAACGACTTCGTCCCCCGTGGAAAGAATGGCCACGCGCGGCCGTTGCGCGCATTGCAAGCGTACCGCGCCAACTTGTGCCGCCAGCGCCAGCTCCGCGTATCCGAGCCTCATGCCCGGCGTCAACATGGTCTGTGCGGCGGCCGCCTCGCTTCCCCTTGGCACGATGTTCTGCCCAGCTTGCGCCGGTCGTTCGAATCGCACGAGATCGCCTTCACGGCTCGTGTGTTCTATCATCACCACCGCATCCGCGCCTGCCGGTGCCGCGGCGCCGGTCATAATTTGCCAGCAGGTTCCCGCAGCCAACGCTTCCCTCACCGTGTCGCCAGCCTTGATTTCTCCCACGCACTTCAGTTGCGCGCCGGTCACTGCTTCGTTCGAACGAACCGCATACCCATCTCGCGTCGACCGGTCAAACGGCGGATACTCGCGATCCGTCTTCACCTCCTGAGCCAGCACCAATCCCAGCGCCTCCCACACGCTCACGGCGGCGGTTGCGCGTGGCCCTTTTCTTCTCCCAACTTCTTCGATTACTTTGTTCCGGGCTTGCTCGTAGGTGAGCATGAGTGAGGTCTTATGACGCCGCGCTTTAGCTCGGCAACATTATTCTTCTTCGCTTTCTTTCTTCGCTCTGCGTCTCTGCGTTTAATATCTCTTTACATCCAACGCGCCAGCAGTGTCCCCGCCGGCACAATCGTCGCGTCGCGTTCGGGGCCAGTCGAAATCATTCCAATCTCGACCTGCAAAAAATCGGAAATAAACCGCAGATAGTCCATCGCCGCTTTTGGAAGCTTCGCGCCCTCTTTCACGCCGTATGTTGTTTCATTCCATCCCGGCAGTGTCTTGTATTCGGGTGTGACGTGCTCGTATTCTTCCGCAAGCGCTGGCATTTCCTTCAGCGGCGTGCCTTTGTACTTGTATCCCACGCACACCTGAATATCCCGCTGCGTATCAAAAACGTCCAGTTTGGTGATCACCATCGAATCGATCCCGTTGATCATTTTTGCGTAGCGCAACACCTGCAAATCCATCCAGCCACACCGCCGCGGCCGCCCCGTCACCGCGCCAAATTCCTTTCCGCGTTCGCGCACTTCTTTCGCATCGAGATCGGGCATCTCCGTCGGAAACGGTCCCCCGCCCACTCTCGTCGTGTACGCTTTCGAAATTCCAAGCACCTGCTTGATTTTCGTCGGTGGCACGCCCACGCCCGTCGCCGCGCCGCCTGAAGTCGCGCTCGAAGAAGTTACGAACGGATAGGTTCCATGGTCGATGTCCAGCATCGTTCCCTGCGCTCCTTCGAACAGCACGGACTTTCCCTCGTCCAAGGCGCGGTTCAGCAGCTCCGCCGTATCGCAGATGTACTCGCGAATCTTTTCGCCCAGTTTCAAGGTTTCTTCCACTTCATGCGAGAAATCAATGTCCGCGCCGTATGCGCCCTTCGCCAGCCTGTTTTTCTCCGCGACCACATGCGCCGCCTTCTTTCGAAACAGCTCGGGCTCCAGCAGATCGCACATCCGCAGCCCGCGCCGCGCCATTTTGTCTTCGTAGGCAGGTCCAATCCCGCGTGAGGTCGTGCCAATCTTGTTCGCGCCCCGCGCCCCTTCCGCCGCTTTGTCCAGTTCCCGATGATAGGGAAAAATCAGGTGTGCGCGATTGCTGACGTGCAGACGGCCTTTCACACCTATGCCAGCTTTGGAGAGCGTTTCGATTTCCGCGACCAGTGCGGCGGGATCGACCACCACCCCGGTGCCGATCACCGCGTGTTGTTTGGGGCGCAGAATTCCGCACGGAATGAGTTGCAGCACGTAGCGGTCTTTCCCGATGATGACCGTGTGCCCCGCGTTGTGCCCGCCCGCCACGCGCGCGATGTAGTCAAACGATCCTGCAAGGTAGTCCACCACCTTGCCTTTGCCTTCGTCGCCCCATTGCGCGCCCACTACCACGACGGATTTCATCCGGGCCCTCTCCCTATATAGAACAGGCATTCTTGTTTACTCTGAGATTCTCTCAGGGCCTGCCTCTTCTCTCTCGGCAACCACACTTCCGCGCCGCGATCATCACTACGCAAAGACTGCTTTGGAAAGCACCAAGAAACGGCAGGTTCTTATCGTAAGCTCGCCCCGCCTTCAACGCAAGCGAGGGCATTTCAGGTCTTGGGTGGGTGCGCACGCCCTCGCACCACCAGCCAAATGACCAAGCCAATCATACATGCGAGGCCACAATTAAATAACATAGCGGGCATTGGGGAGAACAGAAGCGTTCCCGGCAGGAGCGCGAGATCGAAGTAGAACACGACACGCGCCGAGATTCCAGGCTCATGTGCGAACACCCACTGCAATGCAACGAAATCCCAGAGAAACACACAGCCTGGAAGAAGGAGCGGGAGCCACTTTGCTCGATCTGTAAACCGGGGCATGAAGTTCACGGAGCCTTGAGCTGTCATCGGTGATTCTACTTCTTAAGTTGAGCAAAACGAAAGCAGGACACAAGGTGGTCGTTGACCATGCCGGTGGCCTGCATGAGTGCGTAGCAAATGGTTGATCCGACGAAGCGGAACCCCCGCTTCTGAAGGTCTTTGCTGAGGGCGTCCGATTCGGGAGTTTTTGCAGGGACGCGTTTGTGACTTTTCCAGGCGTTTTGTTTCGGCTGACCGCCAACAAAGCGCCACACATAGGCATCGAAACTGCCGAATTCCTTCTGCACCTCTAGAAACGCCCGCGCATTCGCAATCGCCGCGTCGATCTTCATCCGGTTGCGAATGATTCCGGCGTCACGCAGTAATTCGCGGATTTTCTTTTTGTCGTAGCGTGCCACCTTGGCGGCATCAAATCCATCAAACACTTCGCGATACCGCGCGCGTTTTTTCAAGATGGTATCCCAACTCAACCCCGCCTGCGCACCTTCCAAAATCAAAAACTCAAACCACTTGTGTTCGTCGTGCACCGGCACGCCCCACTCCTCGTCGTGATAGGGGATGTTCAGCTCATTCGCCGCCCAAGTACAACGCACTCTGTTGATCTGTTGGCTTGTCGTCATGGCCTCTGTGATTTCACTCCACGCAAATTCTTCACTTCTTCTCCGGCGCCGCGATAAGCCACGGCTGCTGCCAGATAAAATAGTGCGTTCCGGGAATCTGGCGCCAGCCGTCCGGGGGATTGGCAGCATCTGCGTTCTTGGTAACGACAGCTCTTGCGCCAACGGAAGAAAACACCGCGAGAACTTGCTGCCTTCGTGCCGCATCCGAAGCAACGAAAAGCTGCACTTCTTTATCCGGGATCTCCACGATGATCCGCATGCCCCCCAGGTGCGCCCAGTAAGCATCCAAGCCGGTCCCGATGTACCCCACATCCGTTCCCGGCGCAATCCCCATAGCGTGAAGCCGTTGTGCAACAATCCAAGGCTCGTATGGTTTGTCGCGTATCACTTCATATAGATCGCGCGCGACGGGCCATGCCACCGCCAGTGTTGGGGCAAGTATGACCACGAGCTGGAAGCGTCTGAGTAATTGCGGCTCCGCTCCTGTGACGAACCTCATTCTCGCCAGCATCCAGAGCATTATCATCAACGCGAACGGCGCGACGTAGCGAAATTCGACAAGCACCAGCGCATACATCGCGAGCGCGGCTACCGTGGGCAAAATCACAAGCCATGCGCCCGCAGCAAAGCGCCCCCACGCGATTACTTTCTTCCTGGCAACCCAAACCGCCAACAGTACGACCCAAAGTGCGCCGCTCTTCGAAAATATTTTCAAATACATATTGGACGCGCGGTATAGCGCCCACGACTGATCCTTCACCGAAAAATGCGGACGCGCTCCGTCATACCAGTAAGACGGGTCATACCAGGGCGGATACGACCCTTGCACTGGAAAAGAAAATTCGTACACCGCCGGGTCGGAAACAATCTTCCTGGTCGGGTGGATTGGCGTACCGGTTCCGGGAGGGCCTCCTTGCCAATGCACGGTTCTTGTCGCGCGATTCGCAAATTCAGCGTAACTAATCGCTCCCGCATCGCCAAATGTTAGCCGTCCTTTCATCGCCGAAAGCACCAGCACAAACGGCAGCGCGAAGCAGGCAAACACCGCACCCGCCAGCAGCGTGCGGAGAGCCGCGGCGCGAATAGATTCTCCGGCGATGCGACACAGGCAGAAAGCGCTGGACAAAAAAACGAAGGCCAAGGGAAACATCGCCGCTTTCGCCAAATAGCCGAGACCAAGCAACGCGCCAAATCCCGCAAAGACAAGCCAACCGCCCAGCCCGCGCCGGATGCGAAACAGCACCGCCGTAGCGAGATACACCAGCGCGGCAACGCAGAGGTCCGGCGTCACCCACACTGGGCCCAGCCAAAAGTAACTAGCCCACAGGAAAAAAACGTACCCCCAGATCCACACGGTACGCGGCGAAACCGGCAACGATTTCTCGGTTGATTCGCCTGCCGCATCCCGCAGCAGAATTAACTCCTTCAGAAAAAGCTCAAACGACGCGAAGCTCGCCGCATACAGCGCAAAATTAAGCAGGTGCGCAGCCGTGAATTCCCATTGCACTGGCGGATGGAAGGACCGAAAAACGAGGCTCAGGAGAAAGGGATAGAGCGGACTCCAGTAAGCATTGACAATCTGGTGCAAGCCGCCGCGCACTGTCGCCCAGGCAATTTCAATATACGAAATGCTGTCGGGGGAAACGTCATTGCGGTGCGCCCAAACGTTCAACAGTCCCAATGCCAGGACCACGCACCAAAAAAAGCTTCGAGGATTTGCTTTTGGCGGCACGCCTGCCGGAGAAAGTGGATCCTGCTGTTCCGCCTGCGAGCCTCGCAGTCGATGCACTCTTCCTCCGCCGCAAAAATTCAACAGAATCTTGCGCGAAGATTATGTCAGGACTCTTCCCCGCAGTGGTAGGTGAAACGATGGCCACCAACAAAAAATCGGGGCGTCTTGATCAATCGCGACGCCCCGCAATGGCCTTCCAAATTACGCGATGTGCCGCTCCAGTGCCTTGGTGATCTGCTCCTTCGGCACTGCTCCCACGATTTGCTCGACCACTTGTCCGTTCTTGAACAGCAGCAAAGTGGGGATTCCCTGCACGCGATAGCGCCCCGCCGAATTCATCGCTTCATCGACGTTCAATTTCATCACCTTGAGCTTGCCCGCATAGTCGTGGGCGATCTCCGCTACCGTCGGCGCGAGCATGTGGCACGGGCGGCACCATTCCGCCCAGAAGTCCACCATCACCGGCTGCGAATTGCTGGCCGTCAAAACCTCGGCCTCAAAATTCCCGTCGGTTACTGCCTGAATCGAATTATCAGCCATGTTCTTTGTCCTCGGCGGCTTGCCAATCCAGCCGCCTCTTCTCTCTCCTCAATCGATTTAATTAGATGTTCCAGCAGGCTTTTGGTTTCGTGTGGCCTGCCCCGAACTTTGAGTCGCTTTTTCCGTGCTCTGAGCGGCCTTTCCTGCACTCTGCGCGGGAGGCGTAATTCCGCGTGCGGCTTCTCCTGCTTGTCCCGAGCCTCGTGGGAAGCCGCGAGCGGCTCGCGCAGCCTCGTACAGCTTCGCATACTCTGCCGCAGCCGTCTTCCATGAAAAATCCTTCGCCATCCCGTTCAACTGGATGCGCTTCCAGATTCGCTCGTCCATGTAATGATGCAGCGCCTGCCGAACCGCAAACAAGAGCGCCTCGCCGGTATACTCCTTGAACTTGAACCCCGTCCCTGTCCCGTGCTCCACGTCGAATGGCTCGATGCTGTCGTCCAACCCGCCCGTGGCTCTTACAATCGGCACCGTACCATACTTCAAGCTGTACATCTGATTTAACCCCGAAGGTTCGTAACGCGATGGCATCAGGAACATATCGGCGCCGGCCTCGACCTTGTGCGCCAGCGTGTTGTCGTACGCGATCTTCACGCCCACGCGCCCCGGATACGCTGCCGCCAGCGCCCGGAACAAGTCTTCATACTTGCGCTCGCCCGTCCCGAGCACCGCCAGCACCAAATCTTCGCGCATCAGTTCGTGCGCTCTTTCCGCGATTAAATCGAATCCCTTCTGATCCGCGAAGCGTGACACGATTCCGATCAGCGGCCGGCTCAAGTGCTCCGCCGGCAATCCAAACACTTCCAGCAAATCCTGCTTGCACACCTGCTTCCCGCCCAAATCCTTTGCCGAATACTTTGCAGCGATCAGCTTGTCCTTTTCCGGATTCCACGCCGCGTAATCTACGCCATTCAAAATTCCCACCAGCCGGTCCGCGCGGCTCTTCGCCACTCCATCCAATCCGTGTCCATATTCCCGCGTCTGAATCTCTTCTGCATATTTCCTGCTGACCGTCGTCAAATAATCCGCATAAACCAATCCGCCCTTGAGCAGGTTCACGCTCCCATAAAACTCAATCCCCGTCGGGTGAAATAGGACTGCCGGGAGTCCCACGCGCTCCAGCACATCCCTGGTGAACTGCCCGTGATACCCCATGTTGTGAATCGAGAAAACAACCGGGATGTCCTTCACCAACGGATCATCGCTGTACGACGTCCGCAGCAGCACCGGCACCAGCGCCGTTTGCCAGTCATGGCAGTGAAATACGTCCGTGGGCCAGATGTGTTTTGAAATCTCAATCGCCACGCGGCAGAACTCCGCATACCGCTCCGGGTTGTCCGGATAATCCCCGCTTCTCCCGCCATACAATCCATCGCGGTCAAAATAGGCCGCATCTTCCACAAAAAAATATCGCACGCCGTTCAACACCGCGCCATCCGCGATCGCCGGGAAACGCAGCCGCGTCCCGCCCATCGGAATCGTCAGGCTCGGCATCACCACTGCCGTGGCCTTCGTTCCGCGGTACCGCGGCAACACTACCGCCACCTCGTGGCCCTGCGCCACGAGCGCTTTCGGCAGCGCCTCCACCACGTCCGCCAGGCCGCCCGTCTTCGAAAACGGCAGCCCTTCCGATGCCACAAATAAAATTCTCACGGCCCTCTCACTCCATTCCCCTGCAGAAGGCATTTTACGCCAGCGCGCTTCAATTGCCTAAGTTTGATGCACGGTCTGTCTCTTGTAGGGGCGCAGCACTGCTGCGCCCTCTTTCTTTGTCCCAACCCGGCGCTTGCCGCCTCTTCTAGAGACGGCCGTCCCAGGTCTGCGAAATCTGAATTTGTTTCCGTAGTGCCGTAGGCGTGACGCTGGATCGTTCCGTCAGCGTGGTTGCTCCATCCTTGCCCAGAAAGACGGAAAGTAGAATACTTCTGCTTAGA
>WNFC01003404.1_pt1 | contig 17220 bp, 15 predicted proteins | sample 5400541 | NCBI WGS metagenome assembly WNFC01 (sample SAMN13153342, study PRJNA577476) | soil metagenome | isolation source: 120 cm saprolite under Douglas fir tree site 2 hole 2 replicate 1 | place: USA:California | collected 2015-04-18
AAACCCGACACGATCCGTGATGTCTATTTCTTCCCCGCCGAATGGGGCCCGGTCGCGAGCCTCGCCAAGCAGAGCGCCCAGGTCACGGCTGACGGCATCCGCATCCCCCTGAAGAAGGGCGATGCCAAGACCACGCCGCCCGAGCGGCTGGCCGGCACTCTGGTGCTGACGGAGAAGACCGCCGACGGCGAGATCAGGCAGGCTTTCGACGTGTCGGCCAGGCTAGATCCCAGTTTCGTGCCGACCTCGTCGCTTGCCGCCGCGGAGGGCAGCGAACGGCTCTCGCTGGTCGAGGCGCTGCTGTTCGCGCTGCTGGGCGGCCTGATCCTGAACCTGATGCCCTGCGTCTTCCCGGTGCTCGCCATGAAGGCCGCCGCGCTGGCGCGGCTGGCCGGCCAAGGCCGCCGTGAGATGCGACGCGACGGGCTCGCCTATACCGCGGGCGTGCTGGTTTCCTTCGCCGTTATGGCGGCGATCGTCGTGGCAATCCGCGCCAGCGTCGGCGAGGTGAGCTGGGGCTTCCAGTTCCAGTCGCCGGTGTTCTCGCTGTTGATCGCCTATCTCTTCTTCGTGGTCGGGCTGAACCTGTCGGGCGTGTACGAAATCGGCGGCCGTTTCGCCGGTGTCGGCCAGGGGCTGGCCGCGCGTGGCGGCACGGTGGGCTCCTTCTTCACCGGTGCGCTGGCGGTGATCGTCGCCACGCCGTGTACCGCACCGTTCATGGCCGCGGCGCTGGGCTTTGCGCTCAGCCAGCCCGCTCCACAGACGGTGGCGGTTCTGCTGGCCGTGGGGCTGGGGCTTGCTTTGCCCTATCTGCTGCTGTCGATCACGCCGGCCCTGCAGCGCCTGATGCCGCGGCCCGGCCCATGGATGGACCGGCTGCGCCAGTTCCTCGCCTTCCCGATGTACGCCTCTGCGGTGTGGATGATCTGGGTGCTGACGCAACAGACCGGCGCCGACGGCGTGATCTATGCGCTGGGCGGCATGATCCTGATCGCCTTCGCCGTCTGGCTGCTGCGCATCGGCAGCGGCGCTTCGCCGGCCACCTGGCTGCGTCGCGGCCTCGCCGCTGTCGCCGTGCTGCTGGCCTTCGCGGCCGCGCTCAAGCTCGAGGACGGGCCGGCGACCGCCGCGTCGGCGTCCGGCGGCCCGTCCGGTGTCAATTTCGACGGCTGGGAGCGGTTTTCACGCGATCGTCTGAACCAGGCGGTGGCCGCCGGCAAGCCGGTGTTCGTCGATTTCACCGCCGCCTGGTGCATTACCTGCCTGGTGAACGAACGGGTCGCCCTCGAGACCGCCGCTACCCGCCACGCCTTCGAGCAGGCGGGCGTGGTCAAGCTCAAGGGCGACTGGACCAATCGCGATGCCGAGATCACATCTTTGTTGAAGGACCTGGGCCGCGCCGGCGTTCCGCTCTACCTTTTCTGGGCACCCGGCGCGGCGCGGCCGAAGATCCTGCCGCAGGTGCTCACCGAGGCCATGATCCTTTCAGAACTGTCGCGTTAGGAGGCGAACATGTCGAACATCGTCGTTGCCCGCCGGTCGTTGATGCTGGGCGGCGCGGCCGTCGCCTTGATGCCGGCGCTGGCCTTTGCCGCCAGCCCCGACGTCGGCAAACCGGCGCCGCTGTTCACCGCCGTCGACAGCAACGGCAAGACCTGGTCGCTGGCCGACCTCAAGGGCAAGATCGTGGTGATCGAGACGACGAATCACGATTGCCCCTACGTGCGCAAGCATTACACCGCTAAGAACATGCAGACCCAGCAGCGTGAGGCCGCCGCCAAGGGCGTGGTGTGGCTGACCTCCGCCTCGTCGGCGACCGGCGAAGAGGGCTATGTCACCGCCCCGCAAGCCAACGAACTCACCAAGAAGCGCGACGCCGCCCCTGCCGCCGTGCTGCTCGATCCGCAAAGCAAGATCGCGCGCGCCTATGGCGCCACGGTGACGCCGCACATGTACATCATCGATGCGTCAGGCATCCTGGTCTACAAGGGCGGCATCGACTCCATCCCCTCATCCGACATCGCCGACATCCCCAAGGCCAAGCAGTATGTCCGCATCGGCTTGGGCGAAGTGCTGGCCGGCAAGCCGGTGAGCGATTCCTCGACCCGGCCCTACGGCTGCTCACTGAAATATCCGCGCACATCGACTTGAGCGGCGCGCCATGCCGCACGACGGCTGGCATCCGCACGATCACCGCGAGAATTTCCACGGGCACCGCTCGCCGACGCGGCGCTTCATACTGGCGGCAGCGACATTCCTGCCGTTCGGCGGTGCCAGCGCCCAGACCGTCGATGCCGCCCAGCGCATCGCCGAGGCGGCCACCCGCTTCCTCGGCCTGCTCGACGCCGCCCAGCGCATGCGGGTGCTGATCGCCTTCGACTCCGACAACCGCCTGGACTGGCATTACATCCCGCGCAGCCGCGCCGGTCTCACCTTGGGCGAGATGAGGTCCGATCAGGTCGACGCGGCGCGCGCGCTGTTCGCCACCGTGCTGAACGACCAAGGCCTAAAGCTCCTCGACGGCGTGCGTCTTGTCGAAAGCGTGCTGCGCGAGCAGCAAGGCAGCTTCCGCGACCCCAACCGCTACTTCGTCTCGATCTTCGGCACGCCGGGACATTTTCCCTGGGGCTGGCGCTTCGAGGGCCATCACTTGTCGCTGAACGTCGCCTTGCCCGCTGCCGGCCATGTCGCGGTGACGCCGTTCTTTGCCGGTGCCCATCCCGCCACGGTGCACGACGGCCCGCACAAGGGATTCAGGCTTTTAGGCGCTTCCGAAGACCTCGCCCGCCAGATCATGAGCGGCCTTTCCGACAGCCAGCGCCGCGCCGCCCTGATCGCCGACCGCTCGTTCGGCGACATCGTGGCGAGCCCGCAACGCGAGAAGGATCTCGGCCAGCCGCGTGGCCTGGAGCTCAGTGCCATGAGCGGCCCGGCGCGCGCTCAGGTCGAAGCGCTGACGGACCAATTTCTCGGCACCCTCGCCCCCGATCTTTTGGCCGCCCAGAAGCAGCGGGTGAGAGAACAGGGGCTGGAAACCTTCCGCTTCGCCTGGGCCGGCTCGCTGACACTGGGCGAGGCCTATTACTTCCGCGTGCACGGGCCGGTCACGCTGATCGAGCACGACAACACCCAGAACAACAGCAACCACATCCACTCGGTGTGGCGCGATCTGGCCGCCGATTTCGGGCACGATGCGCTCGGCGAGCACTATCGCCAGCAGCGGCATCGTTAGGACATAGTACTAACCTGATGTGCGGCATTGCAGAGCAACGCCTTTTCTCGCGAGGACGTTGGACCGTTATGCCGAAGAAGCGCCTGTACTCGATCGAGATCAGGGATGCCTGCAGCGGCCAGCGTGTCGTCCTGGCTGCGGCTGATTGGTCCAAGGAGGAGTTGGACGCAGCCATAGCGCAGATCTGCCAGCTGCCAGGGGAGGCTATACCGGCACCTAGAACGGCTTCAGCGAGTTCGGCGCGCAGTCGCTCAACCTCACGGTCGCAGCCCAGACCACGAACTCGCTGCGCACCGTGCTGGGCGCGCAGCTGGGCGGGGCGATGGATCTCGGCTGGCGCGAGAAGCTGGCCGTGCAGTTCCGCCTCGGCTGGAGCCACGAATATGCCGACACGGCGCGGCCGGTATCGGCCATCCTGGCCGGCGTGCCGACCCTGCCGTTCACGACCTACGGCATCGCCGCGCAGCGCGACGGCGTCGTCATCGGGCTGTCGGCCAACACCGCCGTCGCCGACGCGGCCAGCCTCTATCTCCGCTACGAGGGCAACATCTCCGGGCAGGACTCCACCCACGCGCTGACCGCCGGCGTGCGCATGACCTGGTGAGCGCGCTTACGACTTGGCCTTGTCAAAAGCGAGGCCGAAGCCCAGCAGCGGCACATCGATGGTGATCGTCCGCTTGTTGGTGTCCTGGAACGACATCTTGAGCGTGGTGCCGCTGCGCATCGCCGCCAGCAGGGGGTCCTTCAAGGGCACGCTCACGATGCAGCCGACATTGGTGCAGGTCTGCACCGGCTGACGCTCGACGGCGCCATTGTCGACCTTGAGCTGGACCGGCTCCGTCAGGCTGATGCCGAGCGGCAGCTGGATCAACAGGACCGCCGCCTTGGTATCGGCGGCAACGCGGGCGGAGAGCTGCGCGACGAGCTGCTTGTCCTCGCGATTGATCATCTGCTGGATGGCCCGGCAGTCGAGCGTCTTGCCGTCGCCAACACATTCGACCCGCCAGGCCGCCGGGACGTCCTGAGCGGTCGCGGGGGACGACAGGCCGGATACTGTGCAGGCCATCCCCAAGGCCAAGGCCGCTAGTCGGCCGAAGACGAAATCGTCGGACGTCATTCTCCAACTGTGCCTGAAATTCGCCGGGTCGTCGAAGGCTGGGCCAAAGCCTCTCTCACGCGTCGGCGAGACGCCGCCCGGTCTGCGAATCGAACAGGTGCAGATAGCCCGGGTCGGCCTTGAAATGGCGCTTTTCCCCGGGCTGGGCCCTGATGTGGCCGCCTTGGCGCACCGTCACCAGTTCCCGCGCCTCGCCGAAGCGGCCATGCAGAAGGGTATCGGCGCCGAGCGGCTCGGCCAGCTCGATCTCGAACTCGAGCGACCCGTCGGCGGCGGGATGCAGATGCTCGGGCCGGATGCCCAGCGCGACCGGCGTGCCGGCCGCCGCCGAGGTTGCCCGGCCAAGCGGCAGGGTGACGCGCGTGGCGCCGGTTCCGGCGAGATCGATCGAGCGGCCATCGCCCGCCACCTTGCCGGCGAGGAAGTTCATCGACGGCGAGCCGATGAAGCCCGCCACGAACACCGAGGCCGGCTGGTCGTAGACGTCCATCGGCGTGCCGATCTGGTCGGCGACGCCTGCGTTCATGACGATCAGCCGATCGGCCAGCGTCATCGCCTCGACCTGGTCGTGCGTGACGTAGATCGAGGTAACGGCCAGCTCGCGCTGCAGCCGCTTGATCTCCAGACGCATCTGCACGCGCAGCTTGGCGTCGAGGTTGCTGAGCGGCTCGTCGAACAGGAACACCGCGGGCTCGCGCACGATGGCGCGGCCCATGGCGACGCGCTGGCGCTGGCCGCCCGAGAGCTGGCGCGGCCGGCGCAGCAGGAAAGTCCCGAGTTCAAGGGTCTTGGCCGCCTTCTGCACGCGCCGCTCGATCTCGTCCTTGGACATGCCGCGGATCTTCAGACCGTACGCCATGTTGTCGTAGACGCTCATGTGCGGATAGAGCGCGTAGTTCTGGAACACCATGGCGATGTCGCGGTCCTTGGGTTCGAGCTCGTTGACCACGCGCTCGCCGATCGCCACTTGGCCGCCGGTGATGCGCTCCAGTCCCGCCACCATGCGCAAGAGCGTGGACTTGCCGCAGCCCGAGGGGCCCACGATGACGATGAACTCGCCGTCGGCGATCTCCATGTCGATGCCGTGAATGACCTCGAGCTTGTCGTAGCTCTTCTTGACGCCGCGCAGGTGGACTTGCGCCATGGCCTATTTCTCCGTCTCGCCTACTTCTCGGTTTCGACCAGGCCGCGCACGAACAGGCGCTGCATGAAGACCACGACCAGAACCGGCGGCAGCATGGCGAGCATCGCCATGGCCATCAGCAGGTTCCAGCTCGGCGTCGCATCGACCGCGTTGGCCTGGCGCGAGACCGTCATGACCACGGTGTAGAAGCTTTCCTTGGTGGTGATCAGCAAGGGCCACAGGTACTGGTTCCAGCCGTAGATGAACTGGATCACGAACAGGGCCGCGATCGTGGTGCGACTCATCGGCAGCAGGATGTCCCAGAAGAACCGCATGGGCGAAGCACCATCGACGCGCGCCGCCTCGGCGAGTTCGTCGGGCACGCTGAGGAAGAACTGCCGGAACAGGAAGGTCGCGGTGGCCGAGGCGATCAACGGGATGATCAGGCCGGGATAGGAATCGAGCATGCCGAGATTGGCGACCACGCCGTAGGTCGGCACGATACGCACTTCCACCGGCAGCATCAGGGTGACGAAGATCGCCCAGAAGAAAATCATGCGCAGCGGGAAGTGGAAATAGACGATGGCGAAGGCGGAGATGATGGAGATCGCGATCTTTCCCAGGGCGACGCCCAGCGCCATGATCAGGCTGTTCATCAGCGTGAGCCAGATCGGCGTTTCGCCGAAGCCGCGGCCGAAGCCCGCGGTCAAGACCTTCGAGTAGTTGTCGATCAGATCCGGACCGGGCAGCATGGGCACAGGTGCCCGCAGCATGGTCGCCTGGTCGTGGGTCGAGGCGACGAAGGTCATCCACACCGGGAAGGCGATGATGATCACGCCCAGGATGAGGATGGCGTGGCTCAGCCAGGTGAGGAACGGCCGGTTCTCGACCATCAGTAGTGGACCCTGCGCTCGATGAAACGGAACTGCACAAAGGTGAGCACGATCACCACGAGCATCAGGATCACCGACTGCGCCGATGAGCCGCCGAGGTCCTGGCCGCGGAAGCCGTCGTTGTAGACCTTGTAGACCAGGATGTTGGTGGCTTGGCCCGGCCCGCCCTTGGTCAGCGCATCGACCACGCCGAAGGTGCCGAAGAAGGCGTAGAGGATGTTGATCACCAGCAGGAAGAAGCCGGTGGGCGAAAGCAGCGGGAACATGATGTCCCAGAAGCGCCGACCCGGCCCCGCCCCGTCGATGGCGGCCGCTTCGATCAGCGATTTCGGGATCGACTGCAGGCCGGCCAGGAAAAACAGGAAATTGTAGCTCACCTGGTTCCACACCGCGGCGATCACCACCAGCAGCAGCGCCTGGTTGCCGTTGCTCACATAGTTGAACTCGATGCCGATGCTCTGCAGCATCCAGGCGACGACGCCGACCGAAGGGTTGAACAGGAAGCCCCACAACACGCCGGCCACCGCCGGCGCCACCGCATAGGGCCAGACCAGGAAGGTCTTGTAGACGCTGGCGCCGCGGATGACGCGGTCGGCCATCACCGCCAGCAGCAGCGAAACCGCAAGCCCGATCGAGGCGACGAGCGCGCTGAACACCAGGGTCAGCCGCGCCGAGGCGTAGTAGTTGCTGTCGTGGAAGAGCTCGATGAAGTTGTCGAACCAGACGAACTTGGAATTGCCGCCGAACGCGTCCTCGACCAGCACCGACTGCCAGATCGCCTGGCCCGAGGGCCAGAAGAAAAAGACCAGGGTGATGACGATCTGCGGCGCCACCAGGAGGTAGGGCAACCACCGCTCGTTGAAGGTGACACGCTTTTCCATCCCCCTAGATCTCTCTCCCCCGCCGCCATGCCCTCCGGCCCCCTCATCAAACAAGGGGGGCCGCCTCCCCCGCGAAGCGGGGGAGGCCGGGAGGAAGCCTACCTGTTGGCCGTTTCGAACTTGCGCAGCAGTTCATTGCCGCGCTTCACGGCCTCGTCGAGGGCGGCCTTGGCGGTCTTCTTGCCGGACCACACCGCCTCGAGCTCCTCGTCGACGACGTCGCGGATCTGCACGAAGTTGCCGATGCGCAGGCCCTTGGAGTTTTCGGTCGGCGGGTTGAGGGTGAGCTCCTGGACGGCGACGTCGCGGCCGGGGAACTTCTTGTAGAAACCCGCCTTCTCGGTGATGTCGGCCGCCGCCAGGGTGATCGGCACGTAGCCCGTCTCCTGGTGCCACTTCGCTTGCACCGGCGCGCTCGACAGATACGTCAGGAATTTGGCGACGCCCTTGTACTCTTCCTTCGGGCGGCCCTGCAGCACCCACAGGGTGGCGCCGCCGATGATCGAGTTCTGCGGCTTGGGCCGCACGTCCGGCGAATAAGGCATCATGGCGATGCCGAACTTGTCGGTGCCCAGCGCCTTGTCGATCGCCGAGGCGGTGGCCGACGAGGCGATATGGAACACGCAGTCACCGGCGGTGAACAGCGCCGTCGACTTGCCCTCGCGGCCGCCATAGACGAACGTCTTGTCCTTGCCCCAGTCGGCCAGCATCTGGATGAGTTTTACCCGCGGGGCGTCGTTGAACTTGAGCTCGATGTCGGTGCCGCCGAAGCCGTTGGCCTTGGTGGCGTACGGCAGGTCGTGCCAGGCGCCGTAATTCTCGATCAGCGTCCAGGTCTGCCATTGCGGCGTGAACCCGCACTTGGCGCCGGCGGCGACCGCCTTCTTGGCCATCTCGCCCAGCTCCGGCCAGGTTGCCGGCGGCTTGTTGGGATCGTAGCCCGCCTTGGCCAGCAGCTCCTTGTTCCAGTAGAGCACCGGGGTCGAGGAGTTGAACGGCATGGACAAGAGCTTGCCGTCGGTCGTCGAATAGTAGCCGTAGACGGGTGCGATAAAGACCTTGGGATCGAACGGCTCCTTGGCGTCGGCCATGAGCTGGTAGACCGGGTAGATCGCGCCCTTGGCCGCCATCATGTTGGCCGTGCCGACCTCGAACACCTGCACGATGTGCGGCGCCTGCTTGGCGCGGAAGGCCGCGATCGCGGCGGTCAGCGCCTCGGTGTAGGAGCCCTTGTAGACCGGCATGACCTTGTAGTCGGTCTGGCTCTTGTTGAAACCTTCGGCCAGCGCATTGACTGTCTCACCGAGGTTGCCGCCCATGGCGTGCCACCACTGGATCTCGGTCTGTGCCGAGGCGCCAGCCGCGCTCGTCAGAACCGCCGCCGCCGTGGCGACGGACGACAAAAGAATCCGCGTCATTGTCAAAAGCCTCCCTAAGAACCCCGCCGATGTATCGACGGGCCGCAAGACTGCGATGTGTCTGTTTTGTTGCGGTCTGACGGCAGTCCACCAAGACTGTGTAGAGAACGCAAGTCCCTTCTGGCGGCGCGGCCCCGCGGCTTGCCCCGAATGTCGCCCTGTCCAGCCGCTGCAGGTTGTGGCAGAAATGCTCGCGATGCGACTATGGCCATCCGCGGTGCTGGCCGGTTTCCTGGCGTCGGCGCCGCTTGCCGCTCTGGGCAGCGACGCTCGCGATGAACTCGCCAGCGCCGCCCAGGCGTTCGAGCAGGCGGCGCTGCGCCTGCAGGATTCCGACGACAAGCCGCGCGGCGTCGTGCGCTGGGATGGGCCGATCTTCTACACGGCCAGGAACGCCCAAGCCTCGTCGACGATCGAGGCCATGGCATTCGTGGCCGTCGGTCGGATTGCCGAGATCGCGCACCTGCCAGTTGAGCGGGTCGCTCCCGACGATCCACGAGCCAATACGATTGTCGTATTGACCGATAACGAATCGTCGTCTGGCCTACGTACCTGCTTCGCGCAACCCAGTTGGAAGAACTGGCGGATGACCAAGGTCGAACTCAATCTGAACTTCGCCAACATTCGTCGGATCGACCGGTGCGTCGTCCACGAGGCGCTGCACGGTTTCGGCTTCAATTCCCATCCGCATTCCGCGGACAGCATCCTCAGCTATGTCTACAATCGCAGCGATTTGACCCTGCTCGATCGTCATCTGATCGAAACGCTCTACGACCGACGCCTGCGGCCAGGCATGCCGCGGACAGACGCCGCAAAGCAAGCCTGTCGGATCCTCGGAGAAAAGATGTCGGCGTCGGCGGCTGATATCGAAGCGGTGTGTCCGCTACGCAAATAGCGCCGCTAAGATGACGTCGGGCGCATCGGTGATGACGCAATCCACGCCCATGCCGAACAGCGCGCATGCGACGGCCGGATCGTTGATGGTGTAGACGCCGAGGGGGAACCCAGCCTGCTTGATCTCGCAGCACCATGGCGCGGTCAGTTTCTCGCCGTTGGTATTGACGGCCGTCGCGCCCACTGCATCGGCCCGCATGCGCCAATCGGCCCCGTACTCGCCGATCAGGATCGCACGGGCGAACTCCGGCGCGGCCTCGCGGGCGGCGGCCAGCGAGGCGTCCTTGAAGCTCGACAGCAGGGGCGGCGGCAGGTGGGTCGGCCAGCAGCGGCGCAAGGTCTCGACCGCGGCGCGCGCGGTCTCGGTCTCGCGGCCTGCGCAGGGCTTGATTTCGACATTGCAGCCCAGCCCCAGCTCGGCAAAGCAGGCGATCGCTTCTTCGAAGGTCGGCACGCTCGCCGGCAGGTCTGCCCGCAGGGTCTGGGCGACCAGGCGGTCGACGCCCGTAGTGCGCTTCAGCGAGTCGTCGTGCATCGCGATCGGCACGCCGTCGGCGGTCAGCTTGACGTCGATTTCGACCCAGGCAGCGCCGCGTTTCCTGGCTTCGCGGAAGGAGGCCAGCGTGTTTTCCGGCGCATAGGCGGCCGCCCCGCGATGGCCAATGACTTTCGGCAGTTGCAGCATATGCCAATACAAAGCTAACTCGGACCGCCGCAATAGACGAATGCCCCACCCCATGTCGACCTTCCCCGACCGTTTCAAGCTCGATGGCCGCACCGCCCTGATCACGGGCTCCGGCCGCGGCTTGGGCTGGGAGATCGCCAAGGGACTGGCCGAAGCCGGCGCCAAGGTGGTGCTGCATGGCCGCTCGCGCGAGCGGCTCGCCCCACGGCTCGACGAGCTGAAGACGGCCGGCCATGCCGCCGACATGCTGTGCTTCGACATGGCCGACCGCACGGGCATGCGGGCGGAAGTGGCCACCGTCGGACCGATCGACATCCTGGTGCACAATGTCGGCGAGCGCGACCGCCGGCCGTTCAGCGAAATCGAGCCCGATGCCTTCGCCCGCCTGATCGATGTCGATCTGACGGCCGCCCACGCCCTGCTGAGCCTGGTGGTGCCCGGCATGATCGAACGCGGCTGGGGTCGGCTGATCCTGGTCACGTCGATCGTGGCCGACCTCGCCGTGCCGGGTGCGGCCTCCTACACGGCGGCCAAGGGCGGTCTCTCCGCGCTCGCCCGCGCGCTGTCGGCCGAACTGGGCGCCAAGGGCATCACCTCCAACGCGCTGTCGCCCGGCTTCTTCGCCACCGAGACCAATGCCGAGCTGATCGCCTCGCCGATGGGCGAACGCCAGCGCCAGCGTTGCCCGGCCAAGCGCTGGGCCGAGCCGTGGGAGATCGCCGGCGCCGCCGTCTTCCTCGCCTCGCCGGCCGCCTCCTATGTCAACGGACACACGCTCACCGTCGATGGCGGCGTGTCGGCGACGTATCTCGCCTGATGCACGGTTTCGACTCGACTCAGGATTTCGTCTCGCAAGCCATCGTGGCGGCGATCCTGGTCGGCGTGTTCGCCCTGCTGGCGGCCGACCGCGTGCACCGCCTGCTGATCCCGATCGGCGCGGTCGCTCTGGTCTGGCTGATCTCCTATTTTTCGCCCTTCAAGTTGATCTCGTTCGAGACCGCGCAGCAGGCGATCGACCTCAACGTCATCCTGCTGCTGTTCGCCATGATGGCACTGGTCGGCGTGCTCAAGACCACCAATGTCTTTCCCTGGGCGGTCGATCGGCTGCTCGAGCGCTCGCGCGGCAATCCGAGCCGCGCCGCGCGGCTGATCATCTGGTTCACCGGCATCCTGTCGGCCATCCTCGACAACGTCACGACCGTGATCTTCACCTATCCCATGGCGTCGGAGATGGCGCGGCGGCTAAGAATCAACGGCTCGGCCTTCTTCCTGCCCATGGTGATGGCGGCCAATATCGGCGGCACCGCCACCCTGATCGGCGATCCGCCCAACGTGCTGATCGGCGCCGACCCGCGCACCGGCCTCTCCTTCATGGACTTCATCTACCACCTGACCGTGCCCTGCACCTTCATGATGATCATGCTGGTGTGGTACAGCCGGCGCTACTATTCCGCCGATATCGGCCGGTCGGCCGACGCGGATCATGCCGGTGCCGCGACGCCGACCGGCGCGGCGCTTCGCAACGTGCCGCTGCTGCGCGCCACCTGCTGGATCACTGTGCTGATCTTCGCGGGCTTCATGACCCACACGCTGACCCACATGCCGGTCGCGGTACCGGCGGTGATCGGCATCGCCGCCATCCTGCTGGCGCAGGATTACTACTATCTCAAGGAACACCGGCCGACGGCGGAGGAGCGCCGCCACGGCGTGCTCGCCATCCTGGAGAAGGACATCGAATGGCCGACGCTTGCCTTCTTCATCTTCCTGTTCGTGCTGGTCGGCGCCGCGGTCGCCACCGGCCTGATCGAAAGCCTGGCGCTGGCGCTGGCCTGGATCATCGATCGGATTTCGATGGGCTTCAGCCTCTCGCCCACGGCGACGCTGCTGATCGCGGCCCTGCTCATCCTCTGGGTCTCGGGTTTTCTGTCCGCGGTGATCGACAACATCCCCTACACGGCCGTCACCATCCCGCTGGTGGCGAGCCTGCTCGGCCAGCTCAAGGCCGGCCCCGACGGCCAGGTCCTGTGGTGGGCGCTGGCGCTCGGTGCCTGTCTCGGCGGCAACGGCACGCTGATCGGCGCCTCGGCCAACGTCACCGTCACCGGTCTTGCCGAAAAGGACGGCAAGCGCATCTCGTTCAACGAGTTCACCGCCTTCGGCGCGCGGGTCGCCGGGCTGACGCTTGTGATGTCGTCGGCCTATCTCGCGCTATGGCTCTATATCGGCTCGACGGTAGTCAATGTAGCCGGGGCGGTGATCCTGCTCGGCTGGCTGGCCATTCGATCCGCAACCCAAAGGAACCGATGATGAAGCGCCGCCTGATGCTCATGCTCGTCGCTACTCTGGTGCCGAACCTTGCCGCGGCCCAGGCCTACCCTTCGAGGCCGGTGCATATAGTCAACCCGTTCACTGCAGGCGGACCGACGGACTTGATCGCGCGCGCCGTTGGCCAGAAGTTGGGAGAGGCCTGGGGCAAGCCCGTCGTCGTCGAGGCGCGTTCCGGCGCGGCGGGCATGGTTGGTACCGAGTACGTCGCGAAGGCGCCCGCTGACGGATACACGTTGCTTGTCATGCCGACCGGTACCGCGGTGGTAAATCAATATCTCTACGACAAGCTGCCGTATGACACCTTCCGAGATTTCGTGGCGGTCAGCTTGCTCTCGATCGAGGAGAATATACTGGTCGTGCATCCGACCCTGCAGGCGACCTCGGTGCCCGAGCTCATCGCATTAGCAAAGGCAAATCCGGGGAAATTGTCGTTCGGTTCGCCCGGCGTCGGCACTCAGGCGCATCTCGCGGGCGAACTCCTTAAGTCGATGACGGGCGTCGATATGCTGCATGTCCCCTACAAGGGAATGGCGCCTGCGCTGAACGATGTCCTGGGCGGGCAGATCAGCTTCATGTTCCTGTCGATGTCCTCGGCGCTCAGTCAGATGCAGGGCGGCAAACTACGTGGCCTCGGGGTTGCCAGCCTGGTCCGGTCATCGTCGTTGCCCGATCTGCCGACCATCGCCGAACAAGGTCTGCCGGGTTTCAAGGCGGTCTCATGGTACGCCTTGATGGCGCCTATCGGCACACCTGGCGAGGTCGTGGACAAGATTGCCGGCGACATCGCGCGCGTGTTGCGCGACCCCCAAGTGCGCCAGCAACTGCTCGGCCTCGGTTTGACTCCTGTCGGAAATACACCCGCCGAACTCTCCGCGATGCTCAAGCAGGAAGATGCCTTCTGGCGGGACTTCATTCGCAAGACTGGTATTCGCGCAGAATAGAGAGCGTGTTCCGTTCAGGCGCGCCAGCGCGCCGGCGAGAACAGCTCAGCCAGAGTCCTCACGGCTTGCTCCGCCTCGGCGCGGTCGGCCGTCTCGTTGGCGTCGCCGTAACCCTTCATCTCGCCGCCCGCGAAGGATTGGACGACGATCCCGTCGCGGCGCGGCACGGCCAGGATCTGGCGGTAGACCAGCCCATAGCGGACGTCGGGCTGCGGGATCAGCCGCGCGATCTGTCCGCGCACCGGTGTGAGCGTCTCGTCCTTCCACAGCGCCCGCGCGCCGTAACCGGTGCAATTGATGACGACCTTCTTTCCCAGGGCGGCGATCTGCCAGGGCGCGTGGAACTCGGCACGCCGGAACTGACCGCCTGCGATGAAGAAGTCGTTCAACAGGGTATGGCCGTAGTCGGCGATGTTGAAGATCATGATCTCGCCGCGGGCGACGGACGCCCTCTTGAAAGGGCTTGCGTCAGCCGGCACCCGCCGCCATTTCGGCGTCAGATCGTTGATGCGTTGGTGGTAAACGGCGAAGTCCAGGGCGGGCGGCGCGGCCTGGCCGCTGCTGGGGCCGCTGCTTTGGCCGCCTTGCGGGGTCTCGTCGGAGACCGCGTACTGGTCGATCCATTCCACCGGAGTGCCCGGCAGGCCGAGATAGTCGCAGTGCGTCTTGAAGGCCGTGCGCGCCATGTCCTCCCACACGGCGGCGAAGTCCGGTCCTGCGGCATGGGCAAGTGCCACGCGCGAGTCGGGCGTCCACTCGCCGGTGGCATGCGCCGACGTTGTCTGCGTCAGCTGCTCGCGAGCATAGATCGTCACTCGCGCGCCGGCGCGCTGCGCGAGGATCGCCGAGGTGAGCCCGAGCGCCCCGCAGCCGATCACCGCCACCTCGCTGGGGCTGGCTTGCATAGCCATGCGCACCGCCCGGGCGCTAGAACCCCAGGAGAGCGACCAGCCGCTGCCGCCATGGCCGTAATTGTGCACGACCAGGGTGTCGCCCAGGCGCTCGGTATCCACCCTCGGTCCGGCGGGACGAAACGGGCGCAGGCAGACGGCGATGTCGAAGATCCGGTCAGTCCGCGCGCGGATCGGCACGAGCGGCGGGCCGGCATCGAAGGGCGATCCGCCGGGCGCCGCCGAGCAGCCTGCCAACACGCCGCTGCTCAACAGCGACGCCTGCAGCAGCCCGCGCCGGCTCATCCGCCCGCTTTCGCCCACGTCTCACCCTCTCCAATCTGATCGAAGCGTCCAAGATTGGCCCGCCCCTGGATGCAGTTCAAATCCTGAGGAGACCCAGATCAGACGACGCGGAAGTTCTTGAACTGCCACGGGTCGGAGCGATCGACGTCCTCGGGGAACAGCCGGCCGCGATCCTGAAGCGGCGTCCAGTCGCTGTACTCGCCGACCACCGGTCCGAGATAGGGCATGCAGATCTCGAGGTTGCGGGCGAAATCCATTTCGTCGGCCTCGACGATGCCGCGGTCGGGGTTCTCGAGCGCCCAGATGATGCCCGACAGGACCGGCGCGCAAACCTGGATCGAGGTGGCGTTGTTGTAGGGGGCAAGCTCGCGCGTCTCGTCGATGTCGAGCTGCGAGCCGTACCAGTAGGCGCCCTTCTTGTGGCCCATCAGCAGCACGCCGAGCTCGTCGCGGCCGGACGTGATCTCGTCGACGATCAGGCGCTGGCGCTTCTGCTGATGCAGGTTCTTGCCGGCGATCTCGTGCATGGACATGATCGCCTGGTCGCACGGGTGATAGGCATAATGCACGGTCGGCCGGTAGACGACCTTGCCGCCGTCACGCAGCGTGAAGTAGTCGGCGATCGAGATCGACTCGTTGTGGGTGATGATGAAGCCGTGGAACGGCCCCTCGAGCGGCGTCCAGGTGCGTGCGCGGGTGAGTAGGCCTGGCCGGTCGAGATAGATCGCCGCGCCGCAGCCGAACTTGTGGCGAGCGCCATCGCGCGGCAGCGCCTTCTCGTGCGTGCCCCAACCCATCTCGGCGGGCTGGCTGCCCTCGGAGACGAAGCCGTCGATCGACCAGGTGTTGACGAACTCGCCCGGCTTCTTGGGCTTCTTCGAGACCTGGGTATCGCGCTCGGCGATGTGGATCACCTTGACGCCCAGCCGGCGCGCCAGCCGGCCCCAGCCCTCGCGGTCAGCCGGCACCTTCGCGTTCACGCCGCTATCCTTGGCGACGTTCATCAGCGCCTGCTTCACGAAGTGCGAGACCAGCCCGGGATTGGCGCCATGGGCGATCACCGCCGTCGGGCCGCCGCGGTACTTGGGCGCAAGCTTCAACATGTTTTCGCGCAACGCGTAGTTGGAGCGCAGCGACACCGACAGGTTGGGATCGGTGTAGCCGCCCGGCCAAGGCTCGATGCAGGTGTCGATGTAGAGCGCGCCCTGCTCCTGGCAGAGCTCGACCAGCGCCGTCGAGGCGACCTCGACCGAGAGATTGACCAGGAAATCGCCCTTGGCGAGCCGACCCGCCAGGATCTTGGCGTAGTTGGCCTGGGTCAGGCGCTGCTTGATGAACTCGACGCCGTAGCGCTCGGTCTCGGGCAGGCCGCCGCGGTCGTCCTCGGCGATGATGGTGATCTGGCTGGGCTTGATGCCGATATGGCGCAGGATGAGCGGCAGCACGCCCTGGCCGATCGAGCCGAAGCCGATCATGACCATGCGGCCCTTGAAGTCGAGATACTTCCTGCCCGCGACGTTCTTCGCCATTCCAGCGCCCCCGCCTGTTTCGGTGAGTGGTCGATAAACGGCGACGGGGCCTTTCTCAAGGCCCCGTCGGTGTCACCTCGCCAGCGAAGCTGGGAGGATCAGATGCAGATCGCCTTGAGCGGCGCGAAGCCATTGAAAGCGACCGACGAGTAGGTCGTCGTGTAGGCGCCGGTCGACAGGATCTCGACCTTGTCGCCGGGCTTCAGCGCCAGCGGCAGCTTGTACTCGGTCTTCTCGTAGAGGATGTCGGCCGAGTCGCAGGTCGGGCCGGCGAGCACCACCGGTCCGACGCGCGTGCCGTCGCGGCCGGTGCGCAGCCGGTACTTGATGCTCTCGCCCATGGTCTCGGCCAGCCCGCTGAACTTGCCGATGTCGAGGTAGACCCAGCGCTTGCGGTCGTTGGCCGCCTTGCGCGAGACCAGCACGACCTCGCTTTGGATCACGCCGGCATCGCCCACCATGGAGCGGCCGGGCTCGATGATGACCTCGGGCATGCGGTTACCGAAATGGCGCACCAGGGCGCGGCCGACCGCCTCGCAGTAGGCTTCTATGCTGCTCACCTCGGCGCGGTAGCGGGCCGGGAAGCCGCCACCCAGGTTGACCATGCGCAGGTCGACGCCCTCTTCGGCGAGCGCGAAGAACATCTGCGAGACCTGGCCCAGCGCCTTGTCCCACTGCTCGAGGTCGGTCTGCTGGCTGCCGACATGGAAGGAGATGCCGTAGGCCTCGAGCCCCCAGTCCTTGGCCTTGCGCAGGAGGTCCTTGGCCATCTCCGGCGCGCAGCCGAACTTCTTGCTGAGCGGCCACTCGGCGCCGCCGCAATCGACCAGCACGCGGCAGAACACGCGGGCGCCCGGCGCCACGCGGGCGAGCTTCTGCAGCTCGGCCTCGCTGTCGAAGGCGAACAGGCGCACGCCCTGCTGGTAGGCCCAGGCGATGTCCTTCTCCTTCTTGATGGTGTTGCCGAAGGAGATGCGGTC
>WNFC01004191.1_pt1 | contig 17218 bp, 16 predicted proteins | sample 5400541 | NCBI WGS metagenome assembly WNFC01 (sample SAMN13153342, study PRJNA577476) | soil metagenome | isolation source: 120 cm saprolite under Douglas fir tree site 2 hole 2 replicate 1 | place: USA:California | collected 2015-04-18
CTGCGAGCAGCTCCGCGAATCTGAAGTCGGCGGTGGGCCGCGTGTCGAAGGTCGATCCGGACAGCAAGAGCATCGTGATCAGCTCGCGGCAGGGCGACCGGATCACGCTGACCGTGGACGACAACACCCAGATCGTCGACAGCAGCGGGTCCAGCTCGAGCGACCTCTCCGCCATCCGCGAGGGAGCGCCCGTGCGCGCCACCTTCGACCCCGCCTCCAATCGCGCCGAGAAGATCGAGGTGATGGGCAAGGCGAGCAAGAAGGCCATGCACAAGAAGAGCGGGTCGAGCAGCGACACCACCGGCTCGATGGATCGCTCCGACTCCAGCACGAAGGCCAGGGCGCCGAACCCGAACACGGGGAAGAACCCGGCGCAGGCCCCGGACACGACTCCTCCGTCCGACCAGAAGCAGTAGCCGGTTCGCGCGGCACGGCGTGTGCGCCGGGTCCCTGTTCCGGGGTCCCGGCGCTCGCGTTTTTCGGGGTAGGTTCGCCGCGTGCTGAGACTCGTTTGCGGCATCGCCGCGGTGGCCGGGACCCTGCTGCTCTCGCGAAGGTTCGAGCAGATCGACCTGTGGCGTTTCGCGATCTGCTGGTGGGGCGTGCTGCTGGCGCTCGACGGCGCCGTGCGGATGCGCCACGGGGCCTCCCCGCTGGCGCGCGCCCGGGACTGGATGGCCTGCGCTGCGGCGAGCGTCCTCTTCTGGGACGTGTTCGAGCTGCTCGATCTGCGGCTGCGCGATTGGTGGTACGTCGGCGTGCCGCGCACCCGCCTCGCCGGAGCCGCCTTCAGCGCGATCTGCTTCGCCACCGTGTTGCCCGCCGCGCGGCTCGGGCTCGCGTTGATCTCGCCGCGCCTCGATGCCGGCATCGGCGTGGCCGCGCCCTCCCCGCGGTCCACACGGGTCCTGTTCGCGCTCTTCGCAGCCTCGCTGACGCTGGTGCTCGCGCTTCCCAGGGTGGCCTTCCCGATCGCATGGCTGCTCCTCTGGTTCTTGTTCGAGGCGGAGCTGGCGCGCCGCGGCGACCCTGAGCCCAGGCTGCTCAGCCCTCTGCAGGCGTGGCGCGCCGGCGACCGCGGCGTCCTGTCGCGCCTCTTCGCGCTCGCGCTGCCACTCGGTCTGCTCTGGGAAGGGCTCAACGCCGGGGCGGCGCGCGGCTGGGTGTACACCGTCCCGCGCTTCGAATCCCCCAAGCTGTTCGAGATGCCGCTCGCCGGCTATCTCGGCTACCTGCCGTTCCTCCTCGAATGCGGCGCGGCGCTCGCGCTGCTCGACCGCAGCGCCCCGCGGCTGCGCCGCGCGCCGGGGCTGATCCTGCTGGCGGCGATCGCCGGCTTCCACTGGCAGGTGGACGGGTTCGGCCGGCGCGCGACGGCAGTCTCGGTCGCTCCGCGCATGGCGGACGCGCGGACGCTGCCGCCGAGCGACCTCGAGTGGCTCGAGCGCGCAAGGCTCCGCACCCCTCTCGACGTGCTGCGCGCGACCCGGTCCGTGCCCGCGCGCATCCGCGACCTGGCGGAGGTCGCGCAGGTGGCCCACCTCGGGATTCCCTGGGCGGAGCGGCTGGCGCGCGCCGGGATACGCGGGCGCGCGATGCTCGCGGCGGCCGATCCGGACCGGCTGTGGGAGCGGCTCGGCACCGGCGGAGAGAAGCCGCCCGATCCGGCGCTGGTGAGGCTCTGGGTGCGCAAGGCGGGCGAGTCGCGGTAAAGAAGGGCCGTGCCCCGCACTTCGCCCACCCGCGGCTTCCTCGCGCGCGAGCAGCACCGGATCCTGCTCACCATCCACGCGTTGGTGCTGATCTCGGGCCTGCTCGCCTGCGCCCTGCTGAACCGGCGGTTCAGCCCGGACCGGATGTGGGTACAGTGGGTCGCGCTGGCGTGGGGCGCCCTGTTCGTGGTTCACCTGTGGATCTTCTCGCGCGGCACGCTCGCGACCATGGGCGGCCGAAGGTCCGGCGCCCGATGGCCGTCCTCTCCACCCTGAAGAAGGACCGGCTCGGCGAGTGGAGCACGCTCGCCGAGTACCTGGCGGACCTGCGGCGGCGGGAGACCAACTCCGTCGCCGCTCTCGCGCTGGCCCTGTCCTCACCGCCGGAAGAGCAGCGCGAGCTGGCGCACGGCAGCGGTCTCGCCGTTCTGGTCGAGGTCGCCTGCGATCTCCGGCTTCCCAAGGGGTCGCGGCTGGCGGCGGCGCGCTGCGCGGTCGAGGCAGGCGCTTCCGGAGAGGCGCTTTCCGCGCTGTTCGTCGGCGCGGGCGATCTCGCCACCGACCCCCGGCTCGGCGCCGCGGCGAAGAAGCTGGTCGAGTCGGGCCTGGCGGCCGCGCTCGCGCAGAGGGCCGGCGCCGAAGTGTCGCTCGAGGCCGGAGCGTTCGCGCGCGCGGCGCACGCCGGCGCCTCGGCGGTGGGTCAGGCGCGGCTCAAGGAGCTGATCGCGGCCGCACCCAAGGGACACGCCGGCGCGGCGGCGGCGCTCTTCTCGCTGGGAGCGGGCGAGCTGGGGGCGGCGGAGCGGGAGCGCTGGGCGAAGCTGCTCCAGCAGACCTGCGCGGCCCACCGCAGCGCTCCCGCGGCGGCCAAGCGCCTCGGGCTCGCGCCGCCCTGGCCTCCCAACCTGCCCGACGCGTTCGCGCCGCTGGTGCAGGAAGCCGAGAAGGCGGCGGCGGACGTGACCGCTCCGGACGCGGCGGCAGCGCCGGTGAGGACCGGCCCGCGCGCCGCTGCTCCGCCCCGCGCCTCCGGGCGGCTCGGCCCGCCTCTCGCGGCGCGGCCGGCTCCCTCCACATCCGCGCACGCCGCCGGACCGCAGCCCAGGGCTCCGGCCTCGCTGCCCGGCGAGCCCGCGCACGTCCTGCCGCGGATCGGACCCACCGAAGTTGGCAGGAAGGTCGTCGCTCCCATCAAGCCGTCCCTCTTCCGGCGGCCGCGCGGCACGGTCGTCGAAGGACCGGTGAAGCTGCCGCCCAAGCCGATGCCGCCCGTGGCCGGCCGGGCGCCGGAAGGCGCGCAGCCACCCTCCGCCCCGGATCCCCTCCTGCCTCGGGTCCCGGAGGCCCCGCCGATCCGACGCGCGGCGGTAGCTGCGGGGCCCTTCGCGCACCGGCTGCAGTCGCTGTTCGAGGACCGTCCCGAGGCCGTCGAGCGCCTCTGTGCCGCCATGGAGGCGCGGGCCGCGGTGAGCGGCCTCCCCGCCGCCCTCGAGGAGCTGGAGCGCGAGCTGTCGCAGCCGCGCTGGAAGGGCCGGCGCGCGCCTCCGGGCCAGCTCGGGCGCCTCGCCGCCGCCGCGCGAGCGCAGCCGGAGCCCTGGACGGCAGCCGCCGGGCTCCTCCTGACGAGATTGCGCATCGAACGCGCGTGACCCCCGGGGGATTTTTCTTGTGGCCGGATCCCCTCCGGGGGAGTCTCCCCCCGATGGTGACGCGCAACGTCGAAGCGATTGCAACCCCGGTCCGAAGGGTGCTAAAGGGCCGCCTTTCAAGTCCGGAGCGGCACCCGGACCTGGAGTGCTTTGCATGAAGATCGCTCTGAGCCCGCTGGAGAAGTTCCGAGCGGCGGGCAAGTTCCTCGATTGCACCTTCAACAAGCGTCCGCTCACTGTCAGCATCGAGGTGACCAAGCGCTGCAACGCGCGCTGCGATTTCTGCGATTACTGGAAGATCACCGACCGCGATGAGCTGACCGACTTCACCGACGTCGTGCGCCGGTTCGATCCGCTGGTCGTCGTGTTCACCGGCGGCGAGCCCATGCTGCGCCGGGACCTGGTGCCGATCGTCAAGTCGATCAAGGAGCTGCCCGGCTTCCGATACGTGACGCTCCTCACCCACGGCGGCTTCCTCTCCGAGGGGAAGATCAAGGAGCTGGTCGGGGTCGGCGTGAACCAGATCAACATCTCGATGAACTACCCGGACGCGCGGCAGGACAAGGAGCGCGGCATCCCGGGGCTGTTCGAGCGGCTGGAGCGGACGGTCCCGAAGATGGTGAACGAGGGCTACAACGTCTTCACCTTCGCCTCGATGCTGATGGTCGACAACATGCACGACGCCGAGCCCCTCATCCGGCTGGCGCACTCGTGGGGCATCAACATCGCCTTCTCCGGTTACAACGACCTCAAGAACGGGAACCAGGCCCACTTCGTCTCCAAGGCGAAGATGGACGAGTTCCGCGCCGTCTGCGCCCGCATCGTCGAGCTGAAGCGCGAGCTCGGCAACGTGATGACCTCCGACTACTTCTTCCAGACCCTGCCCACCTTCTACGAGCAGCGCGAGATCGGCGGGTGCAAGGCGGGGAAGATCATGATCCACGTCACCCCCAAGGGGATGGTGCAGCCCTGCGCCGAGCTGGAGCCGGTGGCGCACTACTCGGAGTTCCTGCCCGGCAGCTACAAGGGCCCGAACTGCGGGAAGTGCTTCGACGCCTGCCGCTCGGAACCGCAGGCTCCCCTCACGCTGCGGCGTCTGGGGGAGCTGGCGGGAGTCCTGTGAGGGAGGCGGTTCCCGATCCCGATCCCCGGCACGGCCTCCGGCGTTTCTGGCTCCGAGCGCTCATCGGCCTCTGCGCCGGTATCGCCGCCGCGGCCGGCGTCGCCGCCTACCTCGGCATCTCGCAGCGCGAGTTGATCGCCACCATCCACGGTGTGGCCCTGGAGCCGCTCCTGCTGGCGGCGGCGGGCGGGCTCATCCTCATGGGGCTGCAGGCCCTGCGCTGGTGGCTGGTGATGCGGCCCCTGCTCGCATTGACCTACGGGCAGGCCTACCGCGCGCTGATGGTCGGCTTCGCCTTCAACGTGCTGCTGCCGGCCCGAGGCGGCGACCTCCTGCGCGTGCAGTACCTGGGAAAGCGCACCGGCGTGAGCCGCGCCAAGCTGCTCGGCACCGAGATCGTCGACTTCTGGAGCGACAAGTGGGGCTGGGTGGCGGCGTTCCCGGTGGTCTGTCTGCTCGGGTCGCCGCCGGCGTGGCTCTTTCGCGCGCTGCTCCTCATCGCCGCGGCGGTCCTCGGCGTCGGCGCGCTCCTCGCCCTGATGGGCAGCGGGCTTTGGCGCGGGCCGCGCACGCCGGCCTTCATCGCCAACCTGCGGGACGGATTCGCGGTGAACCACTGGAAGCGGCTCCTGGCGGTGGAGACGCTCATCGCGCCGCTGCCTTGGCTGTGGGAGACGTTCGTCATCGCGCTGGCCGGGCATGCGCTCGGTCTCGACCTGTCGCCGATGCAGGCCTTTGCCGCGCTGACCGCCTTCAACGTCGCCACCGCGGTGCCTTCGCCCGGCAACGCCGGCTCGTTCGAGGCGGGCGGCACGCTGGCGCTCGCCGCGTTCGGCGTGCCGAAGGAGACGGCGCTCGCCTTCATCTTCCTCTACCACCTGACGCAGATCGTCCCCGGATTCGTCGGCGGCGTGCTGGTCCTGGCGATGGAGGGCCAGCAGATCTTCGGCCGCGAGGGACTGTTCCGCCTGCGCCGGACCGAGCTGCCGCTGGATCCCCCGGTGCTGCCGGAACCCGATCCGGGCTAGGCGCATCCGACGCGTCAGTGCACGAGCACGAACCCGGCGTAGTCGGCGGCGCTGATCGAGCGGGTCTGATCCCCGTCGCTCATCAGGCCCACCCCGACGAAGTCCGGCACGTCCCCTTCGAAGTGCGCGCGGAACTCGGCGGAAGGATCGATCTCCTCCTCCTTCCACACGTTGGTCGGACCGCCCGACTCCAGCACGACCGTGTCCTGCACGACGAAGAGGTTGCGCTTCTGGTCGCACACCGTGCCCTTCACCCCCTCGGCGCTCCAGACGTACTTGATCGAGTACCACTTGAGGCCGCGCTTCCAGGAGATGTAGACGACCGCGGCGGAGTCGCCGAACCCGGGGATGCACTCGTTCCCCTTTTTCGGCAGGACCTGCGCGCGCCACTTCCACCGCACCGCCTTGGTGCGCTGCCGCAGCGAGTCCGGCACCTCGGCGGCGAGCGTCACCGTTTCCAGGGGAGGCCGGTAGACCGCGCGGATGAACGAGCCGTCGGGGTCGTCGATGAGCCGGTAGTAGCTGACCGGGCCGGAGTAGCTCTCCACCACCCTGAAAGAGTGGACGTCGAGCTTCGTTTCTGCGAGCTGTGGCCGGCTTTCCTCGGCGGAAGTCTGGCCGGCGGGGCCGGGTGCCTCCGCGGAGGTGGCGGTCAGCAACAGCGGGAGCACGAGGCCAAGGCTGGTCGGCCCGAGGTTCACTGGCGCCGCAGCTTAACGGAGACCCGTAATTGCGCCAGTCCTCTGAAATGATGGTAGAAGCCCCCGCCATGCCGGAACCGGACGTCGAGCTGCGCGGCCTCGCTCCGCGCTGGGGAGCGGCGTGCGCGGCAGCGGTGGCGCTGTGCGTGGCTGTGGGCCTGTGGCTCCGCTTGCGAGGGCTGTCGGCCGAGGGCTTCGGCGACGACGAGGTCCACAAGTGGCTCGCGGCGCTCCGCTACCTGCACGGCGACCTGTCGGGCGACGACGTCGAGCACCCCATGCTGATGAAGGTGTTCATCGCCGCCTTCGCGCTGGTCGGCAACCGGCTGGGCTGGGCGCCGGAGACGATCACCCGCCTGCCCAACGCGCTGGCGGGCGCGCTCTCCATCTGGGTGGTGGCGCAGCTCGGGCGGCGCCTGTTCGGACGGGCGGCGGGCCTGTGCGCCGCCGCGCTCGCGGCGGTGTCGACCACCTACGTCGGCTACCAGCGCATCGCGAAAGAAGACACGCTGCTCGGCCTGTTCCTCATGCTGCTCCTGTGGTGCGTCGCGGAAGCCAGGGCCGCTGCGGAGGACGGCCGGACCACGGCGCAACACCGGTGGGAGCTCGGCGGCGCCGCCAGCGTGGCGGGCATGCTCGCCTCTAAGTACTTCTTCTTCCTCACCCCGATCCCTCTGGTGACCTACTTCTGGCTCCGCCCGGTGTCGTCGTGGCGGCTGCCCGCGCGCAGGTGGGCGCAGCTCATCGGGCTCGCGGCGGCGATCTGGATCTGCCTGGACTGGACGCCGTTCCTGCCGTCCACCTGGGAATACGCGAAGACCTACACCACCGGCCAGCAGACGGTGCACGGCAGCCTGTTCTTCATGGGGCGCGTCTACCACAACCTGGTGGAGTACGGGCTGCGCGGGACGCCGGCCTGGTTCTACCTGGTGTTCGCGGCCGTGAAGCTCGCGCCGGTGACGGTGCTGTTCGCGGCAGCAGGGCTCGCCGCGGCGATGCTCCAGCGCCGGCCCGCGCACCGCATCGTGCTCTCCTGGCTGGTGGTGTGGTTCCTGGTGCACTCGGTGTCGGGATCGAAGTGGGGGCGCTTCTTCACCGCCGTGCTGCCCGCGTTCCTGCTCCTGGCGGGCTACGGCGCGGCGCTCGCCGTCTCGTGGATGCGCCAGCGCCGGCCGGCGTGGGCGAGCGCCGCCGCCGCGGCGGTGGTGGTGCTCCTGGTCGGCGGGGAAGCGCGGGCGGCGCTGGCGCACGCGCCCCACTACCGGCTCTACATCAACGCCTTCGGCGGCGGAGACGGCAACGTCGACTGGTTCTTCCCGCACTGCGACTATTTCGACACGGGCTTTCGCGAGGCGATGCAGCAGATCGCGGCGGGCGCGGAGCCGGGGGCGGAGGTGGCCACCGAGATCGAGTGGCCCGCCGAGCTGTACGCGGAGCGCTTCGGGCGCCCCGACCTGCAGCAGACGCTGGTGCGGCGCGGGCGCGCCTGCCGCTCCGGCCAGCCGTGCTACGTCGTGGTCCAGATCGGCCGGCTCTATTTCCTCAACGCGGACGCGGTGCGGTCGCTTTCGCGGCGCGAGCCCTGGACGACGGTGCGCGTCCGGGGCGAGGACGTGGTGAAGGTGTACCGCCTCCCGCCCGGCGAGTCGCCGTTCCCGGACGAGAGCTCGCCGGCGCCCGCGCAGGCGCAGCGCCAGCTGTGAAGGATCAGAGGCGCGCGCACTTCTGGGAAGGGTCGCGGGCGGCTTTCAGCTTCAGCTCCACGATCCGGCCGGTCGTCTCGTCCAGAGTCAGCTCCAGCTCCTGCGCGTCCTTGGTGCACGTCAGGCGGAACGCGCCCTGCTTCGCTCCGTCGCCGGGGCCGGCCGCGCCCAGCTGGCAGGGGCCGTGCGCGGTGAGCTGCTTCCGCGCGGAGGCGGGGTCGAGCGACGGCGCGAACGTCTGCCGCGCGTAGGCGTCGTCCCAGCGCAACGTCAGCGCGACGGCGCGCTCCGCCGCCTTCTGCAAGCGCGGGCCGGGCGGGATCGCCGGCTTGAGCTCCAGGTGCTGGATGAGGGGCGGCAGCTCGGGCGTGAGCGTGAGGTAGGCATCCAGCGTCCCGCGCTCGCACGACAGAGTCTGCGTGCCGCGCAGCGCGTTCTCCGCTTCGAGCTGCCCGGGACGGCAGGCGCCGAGCTTCGCGCGCAGCTCTTCGAGGTGCGCCTTCAGCTCGTCGGGGCTCTCGTAGTACCAGGCGGTCCGGTCGAAGCGCGCCTGCGCCAGCGCGGGATCCCATTGCTCGAGGAGGGCGGCCACGGCCGCAAGCGCCTGCGACAGCTCCGGCGCGGGCCGCACCCGGCGCGGCGGGATGGCGCCCTTCTGCGCCAGCAGCACCAAGGCAGGCCACGGGTCGGGCGCCGTGTAGGTCAGGTTGGTGCCCCCCACGAAGGCCACGCCGCGCTCGGGGAGGAGCGCCAGCACCGACCCGAACCCCGGCAGCCCGCCGCCGTGGGAGACGATGCGCTCGAAGTCGCAGCTCTCGTGCGCGCCGAAGCCGTACCCGTAGCCCCTGGCCCGGGCGCGCAGCGGGTCGCCGGGCGCGATCTCCAGGCCGACGTGCCGGGCGGCCTGCTGCATCTCCCGGCGCGAGGCGCGGGAAAGCGGCCCGCTCTCCGGGTCGTCGCGCGGGGGCCACGCGTCGAGCTGGAACCCCGCGTAGCGGGCCAGGTCGCGCATCGAGGTGTACAGACCGCTCGCGGCGCCGTGAGCGCCAGGGCCGAGCTGGGGCTCCTCGCGAAAGCCGCCCGGGAGCTCCGGCCCCGGCGCGGAGGTGCGACGGCCGTAGCCGAGCGCGAGCCGCTGCGGAGGGACGTCCTCGCGTTTCCACACCGTCGCGGTCATCCCGAGCGGTCTCAGGACCTGCTCGGTCAAGTAGTCCTGGAACCGCTGCCCGGACACGCGCTGGACGATCCGGCCGAGCAGCGCGAACGCGTCGTTGGAGTACTCGTACGCGATCCCTGGCGCGTTCGAGAATGAGAAACCTCGCCGGAGCATGGCGTCGAAGGCCTCCTCGCCGAGGTCGAGGTGCAGGTCGCTCCACGGATTGTCTTCGGGGAAGCCCGCCGAATGCGACAAGAGATGGCGCACGGTGATGCGCGGCGAGTCGCGCGTCGGGTAGCGGAGGCGCGAAAGCTCGGGAAGGTATTTCTCCGCCGGATCCTCCAGCGACAGCTTCCCTGCGTCGCGCAGGCGCAGCACGGCGATGGCGGTGAAGCTCTTGGTCAGGGAAGCGATGCGGAAGACGGTGTCGAGGTCGGCAGGCAGGTTCTGCGCCACGTCCCGCTGTCCCCACGCCTTGGACCAGCGTACCTCGCCGTCGACGACCAGCGCGACGGCCATCCCGGGCGGCTTGCGCGCGGCGAACTGCTCGTCGAAGACGGCCTCGACCTCGGGGAGGGCGTCGGTCAGCTTGCGCGCGCGCTCCTGCGGATCGGGGAAGACCGGACCCGGCGAGGCGTGGGCGGGCGAGGTCGCGGGAGTCGGCGCGACCGGCGGCGGGCGCGGGGGCGGCGGCGTGGCGCCGGCGCAGCCGACGAGGAGGAGCGCGAAGGCGAGGCGCATCAAACCCAATCCCGGCCTTCGCCGCGGATCCATTCCGCGAAGAGCTTCAGCCCGTCGCGCAGCGGGGTGCGGGGCGCATACCCGAGCACCTTTCCCGCGTACGTCACGTCCGCGCTGGTCAGCGGCATGTCGCCCATCTGCGCGGGCTGGACCTCCAACTCGGCGCGCACGCCGAGCGCTTCCTCGAGCAGCGCGATCAGCTCGCGCAGGCTGGTGGTCTGCGCGCCGCCCAGGTTGACGATCTCGTGGCGAGGCAGCGGCACCGAGAGCGCCGCCAGCACGCCGGCGAGGATGTCGTCGATGAACGTGTAGTCGCGCCGCGAGGAGCCGTCGCCGAAGAAGGGGAGCTTCTGTCCGGCGAGCATGCGGCGCGCGAACTTGTGGATGGCGAGGTCCGGCCGCTGGCGCGCGCCATACACGGTGAAGAAGCGCAGCGAGATCGCCTCCAGCCCGAACAGGTTGCGCCAGGTCGACACCAGCTGCTCGCCCGCCGCCTTCGAAGCGGCATACGGGCTGAGCGGCGAGTCGATCCGCGCGGTCTCCTGGAAGGGAGGCACCGCGTTCGCGCCGTACACGCTCGACGAGCTGCCGAACACGAAACGGCGCACGCCCGTCTTCCGCGCCGCCTCCAGCAGCACGGCGGTCCCGCGCACGTTCACGTCCATGTACTCGGCCGGGCGCTCGAGGCTCGGTCGCACGCCGGCGAGCGCGGCGAGGTGCACGACGCACTCGGGCCTGGCGTCCCCGAACGCGCGCTCGACGGCCTCGGCGTCGCGGATGTCCGCCCGGAAGAGGCGGAGCCCCCGCGTGAGCAGTGGCGAAAGCGCGCGCTGCTTCACCCGCTCTGGATAGAACGGGTCGAAGTTGTCGATCGCGGCGACCTCGTCGCCTTGGGCCATGAGCCGCCCGCACAGGTGCGATCCGATGAACCCCGCGCCCCCGGTGACCAGCACGCGCATCTAGGACCCGAGCTCCGGAAAGCGCGTCCGGATCGAATCCAGGATCATGCGCGCTTCCGCCTCGTCGACTCCCGCGCCGAACCGGACCGTCTTCGCGCCGTAGTCGAACGCGAGCGGACCTCCGCGCATCCCGGCGAACGATTCGCGGCCCGACCAGATCGACCCATCGAACGGGACCACGCGGAGGTTCCGCACGTGCAGCAGGTCGTATTCCTTTCGGGGCGGGAGTCCGATCGGCTCCCGGCGGAAGATCAGCGCGCGGCCGTCCAGCTCGATCACCTCCCGCCCGAACGCGTTCCAAATCCAGGCGTACACGGCGAACGCACCGCCCACCGTCCAACCCGCGATCCAGAGCAACAGAAACGGAGTCGGAGGCGCGCGCGCTCCGCCGCGAGCCCCGAACGCACTCCGCAGGGTGAGGATCTCGCCCGCCAGCCATCCGCACAGCCACACGACCAGGAAGAGGCCGAGGAACCAGTTCCGCCGCGCTGGAATCCGAACGCGAACGACGCCGTTCTCCTCGGCCATGGTGGATCGCATCCGGGCTGGCGCGACCAGCGCGGTCACGCGACCTGCTTCAGCGCCGAGGCGCTGGAGCCCCACTTGCGCTGCCAGAGCTGGAACATGGCGAGCGTCCAGAGCGGCTTGCGCAGGTCGGCCTCGCCGCGCAGGTGCCGGTGCAGCATCGCCTGGGCGGCGCGCGGCTCGAACAGTCCGGCGCGGCGCAGCTCGGCGTCGGAGTACAGCTCCTCGAACAGCGGGCGCAGCGGTCCGCGGATCCAGGCGGCCACCGGGATGCCGAATCCCTTCTTCGGGCGGCGCAGGATCTCGCCGGGCACGATGCCGCGCAGCGCGCGCTTGAGCAGCACCTTGGTGCGCGTCAGCGAGAGCTTGAGACGCCAGGGAAGGCGGGCGGCGAACTCCACCACGTGCGTGTCGAGGAAAGGGGCCCGCAGCTCCAGGGAGGCGGCCATCGAGGCGCGGTCCGCCTTCACCAGGATGTCGTCGGCGAGATAGCGGCCCAGGTAGAAGCGCAGCGCCTCGTCCACGGAGCCTTCGCGCACTCCGGCCCGGGCTCCGCGCTCCGCCTCGGCGAGCACTTCCCGGTACGCCACCGCGGGCGCGGCGTTCTGCCGCAGGTCGGGATGGAGGAGCTCGACCAGCTCGGAGGGGAGGAACGAGCCGATCCACGCCTGGTGCCGCAGCGAAGGAGGCGCCGAGGCGCCGCGCAGGAACTGCTTGAGGCGGAAATCCAGGCTCATGTTGCGCGAGGAAGACGGGAGCCGCTCGGCCGCGCCGCGCAGCAGGCCGTGTAGGCCTGGAGGAAGCCGGGCGAACAGCGCCGCGGGGCGGTGGGCGAGGAACGGATCGTAGCCGGCGAACAGCTCGTCGCCGCCGTCGCCGGCGAGCGCCACCTTCACCGTGCGGCGCGTGAACCGGGAGAGCAGCAGCGTGGGCAGGAAGCTCGGGTCGGCGAACGGCTCGTCGAGCGAGGCGACCGCGTCGGGCAACAGGTCCAGGCAATCCTGCCCGGAGAGCCGCTCGGTCGCGTGGACCGTGCCGAGCCGCTGGGAGGCGAGCTGCGCGTACGGCGTCTCGTCGAAGCTCTCCTCGGTGAACCCGATCGAGAACGTCTGCAGCGGATCCTTGTGCCGCGCCGCCAGCGCCGCGATGGTGGTCGAGTCGATGCCGCCGGAGAGGAACACCCCGACCGGCACGTCGGCGACCAGGCGCCGCGCGACGGCGCCGTCGAGGAGGCGCACCAGCTCCTCTCCCGCTTCCTCCGGGGAGATGCGGGACGCGGCGGGCGCGGGCAGCTCCCAGTACCGCCGGAGGCGGAAACCGCGCTCGTCGAGCACGGCCACGTGCCCGGCGGGGAGCTTGAACACGTGCCGGTGGATGCTGCGCGGCGCCGGGACGTACTCGACCGCCAGGTACTGCGCCAGCGCCTCGTGGTCCAACTCGCGCGGGACGCCGCCGTGCGCGGCGAACGCCTTCAGCTCCGATCCGAATACCGCGCGCGTCGCCGCGCCCTCGGGAGCGCCCGTCCAGGAAGCGCCCTGCGCCAGCGCGTAGTAGAGCGGCTTCTTCCCCAGCCGGTCGCGCGCCAGCAGGAGCTTGCGCCGGGGCGCGTCCCAGAGGGCGATGGCGAACATGCCGTGCAGCTCCTCGACGAAGCGCTCGCCCCATTCGAGGTAGGCGCGCAGCACGACCTCGGTGTCGCTGCGGGTGGTGAACGCGTGGCCGCGCGACCGGAGCCGCTCGCGCACCTCGTCGTGCTCGTAGGCCTGGCCGTTGAAGACCAGCGCCACGCCCTCCCTCACCATCGGCTGCACGCCGCCGGCGATGTCGAGGATCGAGAGCCGCCGGTGACCCAGCGCCGCCGGCCCCTCGACGAAGAACCCCTCCGCATCGGGCCCGCGGTGCGCAAGCGCCCGCGCCATGCGCCGCACCGGGGCTTCGTCGGGCGCGCCCAGGAGGTCGACGTCGCCGCAGATGCCGCACATCGATCTATCTCGCTGCTCGCAGCGGCTGCTCGCGCGAGTCCTCGCGCGCGTTCAGCTCCTCCGCGATCAGGTACGGCCGCTTCCCCTGCGACTCGTAATAGGTGCGGATCACCAGCTCCGCGAGCAGGCCCATGAGGAGGCTCAGGGCGCCCACCAGGGTGAACATGACCGCCAGGAGCGGCAGCGGCGTCTGCACGAAGTCCTTCAGCCCGCGCACCTTGTAGTAGACGGCCCACCCCACGGCGCAGGCGGCGCACAGCCAGGAGAAGAGCCCGAAGCCGCCGAAGACGTGGATGGGCTTGGTCGCATAGCTGGCGAGGAACTTCACCACGAAGAGGTCGAGCAGCACCTTCATGGTGCGGTTCAAGCCGTACTTGCTCTTGCCCGCCTTGCGCGCGCGGTGGTTCACCACCATCTCGGTCACCCGCGCGCCTTGCCAGCTCGCATAGATGGGGATGAAGCGGTGCATCTCCCCATACAGCTTCACGTCGCGCAGCACGTCGCGCCGGTATGCCTTGAGCGAGCACCCGTAGTCGTGCAGCCTCACGCCGCTGATGGCGCTGATCAGGCGGTTGGCGATGCGGGACGGCAGCTTGCGCCCGAGCTCCTTGTCCTGGCGGTCCCTGCGCCATCCGCTGACCACGTCGTAGCCCTCGGCCAGCCGGGCGAGCAGCTTCGCGATGTCGGCGGGGTCGTTCTGCAGGTCGCCGTCCATGGGCACGATTACGTTGCCGCGCGCCGCCTCGATGCCGGCCGACATGGCGGCCGTCTGGCCGAAGTTCAGGCGGAAGCGGATGGCCCGCAGCGCCGGCTCCTGCTGGGCGAGGCGCGCGAGCTGCGCGAAGGTGCCGTCGCGCGAGCCGTCGTCGACGCAGATCACTTCGTAGGTGCGGCCCAGCCCCCGGAGGACGCCGAAGAGCTCCGTGAGCAGGGGCTCGACGTTCGCTTCCTCGTTGTAGAGCGGGATGACGACGGACAGCTCGGGCTGCATTGGCCGGGTGGGATAGCACGCGCTCTGCGCGCCAGGCAACATAGTGGCCGGGGGAGGGTTGCGGAATTCCTTCGCCTGTCCGGTAGCTTGCTCCTGCGACGGAACCGTCCGCACGCGTCCTCCTGGCCGCCGCTCTCGCGGAGGCTGGAAACGAGGGACCCGCGGCGGACCCCGATCGGCCACGCGCCGGAGGTCTAGAGACGGTGAAGAAGCAGATCCGGGGGTTCCAGGAATTCCTGCTCAAGCAGAACGCGCTCGCGCTGGCGGTGGGTGTGGTCATCGGCGCCGCGGTCGGGCGCGTGGTGAGCGGCATCGTCGACGACGTGATCATGCCGATCGTGGGGGTGGCCCTGCCCGGCGGCGAGTGGCGCAACGCGGCCATCGCGCTCCCGCGCGGCAACGCGATCAAGTACGGCGACCTGCTCGGCCGCTTCCTCGACTTCATCATCGTCGCGCTGGTCGTGTACCTCGTCACCAAGGCGATCCTGGAGAAGCCGGCCCCGCCGCCGCCCGACACCAAGACCTGCCCGCAGTGCCTGGAGGTGGTGCCGGCCGCGGCGCGCAGGTGCCGCGCCTGCACCTCGCAGCTCGTGTAGATTGCGCCGCTTCATGGAGCGCATGACGATCAGCAGAAGGAAGCTGTTGGGGTCCGCGGCCGCGGCCGCCGCGCTGTCCGGAGCGGCGCGAGGGCAGAAGGGTGCTCCCGCCGGCGGAGGCGGGGGACCCGTCGCGATCTCCAGCTCGAACGGGCTGCGCGCGGTGGAGCGCGCCGTGCATCTCCTCCAGCAGGGGTCGGACCCGCTCGACGCCGCGATCGCCGGAGTGAACATCGTGGAGGACGACCCGGCGGACATGACCGTCGGCTACGGCGGCGTGCCGAACTTCGACGGAGTGGTGCAGCTCGACGCCTGCGTCATGCACGGGCCCACGGCGCGGGCCGGCGCGGTCGCCTCACTCGAAGGGGTGAAGAACCCGTCCAAGCTGGCGAGGCTGGTGATGGAGACGACCGACCACGTGCTGCTGGTCGGACCCGGCGCGCGCGCCTTCGCGGACGCGAACGGCTTTGCGCGAGAGAACCTGCTCACGGAGAAGGCGCGCAAGGTGTGGCTCTACTGGCGCCAGAACCTCTCCGCGAACGACAAGTGGCTGGAGCCGCCGCCCGACAAGCTCGACCCCGAGGTGAAGGCTTTCATCGACCAGTTCGGCTGGGACGACTTCCGCAAACCCAAGAGCGGGGGCACCCTCCACATCTCCGCGGTGGATGCACGCGGCGATCTGGCCGGCTGCACCTCGACGAGCGGCCTCTTCTTCAAGATGCCGGGCCGGGTCGGCGACTCGCCCCTCATCGGCGCGGGGTGCTTCACCGACAACGAGGTGGGCAGCGCGGGCGACGCCTGCGTCGAGGTGCTGCGCCGCATCGCGCAGACCACTCGCGAGCCGCGGCTGCTCGACGCGCAGGGCCGGCCGGGCTTCGGCATCACCTTCTACGCGTTGAGCAAGCGCGGCGAGTACGGCTCGGCCTCGATGTACGACGCGAGCCCCACGGGGAAGCGGGCGCAGTTCGCGGTGGCCGACTCCCGCGGCGCGCGCAAGGAAGACTGCGCCTACCTGTTCCAGCGCAGGTAACGTCCCAGGCGTTCGAGCGCAGTTGGTCCGTGTGGTGGAAGGGGCGGCGCGGCCGAAGCGCGCGACCGGATCAACTCGGCGATGCGCGTAGCCGCATGGGCGTCACGAGCGAGGAATCGCACCGTCTCGGGACGACCGCGACTGGCAAGGACGACCGAGCTTCCCACCACTTCGACCCGCGTCAGCTCAGCGAGACCCAGCTTCTTCCAGGACTTCAGCCCCCAGACGTCGGTCTCCACCTCCACCAGCTCGGGGCCGACGAACACCGCCTTCCGTCCGAGCAGCGCGTGGAGCGTCGCGGCATCCCGCGCGACCAAGGCAAAGAGCAGTCCGCCCACTGCGCTCCACCAATCGAGCCGCGAGATGAGGTAGCCCGCGAACACCGCCGCAGGAATCGCAGCCGCCATCTGGATCTTCTCGCGGAGAGGGACCGACGAAGGGCCCAGCTCGTTCCGCACCTCGTCCAGCCCGGTCACTTCCCAGCCCGCGTGGTCGCGCCGGGGTCGGGGCCGAGGTGGGCGGTATCGTTCCAGAGGCGCAGGAACGGCTCCTTGTTCTTGCGCAGCTCGACCAGGTTCAGCGCGCACTCGTCCTGGGGCCAGCGCCTGCGGTAGAGCCGGATCGGCGCGTCGGTGAGCGCCGCGCCGAGGATGCGCAGCGTCGCCTTGTGCGAGATGCCCAGCACCGGTGCGCCGCCGGGCCCGTACCGTTCCTCGATCTCCCGCAACGCCGCCAGCGCGCGCTCGGCGACCTGCTGCGCGGTCTCGCCGCCCGGAGGCGCGATGCGCGCCGGGTCCTCGAGCCACGCCTCGTACAGCTCCGGGTCCCGTTCGTGCGCCTGGGCGGGCGAGAGGCCCTCCCACTCGCCGTAGTCGATCTCGGTGAGGCCCGGAAGGACGACCTGCGGCAGGCCCGGGGCGACCAGGTCCGCCGTCTGCTTCGTCCGCCCTAGAGGGGAGCGGACCACCGCGGCGAACCGGACCACCGAGAGCCGCTCGCCCAGCTTGCGCGCCTGCTCGCGGCCGCCCTCGGTGAGCGGCAGCTCGCCGCGGCCGTTGAAGGAGTCCACGGCCGAGGAGGCGGTCTGCGCGTGCCGCGCCAGGTAGAGCAGCATGGTCTCTCCTACGCGCGCGCCTCCCGCGGGAGGAAGCGCTCGCGCACGTACGAGATCGTCTCCGCCAAGGTCTCCATCGGGTCGCGCGGAGAGAAGCCCAGGAGGCGCTCCGCCTTCGACGAGTCGATGAAGAACCAGTGCTCGCCCATCTCCACGTCCGCGGCGGGCAGATCGGGCTCGCGCCCGCGCCGGTGCGCCCACTTCTCCA
>WNFC01006058.1_pt1 | contig 17210 bp, 19 predicted proteins | sample 5400541 | NCBI WGS metagenome assembly WNFC01 (sample SAMN13153342, study PRJNA577476) | soil metagenome | isolation source: 120 cm saprolite under Douglas fir tree site 2 hole 2 replicate 1 | place: USA:California | collected 2015-04-18
CGGCTCGTCTCGGCTGTACATGGCCGACGGCCATCATCGCTATGAGACCGCGCTGAACTTTCGCAACAAGCAGCGGCAGGATCATCCCGAAGCGCCGCCCGACGCCGCCTTCAACTACGTGTTGATGCTGCTCGTTGATGTTGCCGACCCGGGGCTTGCGATCCTGCCCACCCACCGGCTGCTCCATGATTTCGAACGGTTCGATCCGGCGCTGGTTAACCGGCTGGCCAGCCGCCACCGCGTGACGCCGCGCCGCGACCGGCCTGCCCTGCTGGCGGCGATGCAAGAGCCAACGCCAGGCCACCGGATCGGCATGGCCCTGGCGCAGACCCCCGCATACTTCACTGTGGACGTCGAACAGGCTGGTTCTGCGGATCCGGTCTCCCGGCTCGACGTTTCCGTCCTGCACCACGAAATTCTGCAGAAGGAGATCGGCCTGGAGCCGGCCGAGCTCGAGTCGGAGCGCTACCTCAGCTATTCGCGCGATGTCGGGGCGCTGCTCGACCGGGTCGAGACGGGAGCTGGCCAGGCCGCCTTCCTGCTTCGGCCCCCCGCCGTTTCTGACGTGGTAGAGGTCGCTCGAGCGGGGCAGGTGATGCCCCAGAAATCGACGTACTTTTTCCCCAAGCCGGCCTCCGGGATCGTCTTCAATCCACTGGCTGCGGGGATCCGGATCGGCCAACCTTGAGTGGAATTCACCCCTCCCCGCTTGCGGCGGGGGTCGGGTCGGAGGTGCATTTGATCGGTTGCTTTGTTTCATTTTCGTGAGCCGGTTTGGCTTGCCCACGGCAGCAGGCTTGGCTACTATGCTGGGATTAAATGAGCGCCAAGCGCATCGTTATCTATATGCCGGACAACCTTGTGGATGCGCTCAACCGGGTCACCGCCGCCTCCCCGCAAAGCCGCAGCGAGCTGATCTGCGCCGCCGTCGAGCGGTTCCTGGCTGAAGGGCCGGGCCCGGCAATGGTCGAGTCCGCCAGCCCCGACGAGGCCTTTTTCGACCGGGTGGCGGAGATGATGCAAAGCGGCCTGCTGCAGCCGGCAGACTTTACCGATTCGGCGGTCGAGGAACCGCGGCCAAAAAGCAAGCTCTGGATCAACTGACCGCGGCGGGCGCTCAGCGTTTTCTCGACGCGGCAAACCGGGTATAAGTTAGGTCGACATGCCCGTCTACGGATACCGCTGCACCCGCGGTCACCATTTCGAGATCCAACAGCGCATCACCGAGCCACCGCTAGCCGTGTGCCCGGACTGCGGCGCACCGGTGACCCGCGTCTTCTACCCGGTTGGCATCATCTTCAAGGGTGGCGGTTTCTACAAGACGGACTCGCGAGGCGCGAGTAGCGACGGCACCATTACCCCGTCGGAGGTCCCCAAGACCGATACCAAGGCAGACTCGGACACCAAGGCAAAGACCACGCCGGATGCCGGCGGCTCGAAGCCAGCCGCACCGCCACCTGCTAAAACTGAGCAGAAACCAAGCACCGAAGAAGGAGCCGCATGACGACCAAGAACCTCGTCCAGGTCACCGACCAGAATTTCGAAACCACGGTCGGCGCCTCGCTGGACGTGGATGCGAACCCCATCACCGCCTCGAAGTTCGGTGTGCTCAGCATCCCTTCGCTGATCCTGTTCCGGAACGGCAAACCCGCGGAACGGATTGTCGGCTACAAGCCCAAGGCCTACCTCAAACAGAAGATCGACGCCGTCCTATAACCTTCATCGCGCACGGGGGTGCATGGGCTCAGGTGGGCTCCACGGTCTTCAAAACCGCTGGGCGGCATCCTTGGCGATGTCGCCGGACGGATCGTTCCCGTCGCGCCCCCGCCATTCTTGAATTTGGGCAGTGACGCCGGCCTTAACCTCCGTTACTGACAGAAGTCAGCCGGCTCGACCAGCGACCGCGCTGACGGCTTAACTGACGGCATATCGACGTAGCTATCGCGTCTTTCGCTCGCTGGACGGGCGCGGTATCAGACGCCGGGCTTCGGACCCGGTCCACAAGCCAAGCGAAGACATCGCGCGATAAGCCGGATACTGCTCAATGGGCATCGCCCTGTAGTAGCAGGCCCAATAGCTGACAACCCGCCTGCGCGTCAGTCCGATGTAATCGGGATTCTCCATGGCGAACTTAACGTAGGTGTCTCGAGGCATTGTCGCGACACGGTCAGCAATCAGCTCACAGATCTCGACAACGTATTCGCCGAGAAGCCGAATCACAAAGGGGGGAAGCCACGGCTCGTCCGCAGGAAGGAGTGGAAGCAGGTGGCGGGCCCGAACGAAGCCACCGTGATGACGCGTGTAAAGGGAGGAGAGGATCAGCCGCTGCAACGTTGTCAACCGATCAGGGGATTCTGTGGGTTCCGGGGAGTAGATTCGCCCAAGGACAGTAACCATCTCGTCGCCGATGCGGACCTCTCGATCGGGAGGGGAAGGCGGGTGGGGGCCTGCGGGGATAAGCGCGAGGACTACGTCGACGTCAGGAGCCAGTTTGCTCGGGAAGGCTGAGCGCAAAACCCTAGCGACGTCCTGTTGCCCAATCATTCGCTAAGTATGTCCGTCGCACCGATCCAAATAATTTCAGGCCCCGCCAGTAACGTCACCTAAACATGGCCTGCATGTGGGTCGCGACTTCGGCATGCAAGGCGGGAGCCACATGGCTGTAGGTGTCGAGCGTTAGGGAGATCGTACTGTGGCCAAGCAGTTCCTGAACCACCTTGGGATGAACGCCGCGATTGAGCAGATGGGTGGCGGCAGTGTGCCGGAGGTCGTGGATCCGGATTCGGGGGAGTGCGGCCCGATCGAGGGCTCGGTGAAACCACTTCGTCGTCCAGGTTCCGTCGACAGGTCTTCCGACAGGCGACGCAAAGACGAGGCCGGCGTTGATCCACTCCGGTCCTGCTGCCAGCTGGTCCGCGACCTGGCGCCGGCGGTGCTCGGTCAACGCGGTGATCGTTCCCGCCGCCAGATACACGGTCCGCCGACTGCGCGCGGTCTTGGGTTCGACGAAGACATACCCGACACCCGGTTGCCGCTGCAGCGCTCGATTCACGATCAACCGGCCGTGGGCGAAGTCGATGTCGCTCCAGAGTAGGCCGAGACCCTCACCGAGGCGGAGTCCGGTGGTGGCCAACAGCACCCACAGCGCATGCAAGCGATGACCCTGGCTGGCCTGAAAGAGCCGTCCGACCTCTTCCTCGGTGAGCGTGTGCATCTCCCGCCGCGTTGGACGAGGGACGGTCACCGCCTCGGTTGGATTCCGCAGCATCAGACCCCATAGCCCCGCTTGCCGGAGGGCCCGGTGCAGGACCGTATGGGTCTGTTCCACGCTGCGGCGCGAGAGGCCTTTGGTCAGCAAGTCTGCGTAAGCGGCCTGAACCGCTTGGGGCGTCAGTGACGCGAGTCGCAGGTGACCCACCAGAGGGAACAGCCGGCGCATGCATAACGCGTAGGCACGGTGGGTGGTCCAGCGAACGCTGGGCCGGACGCTATCCTCCAGCCACCGGGTCAGATACGCCTCAACCCGCTGGCTGGAACCCGAGAGAACGATTCCTTGCTCTAGGGCTCGGCGGGCCGCCAGGAGCTTGATCCGAACGTCTCGCTGGGACCGACCGACATAGCGTTGACGGCGGCCGTCGATCCCGAAGGCCGCCTCCCAGCGGCCGTCTGCGCGCCGGTAGACAGTCCCTTCACCGCGCCCTCGTCTCGCCATCACTCCTCCCTCCCTCATGGCCACCGGTAAGTCCTCAACTCCAGGCGGTCGCACATCGTAACTCTCACCGTCGGAATTGCAAGTCTTTCTTCCTGCCGCGTGCCATGGCGATCGCGAAGCTCGTTGGCTCTCGGGCCGACGTGCCCACGTGTGGCCTCAGGTGGCCAAGACTCCGGCCTGTGTGGCCCCATACACGCCGACGGACGGGCGTCGGGCCTTGTGTGGCCACACGTCGCCGACGTCAACGTGGACCGTCGGGCCAGCGCCCCGCTCGAAGACGGCGGGGCCTGGTCCGGACCAGTGATGACGCCCCCTGGCCGATTGCTGATCAGAAAAATGGATGAGCACTTGCGAGAAAAGTCCACGTTGGTCCCCGGTTCAAAAAGGGCGTCGCTTCTCAGGACGACGCCCCAGACGACGCTTTGCGCGACGCCAGTCGAGGGCCCAACATCGGTTCTCGGGGAACACCTCGCGTGAGTGGGCTGGGATGACCGGCAGCGCCCCGACGGCCAGCATCGCAAACACCTTTGATCGCCCCAACCCGAGCAGCTTGGCGATGTCCCCGGCTTTCAGGAGCAACGGTTCCATGGCAGGTCCTCCTTCATCGGCGCTGGATTTTTCCGTCGATTGGTCGTTCCGTGTCGTAGGGCAACAACACCGAGCACTTGCGAGATCGGTCCACGTTCACCTCCTGCTTTCGGAAGGGCGGCTTCTCAGGACGATCACCCGAGTGATCGCCCAGACGACCTCCGCGCGGTCGCCGGGGTTGCCGCACCTCCCTCATTACCTCCCCATCTGTAAAGGGCCCGTTTTGGCGGCGATTTCGGCGGATGAGTTTCCGCGCCTGATCTGCTTCTCGTCATCCCCCACGCTTCATCTCTCCTAGGGCGAGTTCTTCCAGCACTTTTTTGGAGAGCCAGGTGCGTTGCGACTTGCCTCCTATCCATCAAAAGGCCGGTCCTCAGCCCCGTTTCGGACATCGGCACGAAAAAGGACGCTCAGACGGGTCAGAGGACGGTGGAACGCGGTCGGGCCGAGGCCGCGAATACGTGTGGTTGCGGCTCAGGTGACGCTGCGGACGGTCAGGTGACAAGGGGCACCATCGGCCCTAGGGGTCAGGCGTCGCAGATTACGCGACGACGTACCTGACGACTGAAGATTGAGTCAAGTGAAGATTGAGTCAAGGCAAATTTGCCTTTCCCTCGTAAGACCTCCTCATCCGTCCTTGCTCTGGTCAGCACATATATGCGGTCCCATCTCGCCCGCGATTTCGTTAGGCAACGGTTCGACCCGAACCTAAGGGTGCTTCCATGTAGTCCGCACCACGGGAGCACCTAGAGGCCACCACGCGGACCATATGTCTAAAGCCGGTCTAAGCTCGGCTCGGCGGAGTTGATCTGCCTGGCCAAGGACTACCACTTCTGGAGGAGCTGCCTCAAGGTGCAGCTCTGTCAAGATATACCCTGTTCCAATCTAGTGGGCTCTTTTGGCTCACTGAACTGGCGGGGGTATGGCAGGATCACGCTTCGTTCGCGCAGATCTCCACGTTCATACTTTTCTCGGCCCGAATGAGGCGCCTCGAGGTACGCCCCTCGCCGTGGACGCGGTAATTCAGGCTGCCCGGGATCGAGGCGTTTCGATTCTTGGAATCACCGACCACAACGCAGTCAGGAGCGTACGTGAGGCGCTAGCGCTAGCCTCACCTGGGTTGCTGGTCCTACCTGGAATTGAGGTCAGCACGGCAGATGGACACTTAATTGGCCTCTTCGCTCCAGACGCGGTAGAACAGCTTGAGGACTTTGCTCGTCCAGCAAGTCTCCAACTTGAAGAGTTGCAAGACCATAGCCAGCGATCGAGGAGATCGATAGTAGAGCTGACGGGGGATATCGAACGACGTGGGGGCCTTGCAATCGCAGCGCATATAGATACTGGCGATGGGCTATTGGCCCGTGCGAATCCAGCGGTTCTACGGGACCTGCTGGTCCAGCCAGGTCTGGCAGCGCTCGAGATCACGCGGGCTGATTCAGTCACGCTATTTTCGTCACGGGATAGTGACGCCGTCCGTCGGAGTTGCGGGGCAGAGCGAAGCAAAAAGCTTCCAGATCGTTCAGAGCTTGCCAGGGTCATGTCCTCCGATGCCCATTCGCCCGACCAAGTCGGAATCGACCAGCCCCGAAAAACTCTAACACGGATACGTGTCGACGAATTGAACTTCGTGGCCGTTCGAAACGCGCTCGCCTTTTATTGCAGCGCCCGCTGCAAATTGGAAGCCGATCTCGCCCCACACTACCCGCGAATTCTCTCAGCGCGCTTCGAAGGCGGTTTTCTTGATGGCCTCGCACTGGAATTCTCTGCGAACCTCAATTGCATCATTGGGGGGCGCGGCTCCGGCAAGACCACCCTGCTTCGCGCCGTGCAAGGGGCACTGGGCGCTGAGGTAAGCCAAGCAGAGGACGCCCATCCCAATATGCCGGATTACACGGAGGTGCGACTGATCGACAGTTTGGGCACAGAGCGGGTGGCAGGGCGGGCACGGTCAGGCAGGGCATTCGACGTAGACGACCCAGATGTGGGCATCGCCGTCGTTATGCGGGATTTCCCTCAAGACGTAGGCCGTGACTTCATGGAAGAGAATCCCGAAAACCCAACGTCTACTCTCCGGTTCTTGAGGAATTTCAGCGACACAGCCGAAGTCGACACCGCGGATGTGGCATTGATGACAGCACTATCCCAGAACGGTGATGTAATTCGGCGGACTGCTCCGGCTGAAGCAGAACTGAAAAAGCTTCGTCTAGAGCGAGCTCAGCTCGACCGTTCGCTGGTTACCGCTACAGCCGCGAACCTGCCTCAAGTTGCAAAATACGCCCAGATACTCGCTCGGGAAGGGCCTTTGCGCGATTCCCTAAAAGCCGAACTGGAAGCCCTAGGTGACACGAGACTGCCGAGACCTTCTGAGCTTGCTTCAGCCGCCACCAAGCACGAAGTTGATCTATCTGAACGGCCGATTGCCGACTTTGTCGCTGGCGATAGCGGCTTGGTCAAATCTCTCGAAAACCTGTCCAAGACCCTTTCAACCCTAGAACAGGCGCTACGTCTAGATCTCGGCAACGCGGCCGCGCCGGCTCTTGCGGTCATTGCCAGTTGGAGCGCTAGGCACGAAGAGTGGGAGAAGAAGATAGAGGAGCGGCGTGTCCAGCTTAAGAATGCAGGCTTAAACCTTCAAGTGGCTGCTCTCGACAAGATTCGGAGTCGTCTCCAGGTAATAGACCGAAATGTTCGGCGGCTGGAGGAGTGGCAGAAGGAAAATCAGGAAGCATGGCTAACCAGGTCGCGATTGCTCGCAGAGCTTCGGCAGGTTAGAGCAAGGCGGCATGCCCTTCGGGACCAGACGGCGAAGGAGCTCGTGACTGCTCTTAACCGCATGGCGCCAGGAGCGCAGGTCGGAATAATCTGGAGACGCGAAGGTATGCGGCTCCCTTGGGGCGAGTGGTTAGGTCGCACCTTCAACCTAAGGTCGCCGCGCTCTGAACGCTTGGCGGACCAAATCACGCCCGCGGAACTAGCCGATATCGGCTGGCAGAACGACAAGTCTCGGCTCGCAGCCATCGGAGCACCGACGGAGCCCTTTTTTGCTGACCGCGTCGACGAAGCTATGGAGCAGTTTCGCAAGTACGACACTTTGTTCGACCTGGATACGCGGGCTATCGAAGACAGGCCGGAAATCCACGTTCGATTTGAATCGGACCCACCTGGCCCAGGCCGATTGCTTCGGGAGCTATCGCTTGGTCAATCACGATCAATCCTGTTGGGGTTTCTGCTCGCCTCGATCGACAACTCGCCGCTCGTACTCGACCAGCCGGAGGACCATTTGGACGGCCAGTTTCTGGCGCATACGGTGGTTGGGTACCTGCATCACACTAAGGAGAGGCGCCAGTTGATAGTTGCAACCCATAGTGCCAACTTGACCGTCCTAGGCGATGCCGATTTGGTCGTGCCCCTTGAGGCTGCTGGAGGAAAGGGACTGGTAAGAGATCCAGGGGCTGTTGATAGCGCATCCACTCGGAGTTGGATTCTGAACCTGCTCGAGGGCGGCCTAGACGCGTACATTAAGAGAGGCTCTCGATACGGCCTCCGCGTCGAACCTGTTGCGCCAGGCTAGCCGCGGATTGTTCCGCACGCCCCACGACAGCTTGGCGCCAGGCGACTCCAGTAGATGGGGCTGTCATCGAAAATGAACGATCCAATCCTTCTTCGTGGCACCGCCTGATGGCTATGCCGAAGCTCGGCAGCTCGGCGCCGACGTGCCGACGTCCGGCCTCACGTGGCGTGACTCCAGCCTGGGTAGCCCAACCGCGCGGTCAGCCGAGAGTCGGGCTTTGTGTGGCCACACGGCGCCGGATTGGCATACTCGGTTCAGGCAAATTTGGCGAGCCAGCGGTTACGCGAAGCTTGTACGACGGCCAATGTTGTACCTCTGCTTACGAAACCACCTGTCAGCGCCATCCGCAAACGGAAGAGTTGGCGCAGAGCTGTCTCCGGCGAAAGAGTATTGAACGCTAGACCGCTGGGAAAGGCCGACCTATTACACGGCCTGGCGCTCCGGCGCCAACAGGCCAAGCCCAACACGCACCCCGTTTACCTGGACTTCATCGAATACCTGAGGACGGCGGTTCCCGAGAGCCGGCCCTCTGTGGTCGCCGTTCTGACCGAGTGGATCGAGGGCAGGCACAGCCCCGAATTCTTCGAGGCTTTGGCCATAGCGAGGGCGCTGAAGCTGAACGAGCTCGACGTGGCGCTCGCACCACGCATATCTAAACTCGGCTCAGCGGCCATTGAGTATCTTCGCAGCTACCTCTGGCCGAACCGACCGCTATCTCGCGGCCTTGCCAGTCTTCCCCTTGAAAAGGGCGATATATTCACTTGGCTGCCGGCCGCCCTGGATCCGGACCAGGTTGACCTTCACGAGGGAGCCTTGGGGCTATCTGCTATCGATAGCCACAACCTGCTTACGAGTTTTGTCAGCCGCTACCTGCAGGAACATGCCAATGGCATCGCCATCTTTGAAGATCAAGTCGCATCAGCAGGCGACGCCTGGCTGGCCTCGGAACCCTGTCCCTACGTGGTCCATGGCACGAGTCTCTACTTCTACCGAACGAGTAATGATGCGCGCACGGAACTCGTGTCGAAGACGATCGCGAAGGCGGTTGACTGGAGATCGGTTGGAGCGTTGATCTCGTCCGACGAGGACACATCAGCGTTTCAACAGCGGCAAGAAGTCGGTGGCCTCCTACTAGAGCGATTGGGGGAAAGAGCTGAGCATATGTTTGTTGGCGCCTACGACGGCGATGGATTTCTTGTCTGGAGTAGACATTCAGCCGCGCAACCATAGTTCAAGGAGGGACGGGTCCAATGGAGCAGCAGCTGATCTGGATTATTGCGGTAATCGGAGCTGGCACGCTGGTCGGGGTGTTTCTTCGGATGAAGGAAGGATTTGGCCCCTTCAATCTGAGGGCGGTTGGCATCGTTGTAATCGCTACGTTTGCGGCTTTACTCGCTGTTCGAGGAGACAGTGCGCTCACCGCTGGAATGGGAATCCTTGGCGCCACCGCAGGCTATCTCTTTGGAATCGTCGACGCGCCACGCCAGGGAGGGCAAGGTGGCCCTGGCCGTTAACTCAGGGTAACCGCAAGGCAGTTCCTCAGGGGGCCACATGACGGCACAACTGACGGTATACGCATCGGACGTCGGCGGACTACGCCGAGCGGCTGTGTCCAGCGCTTCCGCAAGGCAAATTCACAACGGACCGACGTGGCTGCCAATGGACGCGTCGGACTTTTATCGAGACCACCTTCAAAACCGCTGGTCGGCATCCTTGGCGATGTCGACGGACGGATCGTTCCCGTCGCGCCCCCGCCATTTCAAATTAGGCCAGCGGTCTTAAACACCGCGGTCTTCGCTCACAGCCATCGGGGCAATAAGCGGCAGGCATCCTGACGGCGTAACTGACGGCGTAGCCAAGGAACGCGGGTTTGCGACACTACTTTCGCTGAGCGGGAGACCGGACTCGAACCCGTAAAAGTCACGGTCTTCGGGAAACGGTTTCTAGTGCTGGCAGCGTAACTCCCGGCGGGCGCCCGTGGCAGCTCCAAGCTACCTCCGAATCGACGGAGTCAGCTCCAGCGCATAGAACTTCTCAAGCCCTCTAGGTAGTCGAAGGTGCCGTCGTAGGCGCAAAGCCTGCATTGCAAACAGCAGGATCGCCGCTAGAGCGGCGGGTACGAGCATCCAAGACGAGGTAATGAAGCCGCTACTGGCGAGAAACGGTATTAACATCACCGATTGAACCAAGAGAATCCAGTTGAGAATGTCGTTCATCCGCAGTCGGCGACTGACGTAAGTCTGCACGTTTCTTCCCGGAATGATGGGCACGACGCTGTCGACGTCGAACCGCCGAATCTGAATTGAAAGGCCGTAGATGGAACCCTTCACGGCAATCTCCGAGTTCGTTGCTCCCGAGTGTATGGCCGCGGCAACGAACCCTGATCGGCCGTTAATGAATTCGAACTTGACCAGGACTTCGCTCTCGCTTTGCGGCTCGAGCGCTATGGTGTCAGCTCCCGGCATGCACCCCAATATTTTCATGGAGCTAAGCCGGACGCTAGGCTGCGCCACGATGCGCAGAGGATCCGAGGATGCCATCTCACTGGCTCTGATCGGCTTACGTGAGGGGTTCCAAATCGCAAGACGCACTTCGGTCAATCCATCCCGGGTCGTCCACGGACTGATCCAAGCTGACCAGAGTAAGAACGAATTGCGCTCCCTCCATAGCTCGCGGAGTTCAGGCGCAATAATCCCAGCTATGACGGCGGCGACCACGGTCTCCAACACGAAGATCAAAGCGCTCACCGACCAGCTGGGCATGTATTCACTCAGTATGGGCGGCCTCAGGCCCGTGGCGGGTTTCTGCCCAAGTGTCCTAAGAGTCAGCTGTTAAATGCTCGAGAGGCCCCACCTATGCAGAATGGCCGCCGTCAAGGCTCAGCCCTCTGTGCCGACCAGCCGCCAGTCTTGGCGGCTGCTGACGGACCTAGTTGCCGCCTAGAAGGATGCCACGACCGCTGAGCGGTCCAAGATCGCCTCTAGCATCCCGGCCGTGATCGAGGTTAAGAATCGGACTATCGTCAGCTTCCGGCCGCGCCCATCATGGCTCGGGTACTTCGAGGAGCTCGCTGGCGCTGTGACTTCAGAGCGGAAGACAGGACTCGAACCCCTCATACGCCCATGGCTGACGCGACTGAGTCTGATCGGCCCGCGTCGCCCTCCTCGCGGCAGCCTGCGGTGTCGCGAGTTTAGCGGTTTTCTCACGTTTCCTGCTATAGTGCGAAACATGGATAAACTACTGACCGTCACGGAAGCAGCCGAACAGGCCGGCGTCGCCGCTTCAACCATATACCGCTGGATTCAGGGAGGCGTCCTCAGCATGCGCTACTTCAATGACGGGCGCCAGGCCATCGTCAAGGACGAACTGGGCAAACTTGTGCACCGCGGGGAGAACGCTGCCCTGGTGCAGCTGTTCCAACAGGTGGCCCAGCTACTAGGTCAAGCCGTCGCGCTTCTGCCAGCCACGTCACGGGTGTTCGGGCCGGGCTGGGAGGGCCACGCCTGGGATGCCTCGAAGTGGGAGGAGATTCGGCGCATGGCCATCGAGCAGTCAGAGGCACACCGCGATGTCGGGCCATTCGTGCGCCGCCGAGGCCGCCCGACTCGAGTTCCAGCCTATGGCCACGGACGGTTCCCTGTGCGATAGCGCGCGGGCTCTCGGGACTTGCAACCCGATGCATTGGTCGGACGGTTCTTAAGAGAAAACATTGGAGAGCACTTGCGTGCCGGCTGCAATACAGCGCCAGCTTCAGCCGACCGTCACTTCGCAAGATGACACCCCGAGTGACATCCTCCGCGGAGGACTGCAAGAGCCATCGAAGTGGTCAGCGCCGTGCAGGGAGGAGGCGTGGTTACCTAAACATCGACTGCATGTGGGTCGCGACTTCGGCATGCAAGGCGGGAGCCACATGGCTATAGGTGTCGAGCGTCAGCGAGATCGTACTGTGGCCGAGGAGTTCCTGAACGACCTTGGGATGAACGCCGCGGTTGAGCAGATGGGTGGCGGCAGTGTGCCGGAGGTCGTGGATCCGGATTCGAGGGAGTTCAGCTTGATTGAGGGCCCGGTGAAACCACTTCGTCGTCCAGGTTCCGTCGACTGGTCTTCCGACTGGCGACGCAAAGACGAGTCCGGTGTTGGTCCAGTCCGGTCCTGCGGCCAGCTGGTCTTCGACCTGGCGCCGGCGGTGCTCCATTAGTGCGGTGACCGTTCCCGCCGCCAAATACACGGTGCGCCGACTGCGCGCGGTCTTGGGCTCCACGAAGACGTAGCCGACACCGGGTTGCCGCTGGAGGGCTCGGTTCACGACCAGTCGGCCGCTGGCGACGTCGATATCGCTCCAGAGCAGTCCGAGGGCCTCACCGAGGCGAAGCCCGGTGGTCGCCAACAGCACCCAGAGCGCATGCAACCGATGACCTTCGCTGGCCCGAAAGAGCCGCCCGACCTCTCCTTCGGTGAGCGTGTGCATCTCACGCCGAGCCGGGCGTGGGACCGTCACCGCTTCGGTCGGATTCCGAAGCATCGGACCCCATAGCGCCGCCTGACGAAGGGCCCGGTGCAGGACCGTATGGGTCTGTTCCACGCTGCGGCGTGACAGGCCTTTCGTCAGCAAGGCTGCGTAAGCGGCCTGAACCGCTTGGGGCGTGAGCCCAGCCAGCCGTAGGTGGCCGATCAGCGGTAACAGGCGACGCATGCACAACGCGTAGGCGCGGTGAGTGGTCCAGCGAACCCTGGGCCGGACGCTATCCTCCAGCCACTGCCTCAGATACCCCTCAACCCGCTGGCTAGAACCCGAAAGAACGATTCCTTGCTCCAGCGCTCGTCGGGCCGCAAGGAGCTTGATCCGAACATCTCGCTGAGACCGTGCGACATAGCGCTGGCGGCGGCCGCCGAAGCCGAAGGCCGCCTCCCTGCGGCCGTCCGCGCGCCGGTAGACGGTCCCTTCGCCGCGCCCTCGCCTCGCCATCACTCCTCCCTCCCTCATGGCCACCACTAAGTCCTCGACTCGAGGCGGTCGCACATCGTAACTCTCAGCGCCGGAATTGCAAAAAGTCCCTTCGTTACAGCGCGCCATGGGTAGCCCCAAGCTCGGGGCTCTCCGGTCGACGTGCCCACACTCCCGCACGGGTGGCCCATGGACGCCATCGGCCGGGCGTCCGGCCTTGTGTGGCCACACGTCGCCGACGTCACGTCGGACCACGAACGTCAGGGCAAGTCCGGTTAACTCGTCCTTGATCTGGACGTGATGAGCCCTGACGGCCGATTGCTGATCACAAAAATGCAGGAGCACTTGCGATAAAAATCCACGATGGCGCCCGGTTCAAAAAGGCGTCGCTTCTCAGGACGACGCTCCGGACGACGAGTTGAGCGACGCCCGTCGAGGGCCCAAGATCGGCTCTCGGCCAACATGTCGGGTTAGTGGGGTGCGAGCGACGCCGGGGTTCACATCCCGATCCTCAACGTCCGCGAAGAGGGGACCGGCATGCCCGCTTCGGCCGCTCGCGTGCTGCGTGTTCTCGGCTACCCAGTCTTCGAGGGCCGCGCGCGGTACCCGAACTGATCGTCCAATCCGGATGACCGGCAGGTCCCCGACGGTCAGCATCGCAAAAACCTTCGATCGCCCCAACCCGAGCAGCTTGGCGACGTCCCCGGCTTTCAGCAGCAACGGTTCCACGGCAGGTCCTCCTTCGTCGGCGCTGGATTTTCCCTCGATCGGTCGCTCCAAGTCGTGGGGCAAAAAATACTTGTGAGATCGGTCCACCTTCACCTCCTGCTTCGGAAGGGGGTCGCTTCTCAGGACGATCACCGCAAGCGAATCGCCCGGACGACCCCCGCGCGGTCGCCGGGTTTCTACACCTCCCTCATGACCTTCCGATCTGTAAAGGGCCGCTTGTGGCGGCGATTTCGGCGGGCGAGTTTCGACCCCGCCTGATTGGCTTCTCGTCATTCCCAACGCTTCATCTCTCCCAAGCCCGACTCTCCCAGCGCTCTTTTGACAGTCGCTTGCCACGCGTGTTGCCTCCTATCCATCAAAAGGCCGGTCCTCAGCCCGTTTTCGGACATCGGCACGAAAAAAGGACGCTGAGACGGGTCACGGGACGGTCGAGGGCGCGTCGGGCCGAGCCCGCGAATACGCGTGGTGGCGGCTCAGGTGACGCTCGAAACGCTCAAGTGACGGTCTGCGCATTCTCGGTCGACGGGCTCACCAGATTCCTGACAGGCGGTCCTGCATGAGAGGAGGGCTCCATACGTCGACGCCACCGATGTGCAAGACTCTCGATCCATGCCGGACGCTTCTAACACCAATAGGGCCAAGTTGATAGGGAAGTGGTTTGGGCGGGTGTCTGGTGAAGCAGTCGGGCTCGAGTTCCTCGAGGATGGGCGGCTCGCATACGCCATCCTCACCGAGAACAGCACGCAGATCATGCGGATGACGTACCGGGTTGACGGCGCAGTCTTGGTGACGGACCAACCATCACATCCTCGCGAAGAAAGAACGCGCTTTTGGTGGGACGAGTCCGGCGCCCTTGTGCTTGAGTTTGGCGGCGAGCAGAGCCGTTTCACGCGGCAATCCCGCTAAAACGTGGGCATCGTCGCAAACTAGGCGATGTCCGTCGCGGGACTGGTGCGCATGCCCTAAGCAGAGCCGACCTCCCTTGTGTTCGGGGCGCGGGCAGACTATGTTGAGGCTGTCAGTTCCCGAGCGGGAAAAGGAGGGTGCACGATGGCGGAGCAGGCTTACGCACGACCGGAACTTCTAGCCGAGCCCGACTGGCTTTGGGAGCGGCGAGACGATCCGAAGGTTCGGATCATCGACTGCGCCAGCCTGGAGCGCTACCGCCGTGCGCATATCCCTGGGGCGGTAGGGCTCCCGGTAAATGGTTGGCTGAAAGAACCCGAAGGTGGCTTCCATGTCATGGGGTCCAAGGCCTTCGGGGAGCTCATGGAAAAGCTCGGCGTATCGGACGACACCGCGGTTGTCGCCTATGACGACAACAATATGTTCTACGCCACGAGGCTGTGGTGGGTACTTAACTACTACGGCCACACTAACGCTCGGGTCCTCAATGGCGTGTGGTATCGCTGGATTAGCGAAGGCCGGCCAGTCACTTTCAAGGAGACCGCCCCAAAACCGGGTCGGTTCACGCCGCGGCCTGACGATTCGGTGATCGGCCGCCTCGATGACGTGAAGTCGAAGCTAGACCACCCCGGCACCCAGATTCTGGACGTCAGGCCCGACGGCGAATGGTTAGGAGGGACCAATGACTTCGACAACAAGAGAGTCGGTCATATCCCTGGGGCACACCACTTGTTCGCCCAGAAGTTCCTGACCGATGATGAGCGTCGGATGGTCAAATCTGCGTCCGACCTGCGCGCTTTGTTCAAGGACGCAGGTATTGAGCCGGGCAAAGAGGTCATCGTCCACTGCCAGGCTGGAATTCGGACGACGCAGGGCGTCTTCACTCTTCGGCTTCTGGGCTGGGAACGCGTCCGCGCATACGACGCGGCAATGGCCGAGTGGGCGAACCGAGAAGATACCCCGCTTGTGGTGGAGTCCGCCGCGCCAGTCCCGTAGCCGGTGACGGCATAACTGACGGCGTTGGCGTCCGGCCTCCTACGGACCAGCGTGGACAGACGCGCCCAACGCGCCCTCACGCCGAATTCACGACGGACGGAAGTGGCCACTGGTGGAGTCTATGGACGTTGCCAGCACCACCTTCAAAACCGCTGGTCGGCATCCTTGGCGATGTCGACGGACGGATCGTTCCCGTCGCGCCCCCGCCAATCTCCTTAGTCAGATCGGCGGTTCGAACCCAGTCTACCACCTACTCGAGGAACACTGGGTGCCAATCGCCTCTTGCGAACACTATTCGAACGAGAAGGCCCGGTTCCTCAACCGGGCCCCTTGCGAAGCCGTCTTTCAGGCGGTCACGGGCGCGGGCAGTACTCCGAGTTGGGCAAGCATTGTCATCTGGTCGAAGTAGTGCTTGGTCTCTGAGACTTTGTCACCTTTGAAACTCACTACTTGAACCGCCGGGATTCGGACCCTTTTGCGCGTCGCTGGAATCGAGCCCTGAGCTCCCACGAGCTCGCCGGTGTGGGTGCCCTCCCAGGTGATCTCCAGCACCACTGTGTCGGCGCTCTCGATCGCCTTCGTTATAGTTCCCTTTGCGTCTGGGAAGGCTTTCCGCCAGCCCTTGCTGAGCTCAACGATTGCATCCGGCCCCTGGACTCGGCGCTGCGTCCCGAGCTCCTCATACACAGCATCTGAGCTGAGCGGAGCTTTGAAGCGATCCCAATCTCCCGCACTGAAGGCCTCGACGCCCTCTTTGGCCTGACGGATCTTGTCTACAGCCATCTTGCACCTCCTCTGGCACACGCGACTGTTGAGCTGGACCTGCCGGCGCTAGGAGTAGGTTGAACGTCAAGCCCCGGACTCGCCAGCACGTGGATGATAGTCCTCCGCCGCCAGAAAAGGGTGGTGCAGAAACGGGTGCTCAGCAGTGGCCCACAGCGGATTCGACCGCCGGCCGGCGTTGGTGTATTTACAGAGAGCTCGTGGTATTTGCGCCCTCGAACCCGCTCGGGGTCGCCATCCAGAACAAATTTCGAACCGGGCTGCGCGTATGCAGAAAGCGCCTGAAGAGATTAGTGTTCCTAAGGATTTCTCCTCAACCAGCCTCGTAAGACATATCCCAACGTCGGAAGGACGCCCCAGGTCAGCGCTACAACCATCAACCCGCTGATGAGAAGTGTCCGCAGGGGAAGCGGCCAACGAGCCGTGACCGGACCGAGGACGCCGAGGACGATCGTGATCACCGGGTACGCGCCAAGCCACGTCAGGAGCGCGACCTTGTAGCGCGGCGGTGCAGCAGGCGGCAATGGTGTTGACATATGCCTCTCGCCTACGTCAGGACCGCGGGCTGCAAGAGGACCGCGGGCTTCAACACGTCCTCGCACCATTGGCGGAAGCTGGTTGGAGTGGTGGACTGCGGAGTGCGCGGCTCGGCGTTATCGAGGCCCGCGTTCTTGGCCGCCGCCATGTCGACCATGCCCTGCGCCATGGCCTCGGACATTCCGCGTTCGGCAAGCCTGGCCTTGTATGCCGCCTCGGGAATTTGCTGGAAACGAACCGGTTTCCCCAGCACCTCAGACATCGTCTGGCGAACCGCGCCGATCGCTGGCGGACGATGCGCCCGCGAACTTCAAAACCGGTGCTCGGCATCCTTGGCGATGTCGAGGGACGGATCGTTCCCGTCGCGCCCCCGCCAATTCGCTCGATCGAACCGGACTTGCTGGTCGGAGATTAAACCTTCGAGTCGTCCACTCCTTCGGAAG
>WNFC01009017.1_pt1 | contig 17207 bp, 15 predicted proteins | sample 5400541 | NCBI WGS metagenome assembly WNFC01 (sample SAMN13153342, study PRJNA577476) | soil metagenome | isolation source: 120 cm saprolite under Douglas fir tree site 2 hole 2 replicate 1 | place: USA:California | collected 2015-04-18
CTTCAGGAATCTTCGTGATCTCTTCGAGAAATTTCGGTTCGCCTTGATTCTTCTTCACGAAGTCGACGACCTCGTTGATCTCCCCCTCCGAAACGTACGCTCCGTGAATGCGGCGGATGCGGGCCGTGCCGGGCGGGAGGAACAGCATGTCGCCGGATCCGAGGAGTTTTTCCGCGCCCTGGGTGTCGAGAATCGTGCGCGAGTCGACTTTCGAAGCGACTTGATACGCGATGCGCGACGGAAAGTTCGCCTTGATCACGCCGGTGATCACGTCGACTGACGGCCGCTGCGTGGCGACGATCAGGTGAATGCCCACCGCGCGCGCTTTCTGCGCCAGCCGGGTCACCGAGTCTTCGACATCTTTGGGCGCGATCATCATCAGGTCCGCGAATTCGTCGATGATGATCACGATGTAGTGCATGGGCTCCGGCGTCGGAGTGGTGTCATCGGGAGCGGCCTTTCGCGCGCGACGATGCGCTTCCGGATCTTTCAAGAGCGCGTTGTACTGGTCGATGTTGCGCACGCCGCATTCCGCGAGCGTGCGATAGCGATTCTCCATCTCCGCCACCGCCCACATGAGCGCGTTCGAGGCCAGCTTCGGATCGGTGACGATCGGATGCAGAAGATGCGGAATGTCTTCGTAGATCTTCAGCTCCACCATCTTCGGATCGATCATCAGCATGCGCAGTTGTCGCGGCAGCGCTTTGTAGAGCAGCGAGACGATCATGGAGTTCAGGCCCACCGACTTGCCGGCGCCGGTCGCTCCTGCCACGAGCAGGTGGGGCATGCGCGACATGTCCGTGACGATCGGCTCGCCGTGAATGTCTTTGCCGAGCGCCAGGGTCAGCATCGACTGCGACTGCACGAAGATCTCGGTGTCGACGATGTCGCGCAGCGTGATGAGATCGCGTTTCCGATTCGGAACTTCGATGCCGACGGTGGAGGATCCGGAAATACGTTCGATTCGGATCGACTCCGCTTTCAGCGCCAGCGCGAGATCGTCGCCGAGGTTGACGACGCGCGCGTATTTCACGCCGGCCGAGGGTTTGAATTCGAAGGTCGTGACGACCGGGCCCGGATGATAGGCGGTCACCTCGCCTTCCACCGCGAATTCGCGGCAACGGGCTTCGATCAGACGTCCAATCTCGAGATATTTTTTGTGAACTTCGTCATCGATCTGATCCTGCTTCGCGCCCGCTGCCATGAGGTTGACCGGTGGCAGTTGATCGTTGCCGAGGCGCAGGTCGCGCCGGGCAGTTTTGACGGGCTTTACGGCGGGACGAGGAATGAGAACCTGCTGCTGTGGGGGACCGCCGCCCTCGGCGGTCCGGACAGCGGAGGACCGCTGTTTCACCTCGCGAACCAGCGGGCCGCTGTCTTCCTCCATCGGCTCGTCCTGCTCCACCAGACGCAGCGCATGTTTCTTGACGATCGCGACTTTCATCTTCTCTTTGCGGCGGCGCTCGGTGAGGCGCGCCCACTGCAACGAGACAGCGCGTCCGAACGCGATCAGATTTTCCTGCACTGCGGCGAAAATCGCCGCCAGGCTGATGCGCGTCGACAGCAGAATGCCGACCAGCAGCATCGTGCCGAAGAGAATCGCCGAGCCGCCGCGATTCAGATTCGCCGTCGCGGCGCGATCGATCTCCTGACCGAGATAGCCGCCGGCCGCAATCAGCGCACCGCGTATCCACACTTTGCTGAAAGTCAGATCGAGCAGCGGCGGGACAGCGATCAACAGCGTGACCCAGCCGAAGGCCTTCGTCTGAACGTATTCCACTTCCCGTCCCCAGAATCGCTGCCAGCCGACGACCAGCATGCCGATCGGAAACAGAAGGCTCGCGAATCCGAAGAAGCCGACGAAGATCCACGCGACCGTCGCGCCGTAGTAGCCGATGACGTTTGCCAGATGTGAGCCGACGCGATCTGTTCGTCGCTGCGCTCCTCAGGACAGGCTCCGGCGATGCGGTGACATCGTCGAGGAGCGGCGGCGAAACAGATGGCGTCGCGCCGCCCGCAACGAAAGGCCAGGTATTTCGAGCGCACTACACTAGTGTTTGTAATGCGGTCCCGGGTCCATAGGCTGGCTGACGTTCTGCACGGAGAACTCGCCGGTCATCAAATTGTGGCCGGTTCCGCAAGCAGAATTTGTGCAGGCGTAGCTGTACGTCCCCTTCTTGGTAACGGTCCAAACCTTGTCGATCACCTGGCCGGGGGAAAAAAACGAGGGCGGAATGACGTTCTGGCCATCCGGACCGATCAACTGGAAGCCGTGGGTGGAATCCTTCACCGTGATGTGAAAGGTGACCGTGTCGCCGACGTCCAGGTCCATCAGGCCGATACTTGGCGTAATGGTGATCGAGAAGCTCTGCTCGAGAACGTTGTAGACCTTCCCCGTTGATTGCGGCGGCTGCGTTATCTGCTGCGCGCCGGTATCTTCCGACATCGTGATCAGCGTCCCATCCTCGGTTCCATCATCGATCACCGACGCATACGCGAGCAGCGGTTGATCCGATACGAAGCTCAGCCAGGCATCTGAGAGGTCGGCGCCGGCCGGAAGGCTGTCAGCGAACGCGCCGAGCGCGGTCGGGCTGAGAACCTTGAACGGGCCATACGATGCGGTCTTCGCGTTTCCAACGAGATTATTGTTCTTGTCGTACAGCCGCCACGTGACATTTGCGGTTGTGTTGTTCGGATTCACCACTCCAATGTTGGTGCGATATGTTCCGATCTGACCGCTCGAGCCGTTCGATTTGAGTTGGATCATCACGCCCTGCTTCTTTGCCACGGACACGTCGAGTCCGGGCACGAACTGGCCGGTCGTGCCGCCGGTGCAGCCGGCGCTGGTGGTGGCATAGATCCGCTGCGTGGCGATGAAGTCATCGGACGAGCTCAGTCGGATGCCACCCAGACCCGAAGAATGAAAGAGCGAGCTGACGACATCGTTGTATACGAGCATGTTGCGCTTCGGCACCGTGATCGTCATTGGCTGGACGCCGGAGTTGTCATCCGATGATGTCGGCAGCAGGTATGCCTGTACCTGAATGTCTTTGCTGGTGGATGGATTGAAGATGCGGAAGTCGGTGCGAAATACGCCGACGCTTCCGCCGATGGCCAGATAAACGTCCTTTGCAAAGGTGCAAGTTGCAAAAGCAAGTGTGCAAAGGAACATCAGTGAGCGCAGACGCATGAGAGAGCCTCCGTTCTCCGGCCGAAGAATGGTCCTCCGAGCGCGGAAGAAGTGTGATCTGCGTCACACTTTACAGCATTGTGTCTACCACCGGGTCGGATAGGAACCGAGAACGCGAACCATCTCAGCCAATTCGCGGAGGCTGTCGAGCGCCCGCGCGACGTTCGGCTCATCGCTTTTTCCTATGAAATCGAGATAGAAGGCGTATTCCCACGGCCGCCCTTCGATCGGACGCGACTCGATTTTCGACAGATCGATCTCGAAGATCGCGAACGCCCCGAGCGCGCGAAAGAGCGCGCCGGGCTTGTTCGATACCCGAAACACGATCGACGTCTTCCAGCGACGCGTGGTCTCGCGCAGCGAGACTTCACTGACGCGATCCGGAGGAATGAGGAGAAAGAATCGCGTGAAGTTCTGGGCGTTGTCTTCGATGCTTTCGATGAGCACCCGCCCGCCGTAGATCTCGGCGGCGTTCGCCGACGCGATTCCCGCTTCGTCCTTGCGAGCGCGCTCCATCACGAGCCGAACCGCGCCCGCAGTGTCATGCACCGGCATCGCTTCGATCTGCGGATGCTGGGTGAAGAATCGCGTGCATTGCGCCAGGGCGACCGGATGTGAGTAAACGCGGCGGATGTCATCGATCGCGACGTCCGGCGGCGCGATGAGGTTGTGCACGATACGCATGCTCGTCTCGCCCGCGATCGTCAGATCGGAGTTGAACAACAGGTCGTAATTCCGATGAATGGAACCGGCGAGACTGTTCTCGATCGGCGCGATGCAGCAGTCCGCCTCCCCCGCCCCGACCGAACCGAACATCTCCTCGAACGAGCGGCAAGGCACGCCGATGATTTCCGGTCCCAACAGCCGACGCGCGGCGTTCTCGCTGAACGCGCCCGATTCTCCCTGATAGGCAACCCGCATTTTTCCTCCAGTAATAAAAAAGCCCGCGTCCCTTGCGGGAGCGGGCTTCGTTGTCGTTGTGATCGTTCGTCTACACGGTCACCGAGCCCGCTCTGATCGAGCTGAAAAATGCGAAAAATCGGAGCGAACGGATGACCATGAGGCGGTGATTATCGCACACGTCTGCGGCCGCCGACGATCAAGAGGACCACGCCGCCGGCGATCAGCACGGCGCTGATCGCGGGGTCCAGTTTTTGGCGCTCCGTCGTTTCGACTCCGACAGATAACGGCCCGGCCTGGAGGCGGTGCTTCTCTTTCATTGGGAAGGGAATGAAGAGAGAGGCGATGCCGAGAACGAGTAGAATGACGCCGATGATGAACAGAACGCGCATGACGCGATTATGCACGAGGACAGCATGAGAAGACTCATCGGACCGGTAATTCTGCTGTTGCTGCTGAGCGCGGCAGTGCAGGTTTCCGCAGCTTCAGCGGAGACTACGCCAAAGCTCACGGTCATTTACTACTACCTTCCCGGGTGATCGATCTGCGCAAAAGTGAAAACCGCCGTGAGCGGTCTGGAAAAAGAATTCCCGAGCGATGTTAAAGCTGAGAACTTGAACGCCAGAGAGGCCGAGTCGCAGAATGTGATCAAAGAGGCAGGATTCAAAACGCACGGTCTCATCATCCGCAACGCGAAAGACGAGATTGTCTGGAAGCAGGCGGACCACACGGTGAACATGAAAAAGGTGCGAGCCGCGATCCGCAAACTTCTCGATCAGAACAGCGCCGGCTCGAGATAAGTCCCGAACACCGCGCGAAGGGCGTCCGAGATTTCGCCGACCGTAGCGTAGGCCCTCACGGCATCGATGATCAACGGCATCGTGTTCGCTTTCGGATCGGCGGCGGCATTTCGCAGGCGTTCGAGCGTCTGCTCGACGGCGCGGGAATCACGCGACTTGCGCACGCGCTCGAGGCTGGCCAACTGATCAGCGGTCACCGACTCATCGATGTACAGAGCGTCGTACGGCTCGTCCTCGCTCTGAAACGCATTGACGCCCACCACGATCTTTTCGCCCGAATCGACGGCGCGCTGATACTGATACGCGGCATCCCAGATCTCGCGCTGCGGGAATCCGGCCTCGATGGCTTCCACCATCCCGCCGAAGCGATCGATTTTCTCGAAATACTCGAAGCAACCCTGCTCCATCCGACTGGTGAGCTCTTCGACGAAGAACGAACCGCCCAGGGGATCGACGGTGTTGATGACTCCCGATTCGTGCGCCAGGATCTGTTGCGTCCGCAGGGCGATGCGCGCCGACTTCTCAGTCGGGAGCGCCAGCGTCTCATCGAGCGAGTTGGTGTGCAGCGACTGCGTTCCGCCGAGGACCGCGGCCAGCGCCTGAATCGCGACGCGCACGATGTTGTTGTAGGGCTGCTGCGCCGTCAGCGAGCAGCCGGCGGTCTGCGTGTGGAAGCGCAGCATCCACGATCGCGGATCCTTCGCGCCGAGCCGATCGCGCATGACCTTGGCCCACACCCGACGGGCAGCGCGGAATTTGGCGACCTCTTCGAACAGATCGTTGTGCGAGTTGAAGAAGAACGACAGCCGCGGCGCGAAATCGTCGACATCCAGGCCGGCGCGAACGCCGTAATCGACGTACTCCACCCCGTCGCGCAGCGTGAAGGCCAGCTCCTGCAGCGCCGTCGATCCGGCCTCCCGAATGTGATAGCCGCTGATCGAGATGGTGTTGTACTTCGGAACATTCTCCGCGCAGAACTTGAAGATGTCGGTGATCAGCCGCATCGAAGGACGCGGCGGGAAGATGTACTCCTTCTGCGCGATGTACTCCTTGAGGATGTCGTTCTGCAGCGTTCCGGAGATCTTTTTCCAGTCCGCACCGTGTTTCTCCGCCACGGCCAGATACATCGCCAGGAGGATCGGCGCCGTGGAGTTGATCGTCATCGAGACCGTCACTTCTTCGAGGTTGATGCCTTCGAAGATCGTCTCCATGTCGGCCAGAGTGTCGACCGCCACGCCGCACTTTCCGACCTCGCCGGCGCTGTAGGGATGATCGGAGTCGTATCCGTAGAGCGTCGGCAGATGAAATGCCGTCGAAAGCCCTGTCTGGCCATGCTCCAACAAATAGTGAAACCGCTCGTTCGTCTGCCTCGGCGTTCCGAAGCCTGCGAACTGCCGCATCGTCCAAAGCCTGGCGACATCGGCCGGTGTCGAGAGCGAATTCACTTCCATGCTGCTGACGGTCGTGAAGTCGCGCTTCCACGGAGCGCGTTTCGACATCGCGCCACGCCACCGTTCCTCCTCCCCTCGAATCGCCTTCACTGCCTCAGCCGAGAAAAGCGAGAGCTGCTCGTCTTCTTTCGGGAGCGGCAGCACGGCGGCTTTCTGATGTTCAGCTTCGCGTTTCATCTGGACACAATTCTATGTGCAACCGCCGAGCCTGCAAACCCGGGCGACAGCGCTTGTCATCATGATGACTACCTTGTTATCATCATGATGTATGACCAAGCGCACCACGGTGACTCTCGACGATGACGTGATTGCCAGACTCGATAGCGAGATTCGCAAGCGGCGCGAGCCGTTCAAAACCGTGTTGAACGACGCCCTGCGCCGTGGACTGAATCCGCAGGCCGCCCCGCGTAAACCATTTCGAATTCGTACTCGGAACCTTGGGGTTCGGCCGGGGCTTGACTACGACAACGTCGAAGCCCTTCTGGATCAAGTGGAAGGTCCTTTCCGAAAGTGATTCTGATCGACGCGAATCTGCTGCTTTATGCCTGCAACGAAACTGCGCCCCAGCATGCAGTTGCTCGGAAATGGTTGGACGAGACCATCACGTCTGGCGAGCCGGTACGATTCGCTTGGAGCACCCTGAACACTTTTCTCCGCATCGTGACCCATCGCTCAATCTTCCCGCGACCGATGAACCTCGAAGAAGCAATCCACATCGTCGATGAGCTACTTCGCCGTCCATCCGTTGCGGTCTTGGACCCGGCAGAGCGGTATTGGTCAATCTTTGCGCCGCTTGTGGTGCAAAGTCAGGCACGTGGCGATCTCATTCCCGATGCTCATCTGGCCGCCCTGGCGATCGAACATGGTGCCACGCTCTGTACCACCGACAAGGATTTCACCCGCTTCGACGGTTTGCGCGTAGTCAATCCGCTGCAAAAGAAGTAGCCGGCTTCCGCGCGACCAGCAAGAGTCCCGGGCCGAATGGGATGAAGCTGAAGAGGCCATCGATTGCGAAAACCGCCTGCACCAGGCGCACTAACGCCCTTGATTTTCCCGCGCGCGCGACCGATTGCAGCGCGCCATCGCTTTCCACACTCCGGCGCGCGCGACGCTTGTTCATCGGCAACAAGAAGACGGTGTCGTATGCCAGCACCAACGGAAACCCCCAATATTTCGCCCTCTGGATTGACAGACCGGCATCGCGAAAGTGGGCGGACAGCTCCTCGCGGGAGTAGCGGCGACGATGCTCGTAGTAATCGTCGCTGGCTGACCAGAGGCTGCGAAGAGCGGGAACGGTCGCGATGCAGACGCCGTCGCCATTCAGAACGCGGGCGATCTCGCGAACGGCCGAGGCGTCGTCATCGAGATGTTCGAGCGTTTCCCCGCTCGTCACGCCGTCGAAGCTTCGATCTCGAAACGGAAGTCGCGTCAGATCGCCCAGGACAACCGGAATCGTGGAAGTGGTCCGGACGTGGAGCACGGCCTCGAACGCGCTGTCGATTCCGAATACTCGAAACCCCCGCTGTTGCAGCCGGCCGGCAAGCTGTCCGAGCCCGACGGCAGCGTCGAGCACGCGCCCACGCGGAGCGAGCCGCTTCGTCTCCGCCAGAATGATCGACAGCCGATGCTCGTGCCGCGGCCCGAACATTTCGACCTGGGTTCCCCACGGATGTGTGTGCATAGTGTGCGGGGCCGGCTCGAGCCGGCCCCCACACATATTGTCTCAGTCGACGGGTGTAATCGTCGCAGTCTGGCTGTCAATGCTGCCGCAGGCGTTCGTGATGCGGACCCAGAACTCCTGCACGCTGTTGATCGCCGGCGTGGTGAAGCTCTGCGAGGTGGCGTTCGCGATCGGCGTGCTCGTGAAACCGGCGTGGCCCGAATACCATTGATACTTCACTGAGCCCGCTTCGGCCTTGGCGGTCAACGTCACTGTTTGTCCGCGCTTGACCGTCTGGCTCTTCGGATTGTTGATCGCCAGCAGGATTGGCGGATCGCAAATCACATCCACCGTCACGGTCCCTCCTTCGCTGACATCGCCGCCGTTTCCGAGGACCGTAATTCCGCGGTAAGTCGCCGGGAAGATGTCGGGCGATACATTCAGAGTAAGCCTCGAGGTGCCGTCGCCCGGTGCAGCGAAATGCGTGTTCGTGAAGGTTCCCGTGATGCCTTCCGGCGCGATGAGCGAAATATCGATCGGCGAATTGAAATCGGTGTCGGGATTGTGCGTAACGGTCACATCGAACGTGGCGCTCTCACCCGGGAACAACGCCACAAACGGCGGCTCGACGCTCACCTGGAACGGCGCGACGCCCGTGATGGTGGGAATCGAGCCGAACGACACCGCGCTCTGCAGCAGCGCGCTGGTGATGCCCGGCGCCAGCACGTTATCCCATTCGAGGGCTGCACCGTTGTCGACGCACGCAGCAGGCGTAATGTTGTCGTTGAGCCTGCGGCTTCCGATCTGCGTCCATACGTTGCTGTACGTGCCGTCGGTCACATGGTTCGCCTGATCGGGCTGAATCGGGATCAACAGAATGTGGTACGTAGGCGGAATCAGACAATCGACACCGCCCGGCGCGTGCAGCGTCGGCTCGAAGAAGAAGATGCCGCTGTCGGAGCTGGCGAGGAAAATGTCGGCGCCCAGGAACGCTTTGACGGTGCGGTTGCCAGCGCTGGTGAACTGTGTTCGCAGCCGGAAGAAGTTGTCGCCGTTGACGTACGTCACCGTCTGAGCCACGCTCACTCCGCCGCCAGAGAGGTTCACCACCACTGTAAAGGGCGATGGGCCGTCACCAGCTCCCTGAAGAGTGCTGATTGAAGTCGTCGTCCAGACAGAACGCGTACCCAGACCGCCAGTAGCAGTGCCGCAAGGATGGCCGGAGAAGTTCGGCGTGAAGAGGGTGCCATTGATATCGGCGAATATCCCCATGTCGCCGTAATTGCACCCGGTTGGATAGATCTGGCCGCTGCCGGGGACGGCATTGTTGTACACCTGAAACGAGCCGTCGGCCGCAACGTTGATCTTCAGCGGAATGCCGTTGATCGTGACGATCGTCGGTCCGGCCGCCTGTGCAAACACGACGGCGGGTAAGAGAAACGCCACCGCGATCGCACTTCGAAGAAGTGAACGGTTCACCATCTCACCACCCTCCTCCCAGAGATTGAGGAATCGACCCTAAGAGTACACAAATACGGGATTTATCTCAAATCAGCCGGACAGCAACTCCCTCAGTGCCTCGGGCGCGCTCTCGAGGGCGTCGTCGAGTTTGTCGGCATCCTTGCCACCGGCCTGGGCCATATCGGCCTTCCCCCCACCCTTGCCGCCCACGATCGGCGCGAGCTTTTGAATCAACGTGTTAGCGGGAACGCGATCGACCAGATCCTTGGTGACGGCGGTCAGCAGCGTGACCTTGCCGTCAGTGGCGCTGCCGAGGACGATGACGCCGCTGCGGATCTTGGAGCGAAGCTCGTCGGCGAGATTGCGCAGGTCGCCGCCGCTGATGTCATCGGCCCGGCGAGTTACGAGCTTCACGCCATTGATCTCAATTGGCGCGGCGACAGATGAGGCGGCTGTCGCTCCACCGGAAGCGAGCTTCATCCGGAGCTGCTTCACTTCCTTTTCGAGCTGCTTCTGTTTTTCCTGAAGCGACTGCACGTAATTCGGAATGTCGTCGAGCCGCGCGTTCAACTGCTGCTGCAGCGCGTGCGCCGATTCGTCGAGATTCTGGAAATACGCCAGCGCTCCTCGCCCGGTCAGCGCTTCCATCCGACGGACACCCGCGGCCAGCGAGCGATCGGAGATGATCTTGAAAACGCCGATATCGCCGGTGCGATTCACATGGCAGCCGCCGCAGAATTCTTTCGACCATTCTCCAGCAGCGACGATGCGGACACGATCGCCATATTTTTCGCCGAACATCGCGACCGCGCCGCTCTTTTTTGCGTCCGCGATCGGCATGACGCTCTTCTTCACTTCGACGTTCTCGCGGATTTTCTCGTTGACGAGATCTTCGATCGCTTTGATCTGCTCGTCGGTCAGCGGCTGGTGATAGGTGTAGTCGAAACGCAGGCGGTCCGGCGCGACCAGCGATCCCGCCTGCTGCACTGTCTCGCCAAGGACGTCTTTGAGCGCTTTGTGAAGGAGATGCGTCGCGGTGTGATTGGCAGTGGTGTCGAGTCGCGTCGGCTCGGGAACCGTTGCGCGCACGGTTGCGCCGACGGGCAAATGGCCTTCGTCGACGCGCACGCGCGAGACGATCAATTCTCCGACCGGCTTTTGCGTGTCGATCACAGTCGCGCGTCCGCCCTTCCACTCGAGCGTGCCGGCATCGCCGATTTGTCCGCCGGATTCGGCGTAGAACGGTGTGGGCGTGAGGACGACGTCCCCTTCGCTGCCGTGATGCAGCACATCATGCTGCTTGCCGTCGATGATGATGGCCTTCACGACCGAAGGGACGTCGGCGTACTGGTCGTATCCGACGAATTCGACGGCACCGACCTTTTCTGCGATCTGCGCGAACGTGGCGGCATCGGTGGAGGTCTGAAATTTCGACGACGCCTTCGCCTTCGCGCGGGCGTCGGCCATCATCGTCTCGAAGCCTTCGCGATCGAGCGTGACGCCCTCTGATTCGGCGACTTCTTGAATCACATCCAAAGGCGCGCCGTGTGTGTCATAGAGCTTGAAAATCTCTTCGCCAGAAATAATGTGTTCATCGCGCGCCCGAATGTCGTCCATGACCTTACCGATAGCGTCGTAAACACGTTCTAGAGTCCTGGTGAATTGCGACTCTTCTACGACTAACCATTGATGGATTCGATCTTTGGTCGCCCTTAATTCAGGGTATGCCGTCCCCATCGCTTGGATCACGGTGCTGTCAAGGTCCTGAAGTAGAACGAAGGTAGGAAGCTTTCGCCCAAAACGAAGAGCCCGTCGGATGATTCGTCTCAGAACGAATCCACGGCCTTCATTCGAAGGTTTCACGCCGTCGGACATTAGGAACACGGCCGAACGCGCATGGTCGCAAAGCACGCGGACGGCCGTGTCGCGTTCATCTTCCATGTCGCCACCATAGCGATAACCGCTGGCCTCCTCGATCTTCCGAAGGATTGGCTGGAAGGCGTCGGTGTCGTAGATGGTCGAAACCTTCTGCAGCACGCTGGTCATGCGCTCCAGCCCCATGCCGGTGTCGACCGACGGAGCCGGCAGCGGCGTGAGCTTCCCGTCGGCGTCTCGGTCGTATTGCATGAAGACCAGATTCCAGATCTCCATGGTGTCATCGCCGGGACCGTTCACCAGCGCAGCGGTGTTCTTCGAGAGATCGTTGCCGCGGAAGTAGTGGATTTCGGAGCACGGCCCGCAGGGACCGGTATCGCCCATCGACCAGAAGTTGTCCTTTTTTCCGAAGCGCAGAACGCGATCGGGCGATGCGCCGGCCTTCACCCACAGTCCGGCCGCTTCGTCGTCGGCGGGAACGCCATCGCCCCCTTCGAAGACCGTGAACCACAGCCGGTCGACGTCGAGCTTCCACACCTTCGTCATCAGCTCCCACGCGTACTCGATCGCCTCGGCCTTGAAATAGTCGCCGAACGAGAAGTTGCCCAGCATCTCGAAAAAGGTGAGGTGACGGGCGGTGCGGCCGACGTTCTCGAGATCGTTGTGCTTGCCGCCGGCGCGGACGCATTTCTGCGACGTGGTCGCGCGCTTGTAATCGCGGCGCTCGCGGCCGAGAAAAACATCCTTGAATTGATTCATGCCGGCGTTGGTGAAGAGCAGTGTCGGATCGCCCGCCGGCACGAGCGAGGAGCTGGCAACTTCGCGATGACCTTTCTGAACGAAATAGTCGAGAAATTGCCGGCGGATCTGATCAGTCGTGAGCAACTCTGGTCTCCTAATTGATGTCATCCCGAGCGTCAGCGAGGGAGCTGGGGAGCGGAATGCAGGCCCTTCCAGGCCCCTCGCTACGCTCGGGGTGACAATCCGCGCGTCTCCTTGATCACTTCCCTCACCAGCGCGGCATCGTAACCTTGATTCAACAGATACGCAGCCAATTTGTTTCTCGCGACCGCAGGTTCGTACCTTCGCATCAGCGCCGGAAGGCGCTTCTCGGCTGCCGCGAGCGCGCGGGCGCGCTCGCTCTCGGGCTCGACGTTCTCGCTCACCGCCTGCGCGATGAGATCGTCCGGAACGCCGGCGCGGATCAACTCGCGACGGATGCGAATCTTCCCGATCCGCCGCTGCAGCCGCGTACGGACGTACGCGCCGGCGAATCGCGCGTCGTCGAGCCATTTCTCTGCCGCCAGCCGCTCTAAGGTCGGATCGATAGCCTCGCTCGAGAAGCCTTTCGCGCGCAGCTTCCGCTTCACCTCTGCGGTGCTGTTGAAGCGATGATTCAGAATTCGCAGCGCCGTCCGGTAGCAGCGGTCAGGGTCGTCATCCACCCTCGCAGTTTAGCGCGTCGAAAAGCGCCAGGTGGCGCCGTTGACTGCCGGCGCAACGGCGCGTGTGCGCGCCGCGATATAGCGATAGACGACCGAGTCGCGCGCCCTGGGATCATCGTCGGGGGCGAGATCGCGGAAAAGGATCGGCGTTTCGGGATGCCGCCGCAGCGCCGCCACGAGGCGCTCGCCCACTCCGAATTTGTCGAGGTAGTACCAAAAAACGGGATTGACGTAGCTTCCGTCCGGCGTGATCGTGCCGGTTCGCACGTACGCCGTTTCGAACGGCGTGTTGAAAATCAGAAGCCGAGAGCCCGGACGAACATGGCGCTCGATGTCGTTGACGGTGCGCTGCGTGACGCTGTCGTCCCAGTAGAGCACGGTGTGCGCGATCGAAAAGGGAATCAGCGGCGCGCAAACGATGATCATCGCCACCGTGACTGCCACGACCGCCACGAGTCCACTGCCCGCCTGCGGCGATGGCGATTTCATGAACCGTCGAATCGCGGCAGGGGCGAGCAGGCAAGCGCGCGCGAAGAGGAGCGCCAGCAGCGGGAATCCGCCGTTCACGTGGGTGACCTCCCATCGCGGAAAAGCCATGCCGATCGCGCCGACCGCAATCCACGGCGCCGGAGTGCGAAGCCGGCTGAAGCGCGGCGCGACCATGCGGATGAGGAGGAATGCCGGGATCACGACGTAGAACGCGAGCGCGCCCGCGATTTCGCCGGCCGTCGGACGAATGCCGATCTCCGAGTAATGTCGGGTCAGGACCGGCAGGAGCAATGTCCACCGGACGTGCGACCACGTGCGATACGCGATCGCCCAGCCGGCAACAAAAATCGCATAGGGCGCGACGAGCATCGCGAGAAAAATCGGCATGCTCGCCCGACGTCGCGGAGTGAGCAGCATCCAGATCAGCGCCGCCAACGCCGCCCAGGCGCAGGTCTGCTTCACCACGATCGCGATCCCGAATGTCAGACCTGCGGCTGTCGCCGGCCATCGATCGCTGCGCCTTTCGAAGCGCTCGAGCAGCAGCGCGCCAGCGAGGAAAAATACGGCGACCAGCGGATCGGCGGCCAATGCCGGCTCCTCACCGTACACCAGCGACAGAACGAAGAATGGCAAACCGGCCAGAAAACCATATCGAAATCCGAGTGGCCGGCCGGGCCGCACCGCCACCACGATCATCGCCGCGCACGCACCGAGGACGATGCCGACGATGACGCGAAAGAGTGCGGCGCTGAAGCCAAAGAGAGCGCCGCCGGCCGCGGTGGTCAGGATCAGCAGCGGCGTGTGGATGAAAAATATCGTGTCGTACAGCACGCCCCCGCGCGTGACGAAGTACGCCGGCACGACGATCTCCGGCCAGGCGCGAAGCGCGAAGACAAACGGAAGTCCGAAACCGGCCGCGAAGGCAGCGCATGAGGCGACGAGCGGCAGCGGTCGCGCCACGCGCTACATCAGACCCGATTCGAGAAATCGAACGGCGAGTCGTCCGAGAACGGGTCCTGATCGCTGGCGACCGTGAGCTTCGACTCCATCTCTTCCTTCGAGATGTCGGACGTCGACTGAATGCCCTGCAGCTTGAGGCGGAACTCGTCCGGGTTCGACGCGCGTCGCAGCGCTTCATCGAGCGTGATCAGGCCGTTCTTGTAGAGCATGTAAAGCGACTGATCGAATGTCTGCATGCCGTACTGCGACGTGCCCTGTGCGATCGCGTCCTTGATCAGCTTCGTCTTCTCTTTGTTCTCGATGCAGTCTCGAATGTACGCAGTCGTGATCAGCACTTCGGCCGCCGGGACGCGTCCCAGTCCGTCGGCGCGTGGAAGCAGGCGCAGCGAGACGACAGCTTTGAGCACCGCCGCGAGCTGCAGGCGAATCTGCTTCTGCTGGTGTGGCGGGAAGACCGAGATGATGCGGTTCACGGTTTCGGTCGCGTCCATGGTGTGCAGCGTCGAGAAAACAAGGTGGCCGGTTTCGGCGGCCGTCAGCGCGGTTTCAATCGTTTCGTAGTCGCGCATTTCGCCGACCAGGATGACGTCAGGATCCTGACGCAGTGCCGATCGCAAAGCCTGCGAGAACGACTTGGTATCCACTTCCACTTCGCGCTGGTTGACGATCGATTTCTTATCGCGATGCAGAAACTCGATCGGGTCCTCGACCGTCATGATGTGCTCGGTGCGATGGGTGTTGATGTAGTCGATCATCGCGGCCAGCGTGGTTGACTTGCCTGAGCCGGTCGTTCCGGTGCAGAGAATCAGTCCGCGACGCTCCTCCGCGATCTTTTCCAGAACGCTCGGAAGCATCAGTTCGCGGATCGAGAGGATCTTGACCGGGATGACGCGCAGGACCATGCCGACGGTACCGCGCTGTTGAAAGATGTTGCAGCGGAAACGGCCGAGGCCGGGGACGGAGTAGGCGATGTCGATTTCGTAGTTATTCTTGAACTTCTCTTTTTGCCGCGACGACATGATCGAAAACGCCATCGCGATCGTGTCTTCCTGCATCAGGCGCTTGAGCTCGACCAGCGGAACGAGCTCACCGTCGACCCGGATGACGGGATGGGAGCCGACCTTGATGTGAAGGTCCGACGCCCGCCGTTCCGCGGCAATTTTCAGTAAGTCGTTGATGTGCACCGATTCACCTCGTTGGGAACAAAACAATTGTATAGCGTTTTAGAATCGCACGCCGTCATGGAAACCGATCTCTCGCTCTCTTACGTACTTAGCGTCCCCAGCGGGCAGCCGGCTCAGCAGTCGATGCCGACCGTTTTCGTGCTCCACGGCCGCGGCGCCGACGCCCACGATCTGGCCGATATCGCACCATTAATCGACAACAATTATCGTTTCATATTTCCGAACGCGCCGGAGCCGTTCGAGCCCGCTCCCGGGTTCACATTCGGCTACACCTGGTTCCACGGCTTCCCGCCCGCCCGCGAATCGCTCGTCCGCTCGCGCGAGCCGCTTTTGCGATTCATCGACGAGATCCTCGCCCGCTATCCCACGCCGCCCGGCAAGGTCATCCTCAGCGGTTTCTCGCAGGGAGGCTTGATGACGCTCGACGCCGGCTATCGCACCAAGCAGAAGCTCGCAGGAATCGTCGTGATGAGCGGCGCTCTCTACGAGGCCGATCCGCCGCCGCTCACGCCCGACATTCCGGTGCTGATCGTGCACGGAACCGAAGATGACATGATCCCCGTGCACGCCGCCCGCCGCGCCCGGCGCATCCTCGAGCAACACGGCATCCGGCCCGAGTATCACGAGTTCCCGATGGGCCACTACGTCACGCCGGAATCGATGGCGGTGGTGAAGGAGTTCATCAAACGGTGCCTCCAATGACTCGGATCGGCGCTCTTCTCCTCCTCTTCGTCATCATTCAATCGTCATTCGCACTTCAGTTCGGCAATGCCCATCGAGTTGCGAACGTCAACCAGCAGGGATTCGCCGCCGGTGCATATCTGCTGGCGGTCGTGCCGGTCGGCGATGGGTTCGTGGCATTCACGTCGTATCGAGGAACGATGATCGGGACGCCGATCGATCGCTTCGGGCACCCGCAGCGACAGTTTGCCAAAGTCATCCAAAGCGGTCCGGGAATCATCTTCGGCAGCGCCGCGGCAACGGCTGACGGCGTGCTGGTGGCGTGGACGGAGATTTCGAAGTCATATTTCCAATTCCTCCGAGCAGACCTGAGCCCGAAAGGCGATCGGATCGCGCTGACCCATTTTGTGGGATCGCTGGCGTGCAACGCATCGGGCTGCGCTGCATTCTCAGGCGCGGACCTGACTCTGATCCGAAATGACGGCTCGGTCGTCTCAACCGTCTCGGTGCAATCGGCTCCCAACTCCGGAGGAGCAATCACCGCTCTCGATTCAGGCTTCGTGCTGGCGTGGAGACAAGCGACTGTTCACGTCGCATTCACGGATGACAACGGTCGCATTACAGCCACAGCGGACGTTCCAACGACTTATATTGGCGGTGCATTGAGCGTGGCAGTTGCGAAACATCCCGCGGGCGCTGTCGTGGTGTGGAGCGAGCCCGCGGGCTTGTACGCCGCGACAATCGCGCCGAGTGGGCAGATCCTGTCCACAAATCTCGTCGCGACTCTGCCATCGATGCCCGGGGCTGTCTCTGTTGATTCGAATGGCAACAACTATCTCATCGCAGCATCTGCGGAGCTGCCATTTTCAGGCGTGTTCTTCGAAGGCATCATAGGTCCGTCGGAGCTATACGCAATTCGAATGACGTCGAACCTCGAGAAAAACGGCGACATCTTTCCTGTCTCAACTCTCACCGCGTTTAATGAGCCCGTGGCAGTCACGCATCTCGCAGGCGATTTTCTGATCGGATGGCATCATGGTCCCGGCATATCGAGCGTCGCCTCTGCGCGCGTCGCCCTGGTCGATTCGGCCGGCCATGTCGCGAAGCCGAA
>WNFC01020863.1_pt1 | contig 17205 bp, 12 predicted proteins | sample 5400541 | NCBI WGS metagenome assembly WNFC01 (sample SAMN13153342, study PRJNA577476) | soil metagenome | isolation source: 120 cm saprolite under Douglas fir tree site 2 hole 2 replicate 1 | place: USA:California | collected 2015-04-18
GGTCGCCGTAATGGCCGAAGATCGCGGCGCCCACAGGTCGCGCGGCGAACCCGACAAAGTTTGTGCCGAAGGCGATCAGGATGCCCGAGGTCGGGTCGACGTTAGGGAAGAACTGCGAATTGAGTACCAGCGCGGCGGCGCTGCCGTACAGGAAAAAGTCGTACCACTCAATCGAAGTGCCGATCGTCGAAGCGATGATGGCACGTCGCAATTGCTGCCGCGTCGCTAGATCGTTCGCCGACATGGACGCTACTCCTCGCTGGGGCTGCAGAAATATCTATCAGCCCGGCGGCACTACCGCAAGCACGAGGCACGATGCCCGCCGACGATCGGCCAGGTTCGCTCGAGCCGACAATACCGACTTCGCCGATGCCTTTCGCGGCCAGGTTTGGCACAACCATCGGCAAATGAGATCTGATATATACTTCGGACCGACCGAGAGGCTAGGGGGACCCGTGGCTCAACCGTCGTCAGCACTCCGTACTGTTGTCACTCGTCGCGGCGTCTTGCTGGGAATTGGGGGCAGTGCCGCCGCGCTGCTGGCCGCCTGCACCACTCCGTCAACTCCCGCCGCAACGCAGCCGGTTAACACCCCGGTCGCCAAGCCGGCGCCCGCCAGCACCGCCGCTGCCAACACTGCTCCGGCCGTAGTCCAGCCTGCCGCGGCAAAGCCGGGCACCTCGATCGAAGGCAAGCAAGGCCTGCTCTGGGGCCTCCAGTACGACCCCCACATTGAGACGTACAACAAGCTCGCCGCTGCCTTTGAGAAGAAGACCGGCGCCAAGCTGACGGTACAGGGCGGGGCCGGCTCGTCGGCCGACCTGGCGGTCAAGATTCCGGCGGCGATCGCGGCGGGTACCGGCCCCGACGTCGCCTGCCTGTTGGGCAAGCGCCTGTTGCCGCTGCTGCAGCGCAAACTGCTGGTCGACGTCACACCGATGTACGCCGAAGCGAAGGTCGACCCGGCCAAGGACTTCATCGGCGACAGCGTCGAGGCGTACACGTACGAGGGGCAGATCTGGGGCGTGCCCGTCGAAGTCAATGGTGTCGGCAACCAGGTAGCTGTGCCGGTCGAGGACGTCGATAAGCTCGGCCTCACGGCCAGTACTCCGCCCATGAACGGCAAGGACTTCTTCGATAGTTACCAGGCGCTCTGGGATCTCAGCAAGGCGCTCATGGTCAAGGACGCCAGCGGCAACGTCAAGCGCTGGGGACTGTCGAGTCAGGGCTGGGAGACGCAGAGCCTGATGGGGCTCATCCGCAGTCAGGGGGTCAAGTGGTGGGATCCCGACGCCAAGAAGTTCAACATCGACAGCGAAGCCGGCATCACCGCGTTTTCGCTGCTGGTCGAGTCCCCGGTCAAGATGGGCATCGAAACGCAGTTCGACCAGAATAGTCCTGACGCCGCGCTGGCGGGCAAGGTCGCCGTAACGCGCGGCAATGGCGGTGCGGTTTCGCAGGGCCGCGCGCTCGGCTACCACTATGAGCTGGCGATGGCGCCGCCAGTCGGCGCAACGTCGACCGGTACCGACCCGCTGTACGTAGGCGAGGGCGGCTGGGGTTTCATCGGCTTCCAGGCAGCGAAGAACAAGGACGTCATGATGGAGTTCTTGCGCTTCATGCTGACGACCGAGGCGCAGGGCATCTTCTCCTCGATCTACGGTGGCAGCATCTCCGCGATGCGTGCAGTCAACGACGATCCGACAAAGTTCAAGGACACTGAGCGCTGGGAGACAACGTCGGCCCTGCGCTACAAGAAGAACGCCGATCGGACCCAGTACTACGGTACGGGCTACGGCTACATCACCGAGATCGAGAAGCATTGCATGGCTACGTGCGCCGACGTGCGCACGGGCAAGCTCACGTCGCGCGAGGCCGCGGCGCAATTGCAAAAGCTGGTCGAGCAGCAGTACGCCCAGTTCCTCGACGACGCCAAGAAGCTCTGACGCGCGGGCCCGCAGCCGGCCAGCATCACGGAGGAATACACATGCTACTTGTGGCTCGACCGCATCAGGGATTCGAGGTTCGCAATGCGCCGACGCCCGGGGTCCGCTATGAGTCCGGGCTGACCATTTGTGACGAAGCCCTGGTCGACGGCCACTGGATCGAGCGCTTCTGGTCGTCGGTAGGTCGCCTCAATGCCGAGATCGAAGCGGTGCCCGAGCTCGGGCCCAGCCGAGACCTGGATGCGCCCAGACCCAGTGCCATGGCCGCCTTCAAGCTTGCGGTCGACGGCGAGGATCTCGGCGGCGGCTGGACGTGGGTCACCGCCGACGAGGTCCACGACGAGCCCGAAGGCCAGGTCGGCCGTCGCCTGGGCCGACACTTTGTGGTCGAGCTGCGGCACCGCGTCAGGCCGGTTGGGGTGCGGGTCCACACCCAGCTCGATGGTAGCCCGTTCCTCATCCGCTGGCTCGAAGTAATCAACCTGTCCGACCGGTCGATAGGTTTGACCCAGCTCGCATGCTGGTCGGGCCTGGTCTGGCGGATCCCCAACTACACCCAGCTGGTGCCGCCGGAGCCTGGCAGTGTCTTCAAAGTCGGCTACTACGCCTCGTCTATGTGGGGGTATGAGGGAGACTTTGCCTGGGAGCCGTTACCCCCCGGCGAGAAGCGCATCGAGGGGCGGATCGGTCGCTCCGGCTGGGGTCGGCCGATCGCAGTCGTCAGCAACGAAGCGCAAGGCGAGTATCTCACCGCCGAGCTGGCATGGAGTGGTAACTGGGCCATCGCGTTGGACTGCCGGCAAGACTTGCGATTCCACGCCGATCGCCGCTACGGCGGCTTACCCGAAGCGCGGCTCAGTTTGGAGATCGGCCCAGCCACGGTCGATCCGGCGTTGCGCGTGCTTGCGCCCGGGGAGACCGTCGAGACACCGGCGGTCCACCTCGCCCGGTTCCACGGCGATCTCGACGCCTGTGTGCAAGCGCTGCACGCCCATGCCCGTGAGACGGTATTGCCGCCGCAGGTGGCAGACCGGGAGCAGCGCTTCATCTACAACGCCGGGGTCTACCGCAACGACTGGTGCGACGAGGCGGATCTCAAGCGCCACATCGACATCGCCGCCGAGCATGGTGCGGAGCTACTGATCGTCGACGCTGGCTGGTACGGCCGCGAGCCTGGCTTATGGTTCGATAACGTTGGCGACTGGCGCGAAGGGCCATGGCTGCCCAACGGGCTGCGGCCGGTGCGCGAGCACGCTCGAGACAAGGGCGTGCTCTTCGGTTTGTGGATGGAACCGGAGAGCATCGGGCCGAACAGTGACCTGCTGAAAAACCACCCGGACTGGGTCCTCACCCGCGTCGGCCGGGCGCTCGACCTGAGCAAGCCTGAGGTTGCCGCGTGGATGGAGTCCCAGATCGCCGATCTGATCGACCGATTTGACCTGGATCTCTTCCGCCTGGACTACAACACCGTCGCGTTCGAAGGTGGCAACCGCGTGGTCGACGGCATCGTCGAGAATACATTGTGGCGCCACTCCGAGGTGCTTTTTAGCATCATGGATCGCTTGCGGACGCGCTTCCCAGATGTCATTTTCGAGAATTGCGCCGGCGGCGGCGGGCGGACCGACCTGGGCATCATGGCCCGCTTCCACACCACCTGGATTTCCGATTGGATGCGGGCGCCGCGGGCGGTGCAGATCCTCAATGGCCTGACGCTCACGCTGCCGCCGGAGGTGTGCAGCCGCGCCTTTGCCCTGGTTGGAGGCCCGTCGGCTTCGGCTGGCAGCCTGGAGACCCAGTTGCGGGTGCCGCTTTTCGGCCACCCGTGCTACTCGCGCACCGCCCCACTGTGGACCGCCGACAACGCGGAGGCGACGCGCCGTATCGTCCACCATATCGACCTGTACAAGGACTTCATCCGACCAATGCTGTCGACGTGCCGCGTGTTCCACCATACGCCGGTGCTGCCGATGGAGAGCTATAACGACTGGTGCGTCCTGGAATATGCCGCCGCCGATGCCTCACGTGCATTTGCCGGCCTGTTCCGTTTGAATCCGGGCGGCTCCGACACCTTCCACTTTTTACCGCGCGGCCTCTCCCGTATGCGGTCCTACCGCGTTACCTTCGAGAACGACGGGACGGTCGTCGAGCGCTCCGGCGACGACCTCGCCGCCAACGGGTGTGCGGTCCGTCTCGAGCGCGCGCTGAACTCCGAGCTCGTGCTGTTTGAAGTACTCTAGCGCACCCGAGGGCAGATCCAGGTGAGCAAGTCGGTTCCGCTGTCCAGAGTGAGCAGCGGGCTGCCCTCCTCGGCGTATCTCGCCGCCGAGGTGCGGCGGACGCTGCGGCGACCACAGTTCTGGTGTGGATTGATCATCCTGGTGCCAACCTTCTTATGGTTTGCGGCCTTTGCCTACGTGCCGATCGCGCGTGGCCTATGGCTGGCGGTGGTCGACTACGACTTCCTCACGCACTCCTCCGCCGGCTTTGTCGGCCTGGATAACTTTCGCAAGCTGCTGCTCAACCCGCTGCTCCTGTTGGCCCTGCGCAATACGGCGGTTCTCGCGGCGGTGCAGTTCGCGGTCATGATTCCACTCGGACTGCTCGTTGCCACCGGCCTGGTCAGCTTGCGCCGCGGCATGCAGGGTTACCAGGCGTTGATTTTCCTGCCGGTGGTGGTCTCGCTCGTGGCGATCTCATTGTTGTTTCGCTTCTTGATGGACCCGGACGTTGGCATCTTCAACACTGCGCTCTCAGCGGTGGGACTGCCTACGTCGAAGTGGCTCTCCTCGGGCGACTCGGCACTCCTGACGCTGGCCGGGATCGACGTCTGGAAGAGCCTGGGCTTCACCACCGTGCTGCTCACGGCAGGCATGCTGAACATCCCCGCCGAGCTGTACGACGCAGCGCGCGTCGATGGCGTCAACGAGTGGCAGCGGTTTTGGCACTTGACACTCCCGCTCCTGGGGCACACGCTCGTCATGGTGATGGTGCTGTACGCCATCAGCAGCCTCCAGGTCTACACGTCCGTGTACATCATGACCGGTGGCGGACCCGGCAACGCGACCTACGTCTTCAACCTGCTGATTGTGCAGGAGGCATTCAACAACTTCCGCTTTGGGGTTGCTGCCGCGGCGGCCTGCATCCAACTGGCGATCATCTGCACGATCACGTTCATCCAGCTGAAGTTGATCACGCCAAAGTGGTCGTACTGACCACAAAAGGGATCAGTTGGTGACCATCCAGAACAGCATTCTGACGACCGCCGCCAACACCCGGCGCTGGCCGGGCATGCCGCACGGGGTCGGCCAGGTTCTCCTGCACGCGATGCTGCTGCTGTTCTCAGTTGCCGCGGTGGCACCGTTCGTGTGGATGCTCTTCGGCTCGTTCAAGAACTTCAGGGAACTGGTCAGCTCGACCGACCTGCTGCCACACGTCTGGACGCTCGCCAACTACGCGGAGATCATCAACCGAGTGAATTTCCTCAGCGCGATGCGCAACAGTGGGGTGGTCGGCGTGTCGCAGACGCTGGCAGTCTTGTTGACCTCGTTTCTGTGCGGCTACGTCTTCGCCAAATACCGTTTCTGGGGCAAGAATTTTCTGTTCGCGCTGCTGCTGGCGACGATGATGGTTCCGTTCGCGGTCGTGCTCATCCCGCTCTATATATTTGTCTCGGACATCGGCATTGCTGACAACCTGCTGGGCATCATCCTGCCCGGGCTGTGGTCGGCCTTCGGCATCTTCCTCATGCGCCAGTTTATGGAGACCATCCCGCGCGAGCTGCTCGACGCGGCGCGGATCGACGGTGCCTCCGAGTGGCGGATCATGGCTCAGGTGGTGCTCCCTCTGTCGGCGGCACCCCTGGCGGCACTGGCGATCATCACGTTTCTGACCAGCTGGGATGCTTTCCTGTGGCCGAGCATCGTCCTCACCAGCGAGGACCGACAGACCATTCCGCTCGTTCTGGCGGGACTGAAGAACCTGTACTGGACTCGCTACGACATGTGGATGGCCGGCGCCATGCTCACCGTGATGCCCGTCATGGCCCTGTACCTGGTGGCGTCAAAGCACTTCATCCGCGGCATCGCCATGACCGGCATCAAAGGCTAAAGGCATATGCGAGCATCTCTAGACACTATGCGCTGCGGGGTCTGGATCGGCGAAGACCGCTTCGAAGTCCAGGAGCGCCCCCAACCCGAACCGGGTCCTGGCCAGGTGCGCGTGCGCATCGAAGCCTGCGGCGTGTGCCTGACCGAAGTGCACAGCATTCAGGGTGCCTTCGGAGGGTCCCAGCCACCGCGAGTGATGGGCCATGAGTTCGGCGGCATCGTCGACCAGCTCGGACCGGAGGTCAACGGCGTCGCCGTCGGGACACCGGTCGCCTGCGCCGGACGTGGCGGCTTTGCCGAGTATGTCGTCGTGCCCGCCGAGTCCGTCTTTCCAGTCCCAGCCGGGGTGGCGGTCGAGGAGGCCGCGCTGGTCGAGCCGGTGCTGTGCTGCTCAACAGCCGTGCAGAATGCCAATCTGCCGATGGGCGCCGACGTCCTGGTCACCGGCGCCGGACCGATGGGACTTATCCTGCTCCAGCTGGCGCGACGTGGCGGCGCAGCACGGATCATCGTTTCCGAGCCCAAAGCATCACGGCGCGATCTGGCCCGCCAACTCGGGGCCGACGAGGTCCTGGACCCGACCAGCGCTGACGTAGTTGCTCGAGTGCGCGAGCTTACCGGCGGGCGTGGCGTGGACGCCGCGTTCGAGACGGCCGGCGTCCCGCGGCCGCTAGCCGACTGCGTGGCCGCGGCGACGCAGGGTGGTGCAATTGTCCTGGTCGGCGTGAATGCACGCGCCGCGCGCTTTGAAGTCGAGTTGTACGACTTCCATTTCAGAGACCTGCGACTGATCGGCAGCTACGGTGGCGCGGGTCGCGGCGGTTTTCGCGCCGCGGCGGGATGGCTCGGCCAGATCCAGGTCCAGCCATTGATCTCACACCGCTTTGGGCTGGCGGAGCTTGGCGATGCTTTCTCCGTCGCGCGTGAGGGCCAGGGCTGCAAAGTGATCGTCAAGCCCGGACTGAGCTCTGCACGCTGACATCGGACCGCTCGCGCACCTCGGGGCGCAGCCGCGTGCCGAGGCCAGGTGCGGTCGGAAAACTGATCTGGCCGTCACGAACTTCGATATTCGTCTCGACGATATCCGCATAGTAGCCGCGGTAGAAGGCGCGTACCGACTCCATAAATTGCGCATTGGGCGCCGAAGCGCACAGGTGCAGGCAGGCGAAGACGTTGACCGGGCCGGTGCAGTCGTGCGGGGCGATGGGCAGGTGGTAGGCCTCGGCCATCGTGGCAATTTTCTTGCCCTCCGAAATGCCGCCAGTCCAGATGATGTCCGGCATGACGATGTGCGCCGCGCCGAGCTCCAGCACACGTCGGAATGCGTAGCGTGTGAACAACCGCTCGCTAATACACAACGGGATGCGTACTTCGCGTGCAAGCCGCGCCAGATCGTCCACCGGGTCCGGCGTCATCGGCTCCTCCATCCACATCACATCAAACGGCTCGAGCGCGCGACCGATACGCACTGCGCTCGGGTAATTCCACATGGCGTGCATCTCAATCGCGATCTCAACACGCGCGCCGACTGCCGCGCGAATGCGGCGCACGGAGTCGAGCCCCTGATCCAGGTCAGCCGGGCTGATGTACTGGCCATCGGCCATGCCGACCAGCGTCCGCGCGGAGCCAACCGTACCCTGGCGGCGGTGCTGGTGCTCGGACTCCTGCGTTGTCGGCCGACGCGCAAAGACGTCGAACGGCCAGATCTTCATGGCCGTGATGCCCTCCGCCAGCAAGCTCTCGGCCAACTGATCGGGCCGTTCGTGGAAGTCTTCGTAGTCGCGGATGTCGCCGTAGCTGGCACAGGTGTTGTAGGTCCGGATGCGGTCCCGCACCCGCCCGCCCAGGAGGTTGTAGATCGGCTGGCCGCAGGCCTGGCCGACGATATCCCACAAGGCGATATCCAGCGCCGAGATTGCGCGCATCTCCGCGCCCGCGTACCCGTAGAAATTGGTCTCCTGAAAGAGTGTCGTCCAGGCGCGCTCCAGGTCGAACGGGCTCTGCCCGAGCAGATGGGGCGCGGCGATGTCGTGGATGACGGCTGCCACGGCGCCCGGCACGTAGTAGGTCTCACCCAGTCCCACCAGGCCGTCGTCGGTACGCACCTCGACCCACAGCGTCCGCGGATGCTCCGCGAGTCGGATCGTGTCGATTCGCTCAATCCTCGTCATCGGCTCACGGCGCGCCCTGCAGCAGCCAATGGGCGGCCTGCACGTACATGCGCTGCAGGTGCGGATTGGCCAGCGCCGTCGAGCCGTGCCCGAGCGCCATGTAGACAATCGTGCCCTGGCCGTGTGTCTTGACGTAGCCCAGGGGACGCTCGCCTTCGCCCTCCACCAGCAAGTGCAGGCCACGCATGTCGCCCACGATTTCGTACAGCTCGTCCTCAATCTGGAAGTCGTCGATGCCCCGTGTCACCGGGTGATGGCGGTCGACCACGTGCACGCCGAACGGTCGCACTGGGGGATGGGTGAGAAACGCGCTGCCGAGCATGGTCAAGTACTGGATCTGCGTGGCATTGAGATGCTCGTTGGGCGCTGGCTGCGCGGGCCAGGCGCCATCATTCTCCCGGATGTAGGTCATCTGGGCGCGAAACGGGAGCGACGCGGCATGCAGCCCCAGGTACGGTTTGCCGGCCTCGACCGTAGCCATGACAGCCGCCAGCTGGTCATCCGTGGCCAGTATCTTGGGGTCGCCGCTGTAGTCGAGCAGGACGTCGGCAGCCCCGAGCCGCTCGCGCGTGAGCTCGGTCGGATCGTGTGAAACTTCGACGTCCAGTCCAGCCTGCCGAATGAAGATGTCCTCGATCAGCTCGCGGTTGCCGGGTAAGTTGATGTGGCCGCCGTTTGTCAGCAGCAAGGCTTTGCGTGCGCTCATGGTGGCTCCTTTCTCTTGTGTTCTCAGATGTTCGATCGGTATTCGCGGTCGAGCCGCGTGTAGCGGATCACTTCGTGGCCGGGCGCATCGGCCACTTGCATCAACACGCCGGCGAGCAGATCGGTACCCCGCCGTTCCTGCGCCGGCTGACCGCTGGCGTAGGTCAGTTGATACATTGCCTGCGGCTCGAGTCCGCGCGGACGCACATGCGCCGACGAGCTTTCGCACCAGCGCCGGCGAAAGCCCACGATCATCCCCTGGCCCAGGTCGGGGCGGTCGTATTGTGAGACGAGCCAGGCGCCCTCGGATAGGCTATGCGGCACCAGCGGGTACATGTCGCCGATCATGAGCGGGCGCAGGTCGCGAAACTCGCTAAGCCAGCGCCGGCCGAGCTCGACGTCCACTGGACTCGCGGTGTTCAGCATGCGCCAGCCGAGGTTCATCCCTCCGCCCAGCGCGCTGAAGAACGAGCTGCGTATTTCAGGACTGTCAGCGGTGGGCGCGCTCTGGGTGCCCATCCAGTTGGTGAAGTAGATGCTCGGCAGCCACTGGTTGCCGGCGTGCATGATGGACTGCATCGCGCTCGGGTCGCCCCACAGCCAGTCGGTATGCGTCTGGCCGTGGTGGTGGCGCAGCGCTTCGAAGTCCATGCGCCGACCGCCGCTGGCACAGCCATCGATGTGTAGCCCAGGATGACGTGAGTGCAAGTCAGCCCAGAACTGGTACAGGCCTTCGATGTAGCGGATCTCGGAGATCCCCTGACGATCCGCTGGATCCGCGGCCCGCCAGACGGGCAGGTAATCGGCATTCGCGTCGTGGCGATACCAGGCGATACCGAGCTCGTCGATCAGACCGCTCACGACGTCAGTTAGCCACGCCCGAGCCGCGGGGATACCCAGGTTGAAGGCGTAACCATGCCGCAGCGGAGTGGCGAATAACCAGTCGCGGTGCTCCAGGAATGTGGCCGTGCCGGGCCCGACGCGCTCCGGCTCGAACCACAAACCGAATCCCGCTCCGAGCTGACGAATGTGGTCGGCCAGCGGCCGGAGCCCGTTCGGAAAGACATCTTGACGGACCTCGTAGTTGCCAACCGCCAGAACCCACGCGCGATCGGGGCTGACATCCGGATCGGGGTTACGGCTGTACCAGCCCGCATCGAGCACGACGTCGTAGCGCCAAGCGGACTTCGGCCATACCCGCGGTCACACGCAAACGATCGAGACCGCGGTAGGCGCCAACGCTGGGGTTCGGTCCGCGCAGGTCCGCTTGGGTGGGTGAGGCCGGCGCGGAGGCGAAACGGCTGATAATGGCCTCCCATTGGCCAGACCAGCCGATGCCGACCACCAATCCGCGCCAGGTGCCCCACGTGGCTTCGACGTTGAAGTACGGCAGCACGCCGTTGGATGAGCGGCCGCCCGTCGGGGCCAGGCGAAACTCGGTATCACCGCCTTTGCCAGTGGCGCCTGGCGCGCGCGACATCTGGCTCCGCGGCAGTACGGTTTGCTGTGGCTCGAAGGCGTCAGGCGCGGCGATGCCGCCGGTGGCGTGGTACACCACCAGGTCGTGGTAATCAGTGGCTGCGACAAGGTCGAGCGACAGCAGTGCTTCGAGGACCGGCGCGGTGGTGTGGCTCGTATTGCGAAATGAAACGAGCCACTCGACAGCCGGCGTGGCCGGGTCGGTCGTTGCCTCCCAGCGCACCTCGAGGCCGGTGGCGGGATCGGTGAGCACGACTACCGCGCGCAGATTGCCCTCGTCCTCGTGCACCTCCTCGGCGCGGCGCCAACCGTGCATCAGCTCGCGGGACGGCCGGCCACCATACTCGAAGCTGAACGGCAGGTCCGTGGAGAGCCAGCCCGGCGGTCCGCTGGCACCCAGGCCAGGCTCGGCATCGCCCGTGGCCACGCGCCGGACCCAGGTGTCAAGTTCCTGGGCCAACGAATCTTCGGCCGCAGTCGTCATGGTTGCCGCCGGTAGGTGATCAGGATGGACTGGCGGGGACCGTCTGCCGCCGCGTCTACCCCGGTCCGGCTGAGGTCGGCCCCGCTCATCGTGCGGCTCGGACCGCCGTCGGCGACGGTTACGCTGTAGTTCATGGTCGGGTCCAGGCCACGCGGCTTGAGCGCCACCGTGTCGGGTCCGCCACCCTCGCGCCGAAACGCGAGCAGCACTCCAGCGCCAAGGTCCGGCCGATCGAACTGATACGCGGTCCACAGACTCTGACCAACAATGCCGCTCAGCAGTGGATAGAAGTCGCCGTACAGGTACTCGCGGATCGAGCGGTACTCCTCCAGCAATATGCGCAAGCCGTCCCAGGGCCTTGGGCGGGTGAAGTCGAACGCGAGGCAGACGCTGGTTCCCAGGCCGCTGCGGAAGGTGTAGGCGTCGGTCGCTTCGTGGACACCCTGGGCGTGCACGGGCAGCCAGGCGGCCAGGCTGTAGGTCATGTCCTGATCGGCCTCAGGTACCCAGAAGTAGTCTGTACGGAACAATGCGATGCTGCGGCTGATCGCCTCCAGGTCGAGACGGCGGCCGCCACTGGCGGAGTTGTCGATAACCAGGTTGGGGTGATCCGCCCGCAAGCGGTCCCAGTAGGTGTAGAAGCCCTGGATGTAGCGGACCTCAGCCATGCCCTGGCGGTCGGCGGGCTCGTTCGCCCGCCAGTAGTACAGCGGATGCATATTGAAGTCATGCCGATAGACGTCGACGCCGTACTCAGCAATAAGGCCTGAAAAGGTGGCGATGGCCCAGGCCAGCGCATCCGGATTGCCCAGATCGAGCAGGCGCCAATCCTGCTGATAATGAAGCTCAGAGGGTAGATCGGCCGGCGCCAGCATCCACTCAGGATGGGTTTTGGCGAGCTCGGTATCGGGCATCACCCGCTCCGGCTCGAACCACAGGATGTAGCCCAAGCCGTGCTGGTGGGCCGCGTCGCCGACCGGTTTCAGCCCGCCTGGAAAACGCTGCGGATCGGGTACCCATGTACCGGTGATCGGCCAGCCGTTCTCGAACCAGCCGGCATCCATTTGCCAGTAGTCGACCGGCAACTGATTCTGGACGACTGACTCGATGCTGGCCCGCTGGTTCTGCTCGGACGTGTTGTTGAAGCCGATGTCGCCCGTCGAGCTCGCCCAGATGGGCCCGACGATGGGCTGACTGCCACGGCGCGGGGTGTAGTGTTCGAGCAACAGGCGACGGAGCATGTTCTGGCCGTGGACGCGCTCGCCGGTCCAGAAGACGAGCAGGATGCGCGGCGAGCGAATCGCTTCGCCAGGATGCAACGTCGTGTGCAGACGCTCGAGTCCGGCGCGAATGCGCAAGCCGCCGTCAGCGGCATCGCGCTCCAGCACCACCTGCCACTGGCCGGACCAGCCGACCGCCGCGATCAGACCCTGGCCATCGGGTAGCTCGAGATTGAAAAACGGCAGCACCCCATCGGAAGAACGGCCGCCGTTCGGGGCCAGGCGGACCTGGTCTCCCGCGGCAAGGTGCCTATCAACGGCTTTGAAGTCGGTCGCCTGGGCCGTGCTGCCGCGGGCGTGGTGGACCAGCACCTCCGCGCTGACGCTAACCGGCAGGGTGACGTCGAGCGCCTGCAGATCGCTCAGGATGGGCGAGTCCCCTGTGCCGCCGTTGCGGATGCCGAGCACCCACTCGACGGCGGGGTAGTCGAGGAAGGTCGTGACATCGGCCGTGATCTCGAGTTGAGTACGCGGATCTGCATGGGTGAAGCGGTGGCGGTCTCGGCCTTGCTGTATGGAGATCGGAGCATCCTCGGTCACTGTCCAGGTGGGCAGCAGACTGGCCGACGGCTTGTCGTCATATTGAAAGGAAAAGGGCGGCGAGGCTCCGCCTGGGCCGAAGCGGCCCGGCAGCCAGGCAGCCAGGACGGCGCGATCGGCGGGTGTGACGCTACCGCCAGTCACAGGCACCGCGACCGGACTGGGCGAGGCTGCCGGCGGCGCGGGAGCAGACACCCCCTGCGGAGGAAGGGGTGGTGAAGGTGGCGGCGTGCACGAAGCGGCAACGGCTGGGGCACCCAGGAGCAGGCCAGTCAGGAGGCGGCGACGGGTCCATGCGTACTGGTCGATGCGGGTCACGGCGCGGCGTCGGCCGCAGCGCCACCTTTGGCCACCGCGCTTGACATCCGCGAGACATGATATATGATCCCGTTGGCTGCGCGTGCAGTGCGGGCGCCGGGGAGCGCGAACGATCTCACAGGTTCAGGGGGTGTCGCCGTGACCGAGCACCAGGCATCGCTATCGTCCGTGTCGCGCCGTTCGCTGCTCAAGGCATTCGCCGGCCTTTCGGGCGCGGCGTTCCTCTCTGCGTGTGCTGCGCCCACACCCGCGGCGCCAACGGCGGCGCCGACCAGCGTGCCCAAGCCAGCTGCTGCGCCGACCGCCGCCGCCCCAGCGGCCCCAGCCGCGACCAGCGCCGCGGTGGCAGCCAAACCAGCCGCAACTGCCGCCCCGGCGGCGACTGCCGCGCCGGCCGCGGCCGCCAAGCCAGCCACAGCCAGTATGAAGAAGCTCAAAGGCCAGATTGTCATCTCAACCTGGCACATCGGCTCGGGGCAACCGTCGCAGCTGGCCCAGCAACAGGTGACCGACGCCTATCACAAGCTTCAACCTGACGTTGACGTCGTGTGGGAGATCCAGGTTGGTGGCGACTACATCACCTGGCTTGGCACGCAGCTGGCCGCCGGCACCCCGCGGCCCGACATCGTTTCGGTCAATTACCAGTCCAGCTACAACAAATACATCGACTTCATCAGCTACAAAGACTCGGTCAATCCGTACACCGGTAACAAGTGGAGTCAGGACTTCGACTTCGAGTTCTACGGCTCCGGCTCCACCAAGTGGACGTTCTTCGCCACACAGCAGGTCCAGGTTCCGTGGTTCTACAACCAGGACCTCTTTGACAAGGCCGGCGCCTCCGTCCCCCAGACCTTCGACGACTGGATGGACGTCAACGACAAGATCCTGACCAAGACCGGCGTCGCGCCGATGGCGATGCACTACAACAATCTCATCCAGTGGCTGGCCGAGATTTCCTTTGACCAGTACCACCGCGACTGGGTTGACAAGACCCGCGCGCTGCCCGGCGACTGGAACTACAACCCGAAGGTCGACGACGTCTTCAAGTACGATCCGACTGATCCGAACCTGAACAAAAAGGCGACCTTCAGCATGCAGCGGCTCCTCAAAGGCCTGAAAGACGGCACGCTGCGTTACGACGACGCCGAAATGACCGATCTGATGACGAACTGGAAGCGCCTGGCGCCCTACCAGGTCAAGGACTTCTGGGTCGGCGCCAATCGCTATGCGGCCTTCATTCAGGGCCAGGCCGCCATGTTCCCGGACCTGACGACGTCCTACTGGACTCTCTCCAAGGACCTCGGTCAGATGGACGAAGCCCGCCGCACGGCGCTCAAGATCGATCCTTCGGCCAAGGTCGAGTCATTCAAGTACGGCGTCTTCCAGTACCCGTCGTTCACCGGCCCGCTGGTCAAAGGCAAGGCGCGTGCGATCGAGTCGATCGCCGGCGAGTATCTGGGCGGCATCGACAAGAACGCCCAACAGAGCGAGTTGGTGGTGGACTTCATGCAGTTCTTCATGTCCAAGGCCGGCTACCAGCCGTGGGTCGACGGTTTCGCCCAGGCCGATCTGTGGACGCCGAGCGGCAAGCTGCTCATCAGCGGCGTGAATGTCCCCGATAAGTACACCAAGGTGATCGATGCGATCAAGCCGGTCGGCAACGCCGAGGCGGCACCTAATGGGTTCCTGACTTTTTATGGCGGCTACGGCAAGCTGTGGCAAACCGAGAGCCAGAACATGGTCAAGGGTATCCTGGACGGCACGGTGGCACCGGCGGAGTTCGGCCCACAGTACCAGTCACTGATCACGGACAAGTACTGGTCCGATGTGCTCAAGGCCGTCAACATGACCGAAGACGACGTCAAGAACCCGCAACTCCAGCCCAAGCAGTCGTAGCGTTTTTCCCCGAATTGGCGTGACTGTCAGCGCCCCTGCCCGGTGGTTGTTCTGGAGGGGCAGCCCCGCAGTGGCGGGGCCGCCCAATCGACTCCGGCTGCTCTGGCTGGCAGCCGCGTTGCTCGTCGTTGCGCTTTTGATCAGCGTCGCCGCCATCGCGCTACTCGGGCGCGGTGGGGCTCCGCTGACCACGCTCGATCCGGTCGCGCAGGGCGGCGTGCGGTCGGCGCGGGTCGATTCCCAGACGGTCGTATCCGCGACCGTGGACAACAAGCTGACTGCCTGGCGGGGCGCTCGCCAAACCGGTGAAACACCGCTACCCGCGCTGGCCAGCGCGCTGACCGTCCTATCCGAAGGGCGGGTGGCAGTCGGAACCGTGACGGGCCAGGTGCAGGTGTTCGACGCCCATCTCCAACCCGGTGCCGCGCTCAAGGTCCAGGGGCGAGTGACCGGGCTAGCAGCCGGCCCAGATGGTGGCCTCGTGCTGACCTACGGTTCTGGACCGGCCGCGAGCGACTTCCAGGTCAACCGCTACGATCGCTCGGGCACACCCCTGAGCGCGATCGTGGTCGGTTTCGCCACACGCGGCGTGGCACTCCTGCACGACCTGGCGGTGTACTGCAACGCCCGCGGCGAGGTGAGTGCGCTTGATCCCGACGGGCAAATCGTCTGGACTACGCTGGCCCAGCAGGTGCCAACGACGATCGTTGCTACACCGACCGGTGACGCGGTGTACGTTGGCGACATTCGTGGTGGCGTCACCCGGCTGAGCGTGGGCGGCGTCGCGGAGTGGCGCCAGGCCAGCCGCGAATACCAGGTTGAGGCACTCTACCCGCTCGCGAGCGGAGCGATCGTGGCGGGCGCTCAGGACGGCTCCGTCACGGTCTTCGACTCGAGCGGGGCCATCCTGTTCGATCAGCGCCTGGTCGACTCGCCGATAACCGGATTGGTCGCCGGCGACGATGGCTCTGTCGAGGCGATCGCGGCCAGCGGCGCGCGCTTCGCCGTCCACGTGGCCGGCATTGGCTCCATTGGACCAACCCAAAGCCTTCGGGTGGGCTGGTATGTGGCGGAGGGCATTCTGGCGCTGGCCGGGCTGGCGCTCGCCGCGGCCGGTTTCGGCCGCTCGCGTGTGGCAATCGCGCGCATGTCCGCCAAGGTCTACCGGGTCCGCGCGGCTTACCTGCTCATCGGACCTTCGGTCCTCCTGATCGCGGTGTTTGTCTATTACCCAGCCGCGATGGCCCTGTACGTATCGTTCACCGACTTTAGCTTGCGCGGCCCGGCCGAGTTCGTGGGCGTGCGGAACTTCGATCTGATGCGTACCGATCCGTTCCTGCTGCCCGGTATCAAGAACATGGCCCTGCTACTGCTGACCAGCATCATCAAGAACCTGACCGTGCCCCTGCTGGTCGCGGAGCTCATCTTCTGGATCGGCTCCGAACGCGTTCGCTACTGGTTTCGGACTGCGTTCGTCGTGCCGGCGGTTGTGCCTGGTATTGTGGCCATCCTCCTGTGGAAGATGATCTGGGCGCCAAACATCGGCCTGGTCAACCAGACGCTCAGCGCGGTTGGTCTGGGCCAATTCCAGCACACCTGGCTGGGCGAGGAGGCGACCGCCTTGCTGGCCATTATTCTGACGGGTTTTCCGTGGGTGGCCATTTTTGCCTTCCTGGTGTATTTCGGCGGCCTGCTGGCAGTCAGCAGTGAGATGTTTGAAGCCGCCGCGGTGGATGGCGCGTCGCCGTTCAGGCGTTTCTGGAGCATCGACCTGGCCATGCTGGCTCCCCAGATCCGGCTCATCCTGTTCTTCACCTTCATCGAATCGATTCAGGGCTTCGCGGGCATCCTGGTGCTGACCGGCGGCGGCCCCGGCACGGCGACATACGTGCCTGCGCTGGAGATGTACATGATGATTAGCCGCGCTTCCGAGTTCGGCTACGCCTCAGCCATCGGATTCACGCTCGCGGCGGTGGTGGGAGTCCTGGTATTCCTGCGACTGCGCTTCGATCCGCAGCAGCAGGACCGCTGAGAACGCTGTATGGCTAGCCTCGCCCAAGCGCCGATCCGGTCACAGCGCCGCAATCGGACTCCCAGTCCCGGCACAGTTGTACAGATGGTCGTCCTCGGTGGCCTGCTGCTACTGTCGGCGGTGCCAATCGTGATGATGATCTCGATGTCGCTGCGACCCACGACGCAGATCTACACCAACTTCTTCGCTTGGCCGTGGCCGCTGTATGTCAACAACTACACCAGTGCCCTCGCGAAGCTCATCGCACC
>WNFC01005898.1_pt1 | contig 17200 bp, 29 predicted proteins | sample 5400541 | NCBI WGS metagenome assembly WNFC01 (sample SAMN13153342, study PRJNA577476) | soil metagenome | isolation source: 120 cm saprolite under Douglas fir tree site 2 hole 2 replicate 1 | place: USA:California | collected 2015-04-18
TGGATTATCAAGAGGGTTACAAATCTTAAGGAACGTGAGGATAGAGCCCAAGTCCTAATAGCCCATTAAGTATAACACGGGTTTGACTTTGTGCTAAACGTTCACCTGTGGAGAATTGATCTACGGAAGAGAAGTGAACTCATGTGAGCTCGAGGTCATAGCAAAGCTTACTATCGGTGTTCCTGTTAAAACCCAACGCCGCTGAGCACTCAGCGCGCACACCGATTGGGCCATCTTCGTCTTGGGGTTTCTAATATTGTGGCCCTCATCCAGAACGACACGCTAGAATCGGGTCAGCACCAACTTCTGTCGCTGCTACTGAGCTGGATGAGCGGAAAGGTACCTTCCATGCGACACCAAACAAGCTACCAGTTGCTTTTTTCCGCTTCTTGCCTGTGCCCGCTACCTCGTTCGAATTACTATGTTCACCAACAACAGTTTGGTACGTGGTTACAACAACGTCATAGCTCTGCAGTTTCGCTGCAGACATATCACGCGTTGCACCATAGTAGACGACGTAACTCAAAGTGTCTGGCACGCAGTGGTCTTGGATTTGCTTTTCCCAGTTGGAAAGCACAGAAAGTGGGACAACTAAGACACATTTCAGCTATAACGTCGAACACACTATGATTGACATACCTATGAGTGTGCTCTTGCTGTACTGTGGAGAGACTTCGTTCTTCGTCGCTAAGATGAGGGCTATCATCGTTAAAGTCTTTCCCTATAAGTCATAAGGTGAGACCTTAAAGTACGACAGCATCAAGCAAGATAGTACCAAGCCCATGCTATCACCACACAGAGCGCCCCTCCCGAGCACAGGGGGAGCCTCCTGAGGTGTCTTTGTTACAACTAAAGCGCGACAAAATTACTAACGATTCGAGCGAATCAAGACGAACGCTTACTATTGTAATAATAAGCCTGCAAGACAGTGAATAAGCACCTTAATACAATTTAGGAACTGCACGCGCCTTGCCAGTGGGGCCTGTCTTTCGGTACTGCCAGAACTGCACCGGCTTATCCCCTTCTTTTGTTGGGAGCTTCGGATTTTCGTGCTCAATCGCCCACAGTAACGCTTGTTTCTGTCAACGTACGCGCGCATTGAGTATCAATACGCTCCTTGCATGATGGAGTAGTCACATACTTGGTGTTTCAGTAGATCGACGCGAAGCTCCCCGCTCGCAATGCCAGGCGGGTTAGGGTGCTCAGGCAAATTCAATACATCTTCGGTCGAACACAAGGTGTCGAGGAGCGAAGTACGACGACCTTCATCGTCGACTTTTTCGAGATTTGCGAGCATCTGCCTGAATTCTGCATTGCGAACAAATTCCTCTTGAGCCTCTGCCGACGGGGCAGAAGGCACGTGTGTGCCGTATCCAGAGGACCGTGAATCGTAGCCTGAGGATTGAGGGGCATAGGATGTGTAAGACATGCCAGTGGTTTCTTCGTACGGGCGCACGCTTGGCCTCTGAGTCGAAGGACCGGGTGCTGAGGACCATTGTTGCCCTGGAATGGCCGAACGAAGCATTGGCTCAATTTGGTTGCGCTTGTCAGCAGCCCCGTAGATCTTAAGAGTACTGGAACTTGTTTAGTCGTGTATCACATACATCTGCCTTGTACTTACACAGACAAGGAATAACTGAAGCCCCGCACTGCAAACCCCATCAAGAACGGTAGTGGATTTGACGACGTGAAACTTACAATTCCCCTCGTTCATGGTACCTTCGACTGTGATGAGGCCTGCATCAATGAGGGGCGCAAGCTTAGCGGCTGTCTGCCGAGGTATATGGCCGACTTGTGTGCTACCTATATTCTGCACAGCAATGGCATTTCTAAACATCATACTTGAGACACATCGAGTTACGAAGACAGCGGTTCATGATTTACCGGTCATATCTGTTGCGCGGTTCTCTAATGAGGCGAACTTGCTCTCCGGCGTCCACGAGACCTGCCATGCAAAATCAATGTAAAGGTTTCGTGCATATTAGGTAGTGAGACACCACACACCTTTGTAGTATTGTATGCCTACGACATTAGACGATAAGGTGCTATACAGTTCGTCGACTTGCTGCTCCACGACTTCTTCGGTATCAGCTCCTTCTTCCCAAGTTGTGCCGCCCACTGCCGCTTGGCGAGCGGCGGCTTGGGTCGGTGAAGGCGCCACTACATTTTGGACGCGCGATGGACCTGGTGCAGTGTCCGCCTCACGCTTCCCGAGGGTTGGTGCCGGTGGTTGGGTAGCTGTCACCTGAGAAGGCTGCGATATTGGCAGTAAAGAGGATGGAGAACCCGTAAGGTCCGCCGGATCTACACGTCGATTCTTCAACGCGAGACGCACGCGCGCTTGATCTTCCGCGCGCAAGGTTGAGAAGCCTGCGACACGCTCGATGCCATATGATGAGATCTTTCCCAATGTCTGAGGCGTTACGCAGCCCCTGTGATGCCCATCTTCGTGAGAATGACGGAGGGCTAGAAATGGTCGAGTTTACCAATGCTTCCATTGCACGGTCTCGCCGTAGGAATTGTTGACGGTATGGCCATATCGGAGCTCACCCTGGCCGATGAGGGACCCGCCACAGACGCTACTGTGACATTTCGCCCTGGAGCTCTTGCTGTACTTGAAAGGGGGAACACATATACGTAAATGTCGTCATTGAAGGAACATTCCAGGGAAGCTGAGTTACCTCGATATGATGGGGGTCTGATTGTACAGCACCGCCAGGACGAAAGGGCCGTCTCCCGTACATGTGCTCCTGAGGGCCTTACGAGAAATAGGAGAAGTAGAACAGCAAGCGTCTGGCTACTAGTATGCGTGACCCACGGTCCTCGATCTGTCAAGGTTGGCTCTTAAAGAAAGAAAAAACCAGGATTGAGAAGAAGGGTGTAGAAGGTTCGAGGACAGGCAAAGTTATCCGCCCTGTTGCCTCCCCGAAATTTCAGTCAACGAAACGGTGTCTTGAAAAGAGAGGGAGCGGAGCGCTGGCTGGGTATATCGACGCGTCGTGACGCGTAAACAGACGTCAATAAACGTAATAGATCTAGTCTAACAGAGTCATACTGTGTACGTACAGTGCCTCATCTAGGCACATCTAAACGCTCTGCGCTCATTCCAGCACCTCGTCATCATAAATGGCCGTCCTCAGTACCCCGTCCTCGCGTACCAGCCCGCGGTACATACCTGGACAGTTCAGCGGTGTTGCCACTATCTCGCGCAGATAAGTCATCGTCTCACCTGCCAGGTACGTCACTTACCATTGCCCTCGTTGTCCAGTGCGATCACACCCCCTACACCGTCCTCTCTGCGCAGCGCCTCGACGACCGACCGCGCAGCTTTATGCACCGACTCATCGAGGTACTGCATCCGATGTGCCACCGTCGCTGCTGTATTCTGGCGAATAAAGTACTAACGATGGGGGGGAAAAAAAGAAAAGGAAGAGCATCAGCGCCGCGCCCTATTACGCCCTCACCGGCATAGGGGAGACGACGTACATCGCCATCGCCCGTTCCGCTCACTCCCACGGCGTGCACGTTGCTCCCCCACGGTCGGGGTAGCCACCCCCTCCACCGCCACCGCGGTGCCGGTGCCTGCCACTCCTCCGCCCAGAAGCCCGCACCGAGGTGGGGCGTGTCGCCGACGCGACCAGGGAGCTTGTTCGTGCGCCCGCCAGTAGACGTGCACACCGCTATGCAGCCACGCACGTCGAGCGCGACGGCGCCGACGGTGCCCATCGGCGCCATGTCCAGCAACGTCTTGCCCTCGTCGTCCTTCTCGCCCCCGCCGTTCCCTTCCCCGGGTTCCTCGTCCTCGGGCAGCCCGAGCCCGCGCCGATGCTCGCGCCAGCGCGTGGAGGTATAGAAGTACAATGGGTCGACGAGAGGGAAGCCCCCGAGGTCCTCCGCCGGGGCTCCGGAGAGGAATGCGTGCCGCGTACTGTCTGGGGAGAGGTAGAGCGCCCGTGCGAGCTGAGAGGGATTACGTGTTCGGGTGAGGAGAGTCAGTGCGAGGGCGCGGCGCGAGGGCAGAATGTCGGGGTGCGATGTGGGAGGGCGAGAGAGTGCCAGGGATGCCTCGAGTTCATTCTGCCAATGAGGAGGGATGCAGATTAATACTGTATACCTTACGCCCCACAAAGGAAGTGCACGTACGAATCCGGCCGAGTTGAATACGGCGCCTTTGCCAGCGTTGAAGAGTGGATTGTCTGAAGAAGATACGGTACGTCAAAGGCTAGCTCTGAGCCTCAGTTCCTGGTATCCATAAGATTGACACTCCATGCCTTCCATGATACTCACGGCCGCGACGACGGCATCCATCGCCTCGCCACCCGAGTTAAGAATTGCGTCTCCAGCTTGTAGTGCCGCGCGTATCGCAGCGTGGAAACGGGCCTCCTGCTCGGGTGAGGATCTCTCGCGAAGAATTGTACCAGCACCACCATGGATGACCAGGACGTGTTTTGGTCCGTTCGGATGCCTGTGCTTGGGCAACAGCGCCTGTTTCTCATCTACTAGTACAGAGTCGGAGGACATGGTGGTGGTCGAGAGATAAGCTGCAGCCGAAGTACTGCGTACTGTCTGTACTGTATTAGCTTACGAGGGCACAGGAGGGAGTGTGACCGTGTCCCAGCAATGGCACGTGCTCGTGAGCCATACACTGGACACTGGCATGGAGGAGGGAAGTGCTCAGATAGCTGAATGATTTTCATGGGGGCTGCAGTTTACACGATTACACGATTACAATACAGTCATCTCAGTAGATTAGTGTGTGCCTGACACCGCCGCTTGTAATCTCTGCTTGAGGCCGCTTCCAACAGCAACTAATGCGATCGAAGTGCGCCTCTCCAGCGAAGAGCGCCCTGACCCAGGCAGATTGTCCCGCTTCTCCTTTTCCTTCTCGGCGGTCTTTTCTTTGGTCTCACCACTCAGTAGGGTGTCGAGTGGGTGTATGTGCCCACCCTCACGCAAGACGCCTGTAGGTCCCGGCCCAACGCGTTCCGTGGTCTCCGTCAAGACGGCGATGCGGGTCCAGCGGCGGTAACGCGTGTACTGCAACGAGACCGAGGCCTGCGTGAGTGCAACAGACGAAGTAGAAGCCGGAAGTGGACACGAACCTTGCCAAGCCCGCCTTTGCCGCTATGGCTCTCCCACTTATTATCACCGTAAACCCACCCATCTGCATCTGTCTCCTCCGTGTCTTCCGTGTCTTCGGCATCTACAGGCGACTCTCCGTCCCGTCGCACAACGACGCGCCACTCGGACTCCGCCCACGCCCACGTAGCCGTGCGCTGTTCGCGCGTATCGGGCGCGCCATCTACGGACAAGAACGCAGTCGTCGGCGCAGGAAGCGCGAATGCGGCGGGGGGTGGGAGGGGCGCCTGAGAGGCGCTGCACCATGAGGGCCGCTCCCCAGGAAGCAGCGCGGCGGTCCAGTCGAGGCCCATCCACCAGCGCTGATTTTCGTGCACGGTGAAGGCAAATCGGAGTTGTTCCGTGACTGTCGTGTTGGCGCTTTGGGCTGCCACTGTAGCGTTCGCTGTTGGGACCGGGATCGGGGAGGGCATGGGGAGTCCGGTGAGCTCAGCCCAGAAGCGGTAGACGGCCCAGCGCACGAAGGCGCTACGCCAGAGGGCGGCACGCAAGAGACGTGCGAAGGGTGCACGGTAGGTCAGGATGAGGGTACCGAAGAGGCCGACTAGGACGCGTACGGGGACAAGGGAGGTGAGGATAAGGTAGGGGACAGAGGCTAGTGCGCATACACGAAAGAGAGCGGACGATGGAAATTCGGAGGAAGAGAGAAAGGAAGGAAGAGTAGGGAGGGAGGGAAGGAGGACAAGGAGAGCCGCGAGGTCCCTCACTGCCGCTTGGACGGATACCTCATCCAGGGGAAGCGACACGTATTTTTGTGGTTTCCGGCGTCTGAAGTACACCAGGACAAAGCCTATCACAACAGGAAGAAAGTATCTTTAGAGGCTCGTCAGTTCGTGGTAATACTAGTATGAGACTTGAAAGACGCGGACCTGATCGCGGACCTGGCGAAAAGAACGACAGCCCACCAGGCAGCTAGAAGTAGCCAACTGTCTACCCAGGGCGCCTGCCAGCTAACAATCTGCGCTACATGGCGCAAGGATGAGACCGGTAGGGCCAGGCGAACCAAGAGAGCGACCAAAGGCGCAGGGACGGTGTGGAGAAAGTCGATGAGTGTGTGCGCGCCAGCTAACGCGTCCACGGGTTGCGAGTCCGACTCGGATTTGTCTGGCTTTTCTTGCTCCTGCTCCTGTGGAGAGGGCGCTGTCGCCTGAGGTTGCGAGGCCGGGGCTGGTCCTTGGGTCATTTTGGGTGCGTCCGGCTGCTGCTGGCTGCGTTGGGGTAGCCTGAGTGTTCCGATGCCTCGGGCGAAAGCGTGGCGAGTTTTCCTATCGCGTGATATCAAATGCCGAACCGGACCCGGGCGGGGGCACAGCTCACCAGAACATGGTTGGCGTTGGCCATGACAGAGAGAGAACACGTCCGTCTCCTCGACGCGCTGACCGTCCTCTCCCGCGTGTTGACCGCCGCATCGCTCTATCTATCGTCACATCACCTCCCCCTCTTCGACGCCTCCCCTCGCGCCCTCCTCGCGCCCTCCGCCTTCCCGTCGTTCACGTCCGCTCTGCTCCGATGGGATGCGTTCCACTTTGCGGGCATCGCGAAGGACGGTTATTCCTATGAACACCACTGGGCATTCTTTCCCGGTGTCCCTCTGCTCCTGCGCGTGGCAGATCGTCTCCCCACGTTGTTTTTTGACGACACAACCTCTGCCTTCACATGGGTTGCCCTCCTTCATGCCTCGCTGGCAATACCGACCACACGTGCCATCTATCACCTCACGTTAATACACTTTCGGTCACCCTCCTTTGCGCTGCTCACCGCGCTCCTGTCCCTCTTGCCCGCGAGCCCCGCCACGTTGTACTTTGCGCCGTATGCAGAGCCCATCTTCACCTTCCTATCCTATAAAGGTGTGTTTACATATCTCTACAAACTGCTGTTCCTCACCTTTTGCTCTGGAATTTGCGTACTCTAGGAATGCTCGCCTGTGCGCGCACGCGCTACCTCTGCGCTTCGCTATTCTTCGCCCTCGCAGCAGCCTTCCGCTCGAATGGCGTTCTGCTCGCTGTCTATGTCCCTTGGTCCCTGTTAGTCGACCCCCTTCTCCTGAACTCCACTCTTCCACGTCCAAGCGTTGTATTCCGTGCCTGCTTCCATGCCCTAATCCCACTCTTGCCATCACTGTTTCACCAGCTCAACGCTTACCGCATCTTCTGCGTCTCCACCTCCAGAACCAGCGCCGAACAGCCACCCTGGTGCAACCATCTCATACCCTCAATCTACACGCACGTCCAACGCACCTATTGGCACGTCGGCTTCCTCTCCTATTGGACCCCCGCTCAGCTCCCCAACATCGCTCTCGCCCTCCCACTCCTCGTTCCACTCCTTTGGTACAGCGCGTCCCATTTGTCTTTACTCCTACGTGGAAAGTCCGGAGGTCTGAGACCGTCGACAACGACAGCACACGCAGTGCACGCCCTGGTACTCGGCATAACTCTGCTCACGAACGCGCACACGCAGATCGCGCTCCGGTTGCTGCCATCGCTACCGAGCACGTACTGGTCCGCCGCAACCCTACTTGTTGAGCGGCCACGGTGGGGCAGAGCGTATGTCGTCTGGGCAGTGCTATGGGGCACCACCAGTATTATCCTATGGGCTTCATTCTTGCCCCCCGCATAAGCGCGTAGCCCAACGTCTACAGTGTTGGCGGCCGCCCCTTTTTGGCCCCGTAGATTTGCGAGGTTTCTTAACCATAGCTTGCGTCCTCCGGAGCTCCATAGACACACTCTGTCCCAAGTTACGCACCATGTTCACCTGCACATCCCAACCGGAGTTGTTTGGTCACCCCTAGCCGCTTCTTCATCTTCAAAGCTTCGTTGGCGAATTCAAATCCATAGTGAAAATGAGTTACATGGTGTACAGTACGTACGTAAATCTCGTTTGCTAGCGTTTCTCTTTACCGATTTCCTCATTCAAGGATTTTTGTGAGATCTTGACTAGAATTTGCCATACATGAATATCTGGAGGAATATACCCTAGCAACTACAGGGTGCTCGACGGACAACTAAAGCTGAAAACACACTTTTTCATCATAAGTAATTGATAAACAGGGATGCAGCTACATGTGACTTCTTGTCGTTGAGAATGCATAAATAGGAAAATAACAAGTCGACCTGGTCCTAACGCGATTTGCTATTGGTATCAAAAGGGTACAAACATTCGAAGGTCATCGCCGTGGCGAAAATGTTGAGAAGGATCCACGAGATTTAAAAGGAGACACAGGATCCCCAACGCTGAAAGTCAGAGCAGCAATCATCAATTGGCACGAATATTTAGTGTCTGCTGGGGTCGCAAACTGCTACTGGTTATGCTGCGCACTGTGCTTGTAGCGGACTGAGCGTTGCTGACCACTGGCGCGGCGTCTTTGCCGTCGAATTCATAACTTGAAGTGTCTGATGGAGGTCATCGAGAGACAATCCTGTCAAATCGTATTCTGTCGGTACGTTGAGCTGCGTGAGATGTAACCATGGAATTGTATATCCACCGTCACCAATCCTGAGAAATTTATGTGTGTCAATATCTGCCATTCTCTTTGTCAAGAAATCAGATTAGTCAAGAACGTACGTGACTGTGGTGGCAGCGAATACGTCGAGGTGACCCAATGGGATGATCGCTAGCGAAAGAATGGCACCCTTAGTGAGGACTACATTGCCAAATTTTCCGCTGTTTGCTGAGCCCTTCGCAGGAACGGTAAAACTGGTGAAAGATTGGTCGAAGTGGGCATATGTTTCTCCACCAACGCCGGAATCGACCTGTGCGAATGTGATGTGCATCTCCACATCCAATGGATTTGCAATCTAGCAGGTAAATAAACATCATATTAGTCTGTAGCACCGGATTGGCGTTGATGAAGACTGACATCGAAGTCGATAAACACAAGGTCGTCAATGAGGGCTGATAGTGGGATATGGACATTTATATGTGTGATTATTGGCGGGGCGTTAAGGCCTTAAAGAGTACGCTGAGGATAGTCGAAGGACAATGAAAATAGGACTCACCAGTGAGGCTAGAGGAAAGTGAGATCCCTTCTAATGCTGGGACTAACGATGCGTATGGAGAACTTGATGGGTCACCCTTGATCAATAGGGGAAGGGAGTTGCCTGTCTGGATAAATGCACTCAGGAAGCTCTGAGCGGTGGTGTCGTTGGCATTATCAGGCCCGTAATGGAACTCGGCTGAGATCGTGTTCTCTCTAGGGACGAGGTTCAATGTCTGTAACTGTAAGTCAGAGCTAGAACCCTTCTCGCATTTGTTGGAAAAAATCAAACATCTATGACTGCGCGACCAATTTTTACTTCGTCGTAGAAGACAGCGAGAGATATGTCATTGGTCTGAAGGGAGATATTAGATGGATTCTGCAGAGTAGTCGTGAGGCCCGCGTTGATGTATTGGTTTCCACCATTGCCGCCGCTTCCTGTAATGCTGACATTTCCAAGACCGGCGGTGTGTCCAAAGCCGTTGATGCCTGCGTACGTAGTTGTCATTGACATAGATCTAAGTGTCAATGATTGAGGAGCTTACCTTTCATAGCGGACGTAACATTGAAAGGGATGTTGGAGATGGGTACGTCCCCGATTGTGGTCCTCGCCACGATATCTGTGGAACCTTTGAGTTCGAACTCGAAACCTTGGGTATCAGTGATAGCTGCGAGTAATGTGGTAAAAGCAATGTTGTTCAAGGACTGGAGTGGCTGGTTCGAGAAGGAAATTTCGAGATCTGCGATGTTCCCGGTGGATACACCGCCTAGAGTGTTGGACTGCGGCAATTTAAGCTATGCCAAGACACCCCCATCAGAGCACGAAGACGACAGGGGAAAAAAGAACGAACCTCAGCAGCGTCCTGGTCACCCGCTCGAAGAACTATATCCTCCGCGGCTTGCACAACTTGTAAGGAGAACCCAAACGGATTCCTGTACGTTGCAAGGGTGTGCTGGGAGCTCGCCAACGGCTCGAATGCCTCACTCTGCTCTGTCATGATAACCTCAAGGTCAGATATGGTGATGGAGTTGATGACCTTCAAAAACGGTCAGTAATAGACCTATTTTCGACATGAAAATAAAACGGACTTGGTAAATCTGTCCCGGAAGGATGACTTGCAATGTCAGGGTCTTGAAGGCGTTGCTTAGCCAGCTGACTGCCGTGGTACCGGATGGCTGTACGAAGTCGCCTTGGACGCTCAGAGTCTGGTTTTGACCAGCGAGGAACTGGGAGAAGAGCTTTCCGATGGTAGCAAGTTCGCCTTCCGATTTGGGCGTGATACGGCCAGATAGATGCGCCTTGGTCATGGAAAGTGGCGCAAGGGCTAATGAGGTGGTGGATAGAGCTACCATAGATATTGTGGGAATGCACTGAAAAGAGAAGAGGAAAACATACGACCGACTATTGTCCCCTCGAAGGATGCCTGGAAGCCAACAGTACCCAATTCTATACCGAGCTCTAGAATGCCGCATGAGCTCGTGTAAATACCGATACTGTTGATGACACAAACGAGCGGGTGACGTTATGAGCGAATCTGTTTCGATGTGGATTCCACCTGTAGGATCGTCGGATGGAAGCTGGAAGTTGCTGATCGTTACGCCAGGGAGTCCGTTAAAAGCTTTGAAAGTAACGTCCTTGCTGAGGGAAACACCATCGAAGATTGTGCCAAGGGCGGTAACCCGAAGTTTGTTAGTGTAAATCGTCCAAGTAAAGCTGGGGCTATGCAAAAGGAACGTGGCAAATGCGGTAAACCTGCGGAATTGCTGTCAGTGTTATCTCCCATGAAATGTGGACCAGAACTCACTGCCCCTCATCCGTAATCGTGAGGTGGGCATTCGTGTTATAGTTTGGGACCCCAACATTGGCGACAGCACAGACTGGCAACGATTAATACATGCACCTATGCAATCAAAAAATGTACATACTTGAAGGAAGGGTGATAGTTGCAATGTCGTGGCCCTGCCAGGTGACACTGGCCGCAATGCCAGTTTGAGAAGAAGTGATAAGTTATGCACATAGGACACATACGTGACTGGCTCCTCAAATTCGATGAGGGCATCTAAAGGTCCAATGTTGGTTAGAGCACCCTGTAGCGTCAAGTCGAACCCCGTATCCGAGAGATTCCTGATACAATAAGACAACGAGTTGCCCGACAAGCGAAGCAACCTACGTGATGTAAGCTGTGTTAAAGATGAGACTTGCGCCGTCCACAAGAGTTTGTACAATCGGCGGTGCAACAACGCCAATCAAATAGAGAAGACTTTTGTCCGTCTATGAAGTATGTCAGTCAAACGAGGTTCAAGGTGCGTGGACAACTCACAATAGCAGTCACGTTGAACTGTTTGAAGGCCAGCTCAGTGTGATCTGTACCACATTACTTCGTGCTTCAACATTGAAAGAGAGAGCTTACAATCATCGATCTTCACTCGACTGTCGATGTCCAGCGTCACCCTTAAGTTCTTGAGAGAATTAAGGACGGCGTCGGCTACATCGAATTGCTTTCCGCTGACCGAATTATGTTAGGTTTGTCTTCATGCTCGGGAGGATGCCTTACCTGACGCAGGTAGGCGCTTCTGTGTCAATACTTGTCGTGATCTGTACAAAAGTTAGCCAGCATATTCATATCATGTATTTACTCCGGTCTCAACGTACTGGAGGACGAGAATTCGGATTCAGAGAAACGATCCTGAAAAGCTCGATAAGAGGCCCTAAATCAACATGATTGCTTTGTGCGCCAGAGAGCAATAACTGAATAATGGTGGGCGGATCCAGGTTGAACTTGAGCGGTAATTGCGGTGAAGTTATACTTGAATGACCGTTTGCGTGCACCGGGGAAGACGTGAGGTCGGCATGATCAATTTCTCCAATAGTTAGCTGCTGATACGTGACAGTCGACGTAACCTCGAGGAGGTTGATACTTGCGGTGAAAGGGTTGTCGAGGGTGAAGGAGGCAAAGGCAATCCCAGTCTGCGCAATATCGGTAGGCAGTTCCAGACTAGCCGAACTAATCAAGTTTTGGTACAAGGCAGGGACCTCAACAGGAGTAAGGCGAAGGTCAGATATAGCGACCTTCAGTGAGTCAATTGCTGTCGACCCTTGCGAGCCTTGAATAGTGGTATCTGAAGTGACACCTTGCAGATAGTTCTCAAGCAACCCCTGTCCGGCGGATACAGCGCTGCCTTGGGGTAAAAAGTGGACATCTGAACAGGTCTATCAGCATTGATGTCATGGGCAAGGATGCAACAGTCCGTGCCTATTGGATACGAAACGTTCCCAGGCAGGAGGATGAGGTTAGTCTGGACAAAGATCAGGGCACGTTCGTCCATGTAGTTCATCCCAACACACCAAAATAGCCGTGCCTATTTGCTGATCCCTGAATGTAGGCGTAAGAACTTGGGCAGTCAAACAAACCATAGAAATGACTAACTGAAAAACCAAGCCAAAGTCAACGTCTCCGGCACCTGCGCATGGTTAGTTAAATACTATGTTGCCCGAACTACCCAACCTCACCTAGTGTGATGTTACTGAGACGTTGAGGATCAGTGTATTATCGGATCAAAACATCCAATAATCTCACCTGGGATTGAACAGTGACGAGTTGACCTTGATAAGCAAGTAATCCGGGAAGCCGTGGTTTACGTCAAGAGACGTGATCAGCGTAGGTTTCGACGTCAAACCCTGCAGCCCGGCAATCGAACTGTTGACAGAAAACTCGATACCCTTGAGCGACAGCAATCCGATTGCGGTGTCTGCGTCTGCGTCCGCGTTCCCCGAAAGCGTCATTGTTTGGGTCATCGACATCGTCGTCGATGCCAAGAACAGCTGGAACGCGCCATGCTGGTCGTCGAATACAGCAAACGGAACATCCGAAAATGTAAGGTGGATAACACGTTGCTGCACATCCGTGGTCGTGGGCCCCTTGGGTATGACCAATTCCGCAAACGGGGCGCCACCAGTCGAGACACTGATGTTTTGCTCAAGTGATTTGATGTCTACCGGAAAGTTGAACGGCAGCGTGAAAACCGCCGTGGCGTCATTGCTGCTCATAGCGGGATTATACGCGGTGCCTTCCGTGAAGCGCAACTCGAGTTCGTTGAGCTCAACAGACCTGATGATGTCGAGCGTCCCTCGATTAGGGAGAACAGTCTCGACAACGAGGCTCTTGATACCGTCATTTAACCATGCGACCTGCCAGTGAATGGCACAATTAGTATTAGGACAGCAACCTTTAGCGTTGTCCACACATCTTGGGGTCCAGCACTGTCCCCGTGGACGGAGACATTGCTATCTAGTCCGTGGATGAAATTATTAAAGATAGTTGAAACATCTAAAAGCGCGGATTGTTCCAATATTGGTGTTTCCAAAGTAAGCTTGGAAACCAATCCCACTGAGGGCAATGCCAACTTGAGAGGGCTATCCAGCATATCTTTGAAAAGGAGTGCAAGAGAAAGGCAACTTGGAGACTGACATTCGTAACGCTCGTATCAAGAGTCAAGTGAATACCACCAGCGGGGTCGTTGCCCGGTAAATCAAACAACTTGATCGTGACGCCGTTGTTTAGGTTATTCATCCCCTTGAGGGTGACGGTCTTTCCTGGAAACGAGATACCTGCGACAGTAATCCCTTGAGGAAACGGCAATTAGTTTTCTAGGAACCACCTGTTCTCGAAATTTCTGACCTAAAGCAGAAACTAAATACAGGGTTAGCGTTACATAGGGTCATGATGGAGAGGGAGACTCACCACTAAGATTTTCGCCAGAGATCACCCAATCGAATGACTCCTGCGTAAGCAAGACCTTTTCCCGGCACACTCAACAGGAGGCAATCTGTACGCATTACCGACTGCTCACCTTCGTGAATTCTGTCAGGTGGCCAACGTCGGCAATTTCGAAGTTGGCCTCCATTTCGAACTGGGCCCCGACATCTCCAGTAATTTTGATATCTGGCATATTGATGTTCCCCAAGGGCTGACCAGACCACGCGATAGTGAGGCCAGATCCGAAGGAAATCTCTGCGTCAACTGTAGTGTTGTTAGACAATAGATATTAAGACCCCAGCCGTTGCACATACATGGTCCCGCCTGGGTGATGGATCCTGACAATTTCGTTCCGAACGAAGTAGTGGTGGGGTTTGTGATGAGGACATTGTTCATGCTAGATCGGCGACTCTTAGCTTCGAGATATCAGTGATATGCTCTTGATTTCCTTACCCCAAAGCAGAGTTAGATACAATTGTCTGTACGATGGGATGGGCGAGAAGGGGCAAGAGAAGATTGAGCGTCTCATCTGTCGTCGTGGGAACGCCAGGTTGAGTGTACTGCAACGTTGTCTTGTAATCACCTACGCCCTTGAATTCAGGATCGCCCGTCGTTAAAGATCAAAGTTCAGAACACTTACCGATCTGAACATCCACTTCGAGTTGGACGTCCGAATGCAATTGTTTGAATGCTGTATCGACGAAGTTCTGGAGATTGAATCCTCTATAAGTGGTTCTTTGTGAGAATCACCGTTGGAGGTAACGCAGGCGTCACGAACGTATAGATATTGCCCCGCTTTTTCGGGCTTGCATTTGAGCTATCTCCACCCGTCGTCTGCAGGTATTTATAACCTCCAACGTCTACAATCCCATCCAACTGCTCGGTGCTCAATCCTGCGGCGACTGCACATAAACGCGTGACCGTGAACAGCGCGGCAGGGTCCATGTTCAGTTCGATGTTGAGGTTCGGTGAATTGGTCGCGGACCGCCCCGCGGATGTGAAGTTCGTGCTCGCCTCGATAGTTCCGAGTGAGATGCCGTGCGTGGTTACATTCGATCGAACGCCGGTAACCAACAACCCCGCAGTGAAGGGGTTCGCAAGCATGACAGAGACGTGGGCAATATTATTCTCATGTCCAGTGGTAGGTAGTACTAAACGAGTGATTAGACGATGTCTGTGGAAGTGCCGGAGTGGTGCTCACCAGTCAGCGCAGCCGTCGAGAGAAGGTCAGTCTTCAGGCCAGGAAGCGTCACATTCAAGCTGATAGTCTCAAAAGCTTGTAGCAGAGGGGCAATTTTCGTGCTTTCGTTGTGGCCCGCAATGGTAACCAGAGAATCTATGGACGTTTCAATGGTTATGTGACAAACTTCTCAAGAGTTCATTTACCTTTCTTCCCGATAAACCTGTTTAGAATTTCTTGGCCCTCAGGGCTATTGTTAGGCTGTGAGGTTAATCGAGTAGTCAGGGGAAACGGAGTGCAAGAGAGGTGGGTCTTACTGAGAAGGCAGTATGCGCCGCAACGGAGTTGTTACCGATCAGAAGAGTCAAATTTGGCATCAGCGTCGTTCCCACCAGCGAGCTGCCCTTGAGCAATTGGAAGACTGAAACGAGTAAGCATCTTCTGTTGCACCTTGAACAGGGAGGGTTCATGTATGGCGTACCCAGGTCTCCAATCCCGAGGTTAAGGCTCGATGGGTTGTCAATAGTTACATTGGTACTTAACGAGAGCGCATCCTGAGTGCCACCGAGAACATCGACTCCGTCGATACTCACGAGCCCCTTGAGGCCCTTCAAACCCCATAAACCTGAGGAAACGTTGAACTTGATAGGGTCGAGAGTAAGAGTACCTATGCTCATATCAGCCACGGCGCTTGCATAGCCCTCTAACTGAAAATGCTCGTAGTCCGAATCCGTCAACTCGGCGTCTATTGTACGAAAAAGTGAGATTCACAACCAGGAAGAAGTCCGTAACACTCACTAAAAGCAGAAAAGTGAGGTTTACTCGAGTCAACAACGGTAAATATGGTGTCCTCGATGTTGATGTTAATTGTACCCTCTGTATTCGTAGCATTTATGACGTGAATGTCGGACGTGGAAGCACCCAATGGCTGTTGTAAGCACCACAGAAGTCAGTAGGTTCATTTCTAAGTGCCGTGATACCGACCGTTTTTAGGCCACCTACGGTGGACTCATTCCTCGAGATATTGAAAGCGTTCTGGATTTGCCCGATTTGTATGTTGAAACCAAAGGGAAGCTCTGTGTTAAGTGGACATCAGATGACAAGTATGCATGCAAATCGAAGGCTACGCACGCATCGATGCGTGGACACTGCGGCTGTTTGCAACTGGCGCCCATGGCTGGGCCTCGGAGAACGCAAGGGACAGGCTGCCAATATTGATGCTTTGGATCGGATTGATCGGAGTTGGACTTTTGAATGGCACGTCCAGCCTGAGTGCCTGCACCCCCTCACTTAGCCACGAAATGCTCGTATTGTCATTTTTCAGAGTGGACACGCCCTGTGCAACTACGGGCGACGTGTTGCTGTTGATGTATTGGGTGAAGAGCTGTCCAATAACCGCGAGCTCTGACTCTGAACCATTGTGCGGAACAAGTCGGCCCAGCAATGCGATGTCGTTCGGGCCTGGAGCCTACGCAACTTGAGCACGTTGGCATATGAAACATGAACCAAAAGAGCCTACGATCGTCGTATTTGTCCCGATACCCTGCCCCAGATAAACATCTTCATAGAGCAGATTGAAAACAACGGTGCCGAGGTTGAGTTGGAACGGGCTTAAACCTCTCGTTTGAGGGTAGAAAGTCAAGTCGAAACATTGTAACGTACCTGGGGTTCACCAGCGTAGTTACAGTATAGAAGTTGATGCCACCTTCGGGACTGTCACTAGGTAATTGAAATTCCTTGAGTACGACATTTCCCTCGAAGTTATTGATGCCTAGAGTCCGAAGATGAAACTTCATCTACACCGAGATCTCAACCTGCCGCGCACCGTTCAAGGTCAGGTCCTTCTGGAAACTTATACCCTTAGATACTGGGAACTTCAATGCTCGCACGTGTAGCTCGTCGCTCCGCAGGCGCCAAGTAAAATTGTTCGATGAGATCAAATACTGAGTGAACCGACCGAACGCATTTTGGTCCGTGATCGTGAAATCGGTCGTCTGGTTGATATATGCGCGTTTTTTTTTGACATGGAGCGACTGGAGGTTAAAACGGCCCAACGGGATCTCTTCGGAGGCATTAACCCAGGAGACGCGCAGTGGCTGTAAGAAGCTAATCTGAGCGGAGAAGATGCCTGCGTGCGAGACCTTGACGGGG
>WNFC01003411.1_pt1 | contig 17193 bp, 14 predicted proteins | sample 5400541 | NCBI WGS metagenome assembly WNFC01 (sample SAMN13153342, study PRJNA577476) | soil metagenome | isolation source: 120 cm saprolite under Douglas fir tree site 2 hole 2 replicate 1 | place: USA:California | collected 2015-04-18
AAGTGGTAATCGATGCCTATGACGGCGCAACCACCTTCTATGCTTTTGACAAGGACGATCCGATTCTGGCGGCCTACCGCAGCATTTTCCCCAGCCTGTTCAAGGATGCTTCTGCCATGCCGGCCGGGTTGCGCAAGCACATCCGCTATCCTGAGTTGTTGCTGGCTTTGCAGGCGGAAGTTTACGGGCTCTATCACATGACCGACCCGCAGATGTTTTATAACCGTGAAGATCTCTGGAGCGTCGGCAAAGAGGTCGCGACGAATGAGCGTGGTGAACAGGTCAGCCAGACCATGCAGCCGAATTTCGTGCTCATGAAATTGCCGGGTGAATCCGAACTGGAATTTGTGGAGATTCTGCCCTTCATGCCGGCCAATCGCAACAACCTGATTGGCTGGATTGCCGGACGCAGTGACGGAGCGAACTACGGCACTTCAGTGGTCTACAACTTTCCCAAGACCAAGCTTGTGGATGGACCATTACAGATTGAGGCGCGCATTGATCAGAACGCACAGCTTTCCGGACAATTGACATTGTGGAACCAGCAGGGATCGCACGTGCGCCGAGGAACCATGCTGGTGATTCCCTGCGGACACGCGCTGCTCTATGCGGAGCCAATCTATTTACAGGCTCAGCAAAGCCCCATGCCGGAGTTACGCCTGGTAGTGCTGGCGTTGCAGGACCGTCTTGCCTATGGCCCCACGTTCGAAGCGGCCTTGCTATCTCTTTTTGGGGCAGAGGCGCCGAGTATCGGAAACGCACCCACCGCACAGGCCAGGAATTCAGCCACTTCAACCACGCCGGCCCAAACTCAGCCGGACATCTCTGCTCTCATATCGGAAGCCGCAAAAGATCTCTCTGACTACCAGCGTCTGACCGCCGAAGGCAAACTCGGCGAGGCCGGGCAGAAGCTGGAAGAATTGAAGCGCGTGCTTAGTATTCTGGATTCGCGAAAAAAGTAAGTCAGAGGGTAACCGTGCGCGACCGATTTAGCTTCTTTCAAGCCGCTCGGAGTTGAAAGCTCTCACTGCCAGCCGCCGCCGAGAGAGCGATAGAGCTGCACAAGAGCGTTCAACTCATTCACCTGGGCTTGCGCAAGGTTGAGCTCGGCGGAAAAATAGTTGGTCTGGTTGGTCAATACTTCCAGGTAACTTGCAGCTCCGCCTTTGTAGCGAACATCCGACAGGTGTGCCGCATCCTGGGCCGCCTGCGTCAACAGTTCCTGTTGATGGCGAAATTCCTGGTCCTTGGTGTAAGCAACCAGTGAATCGGAAACATCCTGAAAAGCACGTTGGATACTCTGGCGATAGATCAGCAGGGCTTCTTCCTTTTGCGCCTCAGAAAGCTTTACTCCGGAGCGAATTCTTCCACCGGCAAAGATCGGCTGGGTCAGCGCGCCTCCCAGGGAGAAGAAACCTGCCGGCCCACTGAATAAACTCGTAAGCGCCGCACTGGAGTAGCCGCCGTCACCAGTCAAAGTGATTTGCGGAAAGTAGGCTGCTTTCGCCACTCCGATCTGTGCATTGAATGCGACCAACTGTTCTTCCGCCTGACGTATGTCCGGACGACGGTCAAGAAGTGCAGACGGCAATCCGGCCGGGACCTGCGGAGCGTGAGGCTGGTCTGTCAACTTGAGACCGCGCGCGATCGAGCCCGGATTGTTTCCAAGCAACGTGCTGAGCAGGTTTTCCTGCTGGGATATGCGTCGTTGCAAGTCAGGCACCTGCTCGGCCGCCGTGTAAACCAGCTGTTCTGCCTGCCTCACATCCAGCATCGAAGTTGCGCCGTGGTCAGCCAGAAGCTGCGTGAGCTTGAGCGAATCGCGGCGTGAAACCAGCGCCTGCTGCGAGATTTCCAATTCCAGATCGAGCTCGCGTAATTGAAAGTATGCCGTTGCCACATCGCTGACCAGCGTGCTGACTACCTGCTGTTTGGCCCACTCGCTGGCCAGCAGATTAGCGCGCGCTGCTTCGGTGGCCCGGCGAAACCTGCCCCAGAAATCAAGCTCCCATGCGGCCGATACACTCAACTGGTCCGCGCTGCCGTTACTCGCCCTTGGCAGGAGGGACTGTGCCGGATTGCGTTGCGTAACCGCGGACGCACCCGCGCTGGCGGTTGGAAATTGATTGGCCCGGGTGATGCCTAGCTGCGCCTGTGCTTCAAGGATGCGAGTGGCGGCAATCCGCACGTCATAGTTTTGCGCCAGTGCGGTGCGGATCAACTCTTGCAGTTGTGTGTCCTGGAAAAGCTCCCACCACTTCGTGTCCGCCAGTGACGCGGTCTGGGCTTTATCCACATTGTCGCTGACGCCGCGATGAACAGTGGGAACATCAATCGCAGGCCGCTTGTAACGTGGGCCCAAAGTGCAACCGGTTATGGCAAGACACAGCAAAGCCACGGCAATGATTCTTGTTTTCATTTGGATCCTAGTCGTCGGCCCCGGTGAGTGAAGGTTCGCGTTCAGTGATGATCGCGTGCGGTCTGCGACGCAAACGGGCCGCGATTCTTTCCACCACCACAAAGAGCATGGGAATGATAAAAATCGCGATGCAGGTGGCGGCCAACATGCCTGTGATGACTACGGTCCCAAGAATACGGCGTCCGGCAGCGCCCGAACCGGATGCGATCCACAGCGGCACGCATCCCAGGATGAAGGCAAATGAAGTCATCAAGATTGGACGTAAACGAAGTTTGGCGCCAGCAACGGCTGCTTCCACCAGGTCTCTTCCCTTCTCATGCTCAATCTTGGCGAACTCCACGATCAGAATCGCGTTCTTGGCGGAGAGGCCGATCAGCATGATCAGTCCGATCTGCGCGTAAACGTCGAGATCAAAATGGCGAAGCTGCAATCCGGCAAACGCGCCGAAGACGGCAATCGGGACTGACAACAAAACTGAGAAAGGCAGCGCCCAGCTTTCATACAGCGCGGCGAGAATCAGAAACACCAGCAACAACGAGAGCGCGAAAATGCCGCCGGCAGCTCCTGAGGCTTTGCGTTCCTGATAAGACAGATCCGCCCAGTCATATCCCATGTCTGCCGGCAATGTTTCCTTGGCGACCTGCTCCAGCGCGTCCATGGCCTGTCCTGAACTATAGCCAGGCGCAGCGCTGCCCAGCACCTGCGCCGCTCGATACAGATTGAAGCGATTCGTGTATTCGGGCCCGGTGGTTGGCCTGGTGGTGACCACGGCGGAAAGCGGCACCATGCCGCCTTTGCTGCTGCGCACGTAATACTGACTGATGTTATCTGGTCGCGCGCGATCGGCACCCTCGGCTTCAACAAACACTTTCCATTGCCGTCCAAACCGGTTGAACTGGTTTACGAATAATCCGCCCAGAAAGGCCTGCAACGTCTGATAGACATCACCTACGGCAACGCTCTGCTTCAACACTTTGTCGCGATCAACATCAGCGTAAATTTGCGGAATGTTGGTGGCGAATGAAGCATTCACGCCGTTCAACTCCGGTCGCTTGCGCGCCGCCGCTAGAAATTTCTTCAGGTTCTGATCAAGGTAATCAACTGATCCGCCGCTGCGGTCCTGCAGCCAGAAAGAGAAACCACCAGCGCTACCGAGTCCGGGAATCGCCGGAGGCATGAAGCCAAAAGCATTCGCTTCAGGCACTTCAGACGCCAAACGCTTATTGAGTTTCTCAAGAATCTGTTTGGCTTCCAGCCCTTTCGCGCCTCGCTGATCCCATGGCATCAGCCCAACGAAAAAGAAACCGCTATAGGAAGACGACACGCGTGTAAGAAGACTGAAGCCGGCCACGCGGCTCACATACTGCACACCGTCCGTCTCCGCCAGAATCTGTTCTATCTTCTGGCACACAACATCAGTTCTTGCCAGAGACGCGGCTGGGGGAAGCTGCGCATTCAACAGGAAGAATCCATAATCTTCTTCGGGAAGAAAGCTCGTGGGCAGCTTGCGTCCAACAACGCCATCTACCAGCACAAAGCCCACCAGGATCAAGATGCCGATCGCCACTTTGCGGACAAGAGTGTGGCTCAGGCTGCCGTATCCGTTGGTCGCCTTGGCGAACCAGCGATTGAAAAGAGCAAAGAAACGCGCCAGCGGTCCGTTTGATTTTTTTCTCGGGCGTAACAGGATTGCCGACAACGCCGGCGAAAGCGTGAGCGCGTTGAAAGCTGAAATCAGCACGGATATCGCGATGGTGACCGCGAACTGACGGTTCAGCCGGCCCTGTATGCCGCTCATGAATGCGATCGGCACAAACACTGACGACAATATCAGCGCAATGCCGATAACCGGACCCGACACTTCTTTCATCGCCTGAAGCGTCGCTTCCTTCGGAGTCATTCCTTCTTCGATGTGGTGTTCCACGGCCTCCACTACTACGATGGCGTCATCAACCACGAGTCCGATGGCCAACACCAGTCCGAAGAGTGACAGCGTGTTGATGGAAAAAGCGAGGAAAGGAAAAAATGCAAACGTTCCAATCAGCGAAACAGGAACAGCAATCATCGGGATTAGCGTGGCCCGCCAGTTCTGGAGGAACAGATAAACCACGAAGATCACCAGCACCATGGCTTCTGACAAGGTGATGACAATTTCTCTAATGCCCTCGCGCACCGGCCTGGTAGTATCCAGCGAGGTCACGAAATCGAGGTCGGTTGGGAAGCGTTCCTTCATCCCATCCATTACTGTCTTCACGCCATCAGCCACTGCAATGGCATTTGATCCCGGCGCCTGATAGACCACAATGATGCAAGTCGGTTTGCCGTTCATGCGTGCCACTTGCTGGTAGTTCAACGCGCCCAGTTCAATCCGCGCAACGTCCTTGAGCCGCACCAGCGAGCCATCCGGATTGGAACGGACCACAATGCCGCCGAACTGGTCGGCCGTAATCAGCCTTCCCTGCGCGCGCACCGTGTACGTCATTTCATTTCCTGGAGGCGCGGGTTCTGCTCCCACCTGTCCGGCAGGATTCACATTGTTCTGCTGCTGTACTGCTCGGGTGATCTCCGGGACGGTGAGACCAAGCTTGGCCAGAACATCTGGCTTGATCCAGATGCGCATGGCGTAGTCGCCAGCGCCGAAGACTCTGACTTCTCCAACGCCGGGAATGCGGTAAAGGGCGTCATTGATATTGATGTTGGCGTAGTTGGCCAGGAACAGCGAATCGTAGGTACCTTTGGGTGAGTACAGGGCCACCAGCATCATTGGGAAGCCGGTGGATTTGCGCAGCGTGACGCCGAACTGGTTTACGTCAGGCGGAAGATTTGGCTGCGCCTGAGCCAGGCGGTTCTGCACATTCACCTGGTCGGTGCCGGGATCGCTCTCAACGTCAAAGGTGACCGTCTCCTGCAACGAGCCATCATTGGCATTGGTCGACTGCATGTACAGCATGTTGTCAACGCCATTTAATTGCTGCTCCAGCGGAGTGGCCACTGATTGCTCAATGGTGGAAGCGTCGCCACCGGTGAAGGTGGTGTTGACAATGATCTGCGGAGGAACGATTTGTGGAAACTGCGCCAGCGGCAGTTTGCCCATGGAAACCAGTCCCGCCAGGACCGTGACAATGGAAATAACCATGGCCACGATCGGACGGTTGACAAAAAACTTCGCCATCACTGTCCTCGCTTACAGATTCGCCGTCTTGGGTGTTACAACGGTGCCTTCTTTGACCTTTTGCAGGCCCTCGACAACCACCCGTTCCTGTGGCTTGACCCCATCCTGGATGATCAGCATCTTGCCGATCGTCGGACCGACTTTTACCGGCCGGATACTCACCTTGTTTTCCGGGCTCACCACCGCCAACTGAAAGTTCCCCTGCAGTTCAGTTACGGCGCGTTGCGGAACCAGCAATGCTGATTTCTGGGTTCCCATTTCGGCGATTACGCGGCCGAACTGCCCGGGACGCAGCAGGTTGTTAGGATTAGGAAACGACCCAACGACGCGAATGGTTCCGGTGTTGGCATCCACCTGCCGGTCAGCCAGCAGAAACGATCCCTGGTAGGGATATTCACTGCCATCGGAAAGGGCCAGCTTCAGCTTTACACCTTTCCAGGCGTCTTTTGCGGCTCCACCCTTACCCACACTTTGCGTCAGCATGTATTGCTGCTCACTGATAGAAAAATATGCCTTGATTGGATTGACCTGAGAGATTGAGGTAAGCACGGTGGTGTTGCTGACCAGATTTCCGATCTGCGTTTGGGCGATGCCGGCAATACCATCAATGAGAGACGTAACCTGTGTGAATCCCAAATTGAGCTGTGCCTGCTCCACGCTGGCTTTTGCAGTTGCCACTCCGGCTTTCGCTCCGAGTTCGGCCTGAATGTCATTATCAAACTGGCTCTGGGCGATGGCCCGCGCTTCAGCCAGTGGCTGATCGCGCTTCACATCCTGCTGCGCTTTGCCCAGCGCGGCTTCCGCCTGAGCGAGTTGACCTTTCGCCTGGTCCAAGGCGGCTACAAAGGGACGAGGGTCAATCTCAAACAGGACTTGACCCTTGTGAACAAATGATCCTTCTTTATAGTTCTGCTTAACAAGGTAGCCAGCCACTCGCGGCTGAATCTGCGCATTCACGAAGCCATCCAGAGTGGCCGTCCACTCGCTGACGATCGGAACGTCTTTCTGGAGCACGTCCGCCACTTGCACCTCAGGCGGTTTGGCGGGCGGTGCGGAAGCTTTTACGCCGCCGCAGCCCTGTAGCGCCAGAGCCAGCATGACGACCATGGCCAGCATGAAAATAAGGCTGATCTGGGAATGAATGATTTTGGAAAACTGCAAGCGCGGTTGCATTTCAGGTTTTTTCCTCTCAACTGGCCGACGGCCGCAATGCTGCATTCACAAAACTAATCAGAAAATCGCTGTCCTGCCGGGCGGTGGTGACAGGCGTGGATGATAGACGGCGCTGCAACGCGCCTGTAGTCATATCGGCGACTGTCCAGGCAAGACTCTCTGCCGGGAATTGGCGAATCTGTCCAGTCGCAATCGCCGCAGCAATGGCTTCAGTCAGCAGGCGCACCGGTTCGCGCAGCCACTCCATCACTTTTGCTTTGCTCATTACAGGAGATCCGGACGGTTCGATGTACATGATGCGAAAAAAATCGCGACGCTGTTCGCAGTACTCGAAACGCGCGTTGACATACGCTGATATCTTTTCGAATACGGTTCCGGCAGCAGCAATCTTCTCCACCGTCAGTCGGCGCAGGGCCTCGAGGTCGTCAGACATCACGGCGTTGTAGATTTGTTCCTTGGAGTCGAAGTAAACGTAGATGGTGCCTTTGGCCAGATTGGCGCGCAGTGCTATCTCGTCAACAGTAGCGGCGATGTAGCCCTTTTCGGCAAAGACTTTCCTGGCCGCCGTTATGATCTCCGCCTGGCGAAATTGTGAGACCACTTCCTTTTTCGACTTGGCGGTGAGCGTTAATTCCATTTAGTGACCCAATAGTATTGATAAATGACTGGACAGTCAATCAATAAGACGACCTGATCCACAAGCCAACTCGGATTCGACGCACTGCGCCTCGGCTCGCGATTTTAGGCGTTTATCGCTGCTTGGTTGGATCTACGCGGAAGTTGATAGTTTCATTTCGCCGCCGACGATTCCGTTGGCTCTGTACTCCCTCAATTTGGGAATGAAGGAAGAACGATTATGAGATTGGTGCCGAAGAAGGGACTCGAACCCCCACACCCTTGCGAGTACGTGGACCTGAACCACGCGCGTCTGCCAATTCCGCCACTTCGGCTTTGAGATGCGCCCGGAGACAACTCGCCCGGCGCAATGTCTTTTGTAAAAAGACGACAGGAGACAACTTAGCTATTTTATAGAGTTTGCAAGAACTGTCAAACTGCAAGGCGTTCATTCGCGGCCAAAACCTACGCCAGGTTCAACTGGCCAAGACACTCCGAATCGATCATTGACCCAGGCGAACTCGCGGCTTAAACCGTATGAACCCAGCGGCGTGAAACTTAGTTCGTCTTTCGTGGCTCCGTCCCGCTGCCGGCCATGAAATTTTGAGTCACGAAAGAAATGTATCGCGCTCGAAACCTTGCCAGCAGCTCAGGGTTACTAACTTGCAACCCTACCTTGCAGATCGAATCACTCCCTTCGCGCACAAGCAATGGGAGCGTCAGCACGGGGCAATTTTATCTTCAGGAGAAGTCCGTACATGCGTCGTAAGTTCTTTTTGTCTTTCATGGCAACGGTGTGTCTGCTGGCATCAGCGGCCTCAGCGCAGAATTACCGTGCTGATTTTCGTCAGGAAATAAGCACTCAGGGTACCGGCAATTTCACCAGCAGCACCAATGATGTGCTTTCGAACATCACCTCTGCCAGCTCTGCCAACTCCGGATCAACGCGCAGCGCCGGATTTCTTATAGGGTACCGTTATCACGTGGCGCGCTGGTTCGCCGTTGAAGGTGATTATGCTTTCACGCGCAACACCCAGAATTTTCTCAGCCCTTTAAACCTGACCGTCGGGAACCTGACTACCGCTCTCAGGACTAACGTGCATGAGTTGACGGCAGCAGCGGTTATCACCGGCGGGCCGCGCCATCGTGTACGTCCGTACGGACTGCTTGGTGGCGGCGCCATTCTTTTCCGCCCCACCAGCGCTCCGGTCAATCAGGTCCTCAACATCGCCAATAATCTTGGCTTTGGGCCCAGTGAGACCAAGCCGGCATTTCTTTACGGCTTTGGCGTGGACATCGGCTTGAACCGCTTTCTAGCATTGCGCGCGGAATATCGCGGCCTGGTATTTTCCGCTCCCGGCTTTCAAATACCTGGACTCAGCGTGCTGGGCCTGAGCACTCCGGGACTCACGCATATGGCGCAGCCCTCTGCTGGTCTGGTCTGGAGATTCTAAGCCTTCAATCTGCAGCCGCTTGTTGCTGACGAAAATAGAGGACAGTTGTTTGAAACGGGGCGCCTGCGGGCGCCCAGCTTTTCGCTGAATACCCGTTTCGTGGCTGATACCTTCTCTTAGCGGCGCACAATTTGTATTTCGAAGATGTTCGGCCACAACTTGCCCGTCACGAAAAGGCGCTTCTTTGCGGGATCATAGGCGATCCCGTTGAGCACGGCATCGGAATGGCGTTGATACATGGGATTGAGCAGGCCTTGCAGATCAATCCATCCCAGCACCTTGCCGCTTTGCGGAGAGATACGCGCGATGCGGTCTGTCTGCCATATATTGGCGAAGATCTCTCCTTCAACAAATTCCAGTTCGTTGAGTTCCAACACTGGCTTCTGGCCATCATGGACCTTCAACCGGCGTTTTTCCCGCAAAGTTTTTCCATCCAGGATTCGGATCTCAGCCGTACCATCGCTCATATAGAGTTCGTTGCCATGCGCCGCCAGTCCCCAGCCCTCACCGGGATACGAAAATTCACGCAGTAGATGAAAATCGCTGGCGCGGTAAACAAAGCCTTTGTGCGCCTTCCACGTAAGCTGCACAATCTCATCGCCGACAGGAGCAATCCCTTCGCCGAAAAATTCCGCAGCCAGATTGATCTTCTGCACGATTTCCCCGGTTTCCAGCCGAACTTTGCGCAATGACGACCGCCCGTTCAAGCCTGTGCCTTCATAAAGGAAGCCATCGCGGTAGAACAAGCCCTGAGTGAAAGCCTGCGGATCATGCGGGAAGATGTTCACGACTTTATACGTGTACATGGGCGTTCGATCTGTACTCAGAAGTGCGCGGGCAGGCGGATAGATCGTGGAGCGTGCCGACGGTTGCACTAACTTTGCCGGTGCTAACAACGCCAGCAGCAACCCAATATTTGCCAATCTCATGTTTAGCAGGATTCAGTCTTTTGCATTCTTCAGAAACGTTCCGCGTTCCAGATCAGTGAATGCCTGGCGCAGTTGTTCCTGTGTGTTCATGACAATGGGGCCGTACCACGCAACAGGTTCCTGCAGCGGCTTGCCTGACACCAATAGAAAACGTATGCCTTCATCACCAGCCTGGACCACCACTTCATCACCGCGATCAAAGATGACCAGTGAGCGATTGTCGGCCTGAGCCGGCGGCGCTGTATCCAGCCAGTTCACACCTTCCGTCGGTACCGCAAGCGGTCCCGAAGCATTACAGAACTTTCCTGATCCGGCGAACACGTACGCGAAGGCATGGCGCGTGGTTTCAATCGGCAAGGTCTTCTTGCGGCCTGGCGCCACGGAAACATCAATGTAGATTGGATCGGCCGCAATTCCGTCGACAGGACCGCTCTTCCCCCAAAAAGTTCCGCAGACGAGTCTTACGTGCGTGCCGTCATCATCGGTGATTTCGGGGATATCGTTGGATTTCACTTCCTGATAGCGCGGCGGCGTCATCTTCAATGACGATGGAAGGTTCGCCCACAACTGAAAACCATGCATGCGTCCGGCATGGTCGCCAAGTGGCATTTCCTGATGGATGATGCCGCTGCCGGCGGTCATCCACTGAACGTCGCCTGACGCGATCGATCCGCGATTGCCCATGCTGTCACCGTGTTCCACCGTCCCCGCGAGCACGTAAGTGACCGTCTCAATACCGCGATGCGGGTGCCATGGGAAGCCGGCAAGGTAATCCTCAGGAACATCATTGCGGAAGTCATCCAACAACAGAAATGGATCGAATTCCCTGGTATCGCCGAATCCAAACGCTCGCCGCAGATGTACGCCAGCGCCTTCGGTTGTTGGCTTGGATTTAATCAGCTTCTTCACCGGACGAATTGACATGGGCCCTCCTCATGAGTGAATCAACTCATCAATCATAATCGCGGCGTGACAGCACTGGAAGTGCGGTGCCATTCAGGATTGGTGCAATGACCAGACCTGAGAGCAGTACAATCATGTTTGGTTGTATCCGCCGGGATAACGGAGGCCCTAGGCGCGTTCTCACAACCTACACCGTCGGACAAATTGCACTTTCCGGACGGGCGATCATCGCCGCAGCTTACCTGACCTACGTTCGCGCCTTCAAGCGCTGAATTGAACCCCTGCCGGACACGATTCTGAGTTGCCGCGTTATCAATCCCTTTGTGAATCCACCGGTTGCCGCCTATCATCCAAGATTTAAGAATGGTCGTCTGCCATTCGGGTGCCCATTACATCAACCGACAAACAGATTTTCTGCGCAGGCGAAAAGCTTTCATACAATTTTTGATCGATGAAGGAGATTCATGAGCACAACGATTCAGTCACAACCTACCACCCGTGAAAAAGCAACCAGCAAGGCATTTGGCTATGCGGCTCAGTCAGCACAATCATCGCTTGCACCATTTTCATTTGAGCGTCGCCAGCCCGGCCCACAAGACATCGACATTGAAATTCTTTTCTGCGGAGTCTGCCACTCTGATCTGCATACCGTGCGCAACGAATGGCAGAACACAACCTATCCCGCCCTTCCTGGACACGAGATTGTTGGTCGCGTGCTCTCCGTGGGCAGCGAGGTGAAGAAGTTGAAGCCAGGCGACTTGGCCGCCGTCGGCTGCATGGTGGATTCAGATCGCACCTGCCCTGCCTGCAAACAGGGATTGGAACAGTATTGCGAAGGCGGATTCGTGGGGACGTACAACGCTCCCGACAAACATCTTGGCGGCATGACATATGGCGGTTACTCCAACCACATTGTGGTCGATCAGCACTTTGTGTTGCACGTTCCGGAAAAGCTGGATCCGGCAGGCGTGGCGCCCCTGCTTTGCGCAGGCATCACCACATACTCGCCGCTGAAGCATTGGAAAGTCGGCAAAGGACAGAAGGTCGGCATTGTTGGCCTGGGCGGACTGGGACACATGGGCGTGAAGTTTGCACACGCTCTGGGCGCAAAGGTGGTGCTCTTCACCACCTCACCGGGCAAGCAGGAAGACGCCAAGCGTCTGGGCGCCGATGAAGTAGTGGTCTCAAAGAATCCGCAGGAAATGGAAAAGCACCTGAACAGCTTTGACTTTATCCTGGACACGGTTTCTGCCAACCACGACATCAACGCCTACATGGCGTTGCTGAAACTGGATGGAACTCTCACGCAGGTGGGCGCGCCGGAACAGCTCAACCTGCACCCTTTCAGCGTGATCTTCAAACGGCGCTCCTTGGCCGGATCGCTGATTGGCGGCATCAGAGAGACGCAGGAGATGCTTGATTTCTGCGCCAAGCACAACATTGTTTCCGATATCGAGATCATCCCAATCCAGAAGATCAACGAAGCTTACGACCGCATGCTGAAGAGCGACGTGAAATACCGTTTTGTGATCGACATGAGTTCGCTGACGAAGTAGATCGCAGAGCAACAGTTCGGAGTTTTCGCAGACTTAGGTCGCGTCCAGTTTTGGAGACGGCCTATTTCTTTTTTATGTTGGTCTTTTCGTCTTCACACCAGTCGTCTTCGCACCAGTCTTCTTCATGCCGGCACAGAAGCACTGTGTAAGACGTTTGTTGTGGCGACCGGAAGCGCAACGATGTTGGTGGGGAATCACAGCGGACGGGCCACCTTTTTCAATAATCAATTTTTCCCTGCGTCGCCGTAGCGGCGGGCCAAAGATCATCGGTCCGGGATTGAGATATTGCATGTGGCCCCCAAGCCACATTTATGGCTCTGTTCGAATTAATGAACTGCGTAGCAAAAAGCCCTGCCGAAGCAGGGCTTTTCAACCAGGGCCTTGAATGCGTTTCATTTGGCGCTTGAGCTTTGCGGACTGGAGATCATTTGCAGCACAGGCCCTTGCGGCCGCTTCTTGTTCTCATCATTCGTGCGATACACGCTGTGAGGCCGGGCCGGCGTACAGGTAGTCACGCTTTCCAGTTTGGGGTTATCACCTGGGGTGAAGTTATAGCTCCTGATGGCTGCGCACGAACTCTGGCCGTCAGCATACGTGGGAAGATAGATACCTGGATCAAGCTTCCGGCGTTCCAACACCTCGTTGGAATCAGCCTGCGGAGCATTTACTTTGGCTGTTTTTTGTGCGGCATGAATATTTGCTTTGGGCAATTGAATCGCTGCTTCACTAGCCGGCCGTGTGCTCTGGGCGGCAAAGGTGGTGGCGGCGAAAAGCATCATTAATACGAGGAAGGCAGATAACGTGCGGAGTCGCATAAACTCCTCCGGTAATCATATTACTCCGCTTTTGGACGGCGCTAACCCGAAAATTGTTCGCCTTCGGCCGCTTACCATTGGGTCGCCTGAGCCTGACTTTCCGGTTTAAACTCCTGAGGTATGCACCCGCTGGATAATCCGTCGTGGCACGCGCTCACCACATTGCAATCACATTTCGCAATCACGGCTGAGCACGCGCAGCGGTTCTACCAGGAAGTGTGCGTGCACGGGGCGTTTCCAGATGAGCTGGCGGAATCGCCTACGGCGCAAGCGTGGGCCTCACTGGCTTGCCTTGGTCGCGAACCGGTGAGCCTCTTTTCCTTGCATCCGCTCACATCGCCTGCAGGCTGGACCAATACGCGGTCGGTTGATCTGGTGGAGATGGTCCAGGAAGCCGGTAGCTCTACTACAAGCGAGGCCGACAGCCAACATGATGCGCGGATCATTGAGCTTGCGGCTTCGGATTTGCCGCAGATGTCGAACCTTTATGAAGCCACGCGTCCTGGACGCAAGCTTTATCCGCGACTGATGGATCTGGGTGGATTCATTGGCATCAAGCAAGGCAACCTGCTGGTTGCCATGGCGTGCCTGCGTTTGAATCTGCCGGGCTATCGTGAGATCAGCACCGTTGCCACGCTACCCGGACACACCGGACGCGGTTATGCCACCGCGCTGGTGGGTGAACTGGCACGTAGAAGCCGCAACGCCGGCAAGCAGGCGTTTCTCACCGCAAGCACCAACAACACACGTGCCTATTCGATTTATCAAAGACTGGGCTTTTTCCCCCGCGTTAATCTGTGCTCCACTACTTTTCGCTGGGAAGGAACATAGTTAGAAAAGTTTCTGTGCGGCTTGCGCTTCCCCGTCGCAACCAATGCGCAGCTACAATCAATGGCTGACCACACGCATGAAATGTATTTTAGATTCAGGAGAAAGAACATGAAATCGTTTCGCATCGCGGCTATCTTCGCCATTGCCATTATGGTCGCTGCATTTGCCAGCTCCGCCTATGCTCAGAAAGCTGAGACGGATGCGGCCGCGGCGACAAAGAAGCTGGGCGCCTTCCTGGGAAAGTGGAATACTTCCGCGACATTTGCCAGCGGCGAAAAAGCCACCACCGAATTGGAATGCCGTTGGTCCGCGCAGGGATATTTCCTGGTCTGCGAACAGCATGTGAAGCTGGGCAGCCGCGAGCAGCACCAGCTCACCGTCTATTCCTATAACAGCGGTGACAACACATATCAGTACGCCACATTTTCTGATCCCGGCATGAAGCCCAGCAGCGGCACCGTAGAGATCAATGGCAATGTCTGGACTTATAACTCGAGCTTTGAAAATCATGGCAAGACCACGCAGATCCGCAATACCAATGAGTTCACGGAAGCCGGAAAGACTGAGGTCTTCAAGATCGTGACGTCAGAGGACGGCGGCACGACGTGGAAGCCGCTCCTGGATGGCTCAGCACATAAGATCGCTGACTAGCGTCACTCCTGGGGGATTAGGTTTAGTAACTTTGCCATCGCGGGAGTTTCAGGGAATAGAAATGTTTCAAAAAATTCAAAGCCTGGTTAGAACCATTCCCAAAGGAAAGGTTTCCAGCTACGGAGCAGTGGCAAGGGCGGCAGGATTTCCCGGCGCCTCGCGGCAGGTGGTCTGGGCTTTGCGCCAGGGACAGGGTCTCCCGTGGCACCGTGTGGTGGCTGCCGGTGGCCGGATCGCTCTGCCGGGAGAAGCCGGATTCGAACAGAGAATGCGTCTTGAATCTGAAGGAGTACCTTTTTCCGGCAGCCGGGTCCGGATGAATGATTGTGAGTTTATGTTTCCGCGATCGCGCAGACGTCCCAAAGCTGTTAAAGCCAAGAACGTCGCTTCAAGATCGGGCAAGTCACGACCGGAAGCCAGACAAAAGCGAAAGAAGCGCAAAAACCATCAGTAAAAAACTTGCACAGACAAGGCGGCGGCGCCACACGAGGACCGTTAATTCAATGAGTCATATCGTGCCGACTATTTCCGTCACTCGAAAGCCACCAAACATTTCGGCTCCAGAAAAAGGCCGCCTTGCGGGCGACCCTGATCTTAGGATGAACGGTTGCGAGGTATTTTACCTTATGCCGCCGCCACGGGAGCTAGTGACCTTTGGGCTGCCTGGTGAATGAACTTCTTCATCACGTTGGCCCACATTACTTTCTTGCGTACAGCATTTTCCTTGATGGTGCGTCCCTGGGCGAACATGCCCAGCAATGCTTTCATTTTCAGGACCCGCAAGAGCGCGGATTCCGCCTGGGTGATGCCGTAGGCATCCAGAAATTTCTCCTGGATCTGGCTGGTAATGGCCCGGTTGCAGAAGGGGTATTTCTCCAGTGCTTCCACGGAAGCCAGGAACTGTGCCAGATCCTCATAAGAGTTTCCGCGGTGTTTCATACGAGCGAAATCGCAGAAACCGACTCCATGTTCAGTCACCACAACGTTCAGCGGGGTATAGTCGCCCAGCACAGCGGAGCTCGGCAGCGTCTTACGATTGCGCGCGAGCACATTACGTGTACCGGTCAGAATCACGTTGATGGACTGCTCGTCCAGACCTTCTTCCAGGCAACTTTGGCAGAGTTTTTCCAGACTGTTCATGAGTACTGCGCCGTCAAAAGGCTCCGGCATTTCGACCGTAGCTTTGTGAAACTGTTTCAGCCATTCGCCGGCCCGTTGCGCCACCAGAGCGATACTGCCGTTGTCGGCAAAGCCGGGCAGCAGCGCCGCTTTCATGATGATCGATTGCAATGGCAGTCCGGTTACTTTGTCAGTCACCACTGCGCCCATTTCGCTGAAATCGCCCAGCGGACGCGGAACTCCGCCCAGCTTTCTGCGGCTTAATGCCTGCTGAACGAACTGAAGGTTCGCGGTTTCCAGGCACGCGATTGCCTTGGCATTACCACCACACTTGCTGGGGCGATAAGCCTTTACTGCGATTCGCTCGCTACCTCGCGCAAATTCTGCATTCACGTCATAGATAAAATGATCGTTCTTAGGCGTGTGCCCTACCACGCGCAGGTTCCGCAATTCGCCGTGCTCCGGATAAAATTTCCCCGCGCTCTGCTGCAAGTCAATCAAGACCTGGTCCAGTACAGTTTCTGCCATTACAACTCCTGGTCTAATTTTTACGAATGCTGGTTGCTTCTGAAGCGTATGCGTCTGCTCAGAAAAGAATGTTATCGTCCACAAAGAGAGTTGCAGTTGGGGTGCCAATCCCCGCGAGTCATACGCTTGACAAGCTGTTTAGATGCAATAATTTGAGCGCGCGAAGATGGACATTTTTTTGCACTCAGGGCACTTAAGTACCAACATTCGGCAGATTGCCCGTGTATTAGTGTGCTAGTAACTCCCACGGAACTAAGGGTACTTAGTCCTTAATCAGAAAGGCACGGGTAAGTGCCTCAGCCTCTTGATCGAGCTTGCGTCGCTTGGATCTGTCCTTTCTGTCGCAGATTGCTTGGATCGGTCCTTTCTGTCGCAGATTACTGTCCTCATGCCTTATCTGCGTTTTTCTGCGTCAATCAGCGGCAAAAAGGTTTTCCGATCCCGTCGATATCGTGCGATGTCGGGATGACTCAATTTCCCGATCACCAAATTACCCAATTACCAAATTACCAAATCTGCTTTTTTGATATCGGGCGATCTCGGCGATACCCACCCCCCGTCATTCACCCCATCAGATCCCAGTCATCCCAATTTGGCGTAGACTTCAGCCAATTCACCCGATTAGGCGATCACCAGATTCTGTTTCTCTCCGTGCCTCTGTGTCTCCGTGGTGGGTGTTCAGGTTTTGCTTTTTCAATTCCGGCGATTTTGGCACTCCTGGCAATTCTGGCAATTTCTTTCCTGATCTGCGTTTATCAGCGTTAATCTGCGGCAAAAGGGTTTGATCTGTGCTGATCAGTGGTGAAGTTTTCCCGATCTCGGCGATGACGCGCGATGACGGCGCCGTCGGCGATTCCCTCATCTCCGTCACCACATCCTTCTTGTCCTTGCTGGTAAACGTCGTGTGCTTCAGATTGCTCGACGCCATCTGCAATGAATACAACAGTAGCCCGGCCTTCTTCTCGCTGATCTCGTCGTCAATCAGCGCCTTTTGCACCCGCATAATCGCCATCTGGATACCGTTCGCA
>WNFC01004376.1_pt1 | contig 17192 bp, 20 predicted proteins | sample 5400541 | NCBI WGS metagenome assembly WNFC01 (sample SAMN13153342, study PRJNA577476) | soil metagenome | isolation source: 120 cm saprolite under Douglas fir tree site 2 hole 2 replicate 1 | place: USA:California | collected 2015-04-18
CCGCATGCGGTGTCAGCGGCATCGAATCGGCGCTCCGGAACCTACGGATCGGTGCCCCAGTCTCACACAGAGTGATCGGCCCAGGTCTTTATAGCCGCGCGCATCGCAGCCGTTATGCGTGGATATGGGGTTAATGCCAATCAAGGCTTGGCTCATGCATATCTGGGTGTTCGGCGCCGCCGCTCTTACGGCTCCGGAGGCTGGAGGCGCTATCACGGCCAGCTGCACGAATTAACTCTTCTTCTTTCTCGCTCGGAGTAGATGTCTGTCTGTCTGTTCATGGCACAGCGTTCGCCATTGGAGCCGGAGGCGCTGGCCCGGCAAGACGAAGGGAGCTGAGGACCACTATCGCCCCGCCAGATCCCGGTTGGCCGACTGCCGAGAGGGTCTGACAAGGCCGCCAGCGAGCCTCCCGTTGTGGAGGTCATCCCCCGGGGTGCCGGGCGGCTCGACCTAGTGGTTGTCCTAGACCAGGTCGAGCCTCCCGTTGTGGAGGTCATTCCCCGGGGTGGTGCTCCCCGATGAGGGTGGCCCACGTGACCTTCGGCGTGGCGGTCATCCCGCTTTGGGCCATCGCCGGCCCAAGCCGGTTCTGCATGAACTCTGCCTGGGCCTGACGCGAGGTCCAGCTCTCGACTACGAAAGCGCGGCCGCCCTCTCCCAGCGCGGTGAGGTGCGTGATCTGCTCGGCAGGCCAGTCCCCCTTTCCCGTGTCCACGTCAATCCCCAGTTGAGCACTGACGCGGCGATAGTCCTCTTCGCTCACCCCTTCGAATTCCAGAATCAGCAGCTCAGCCATCTCGTCCCTCCTTTTCCGAATTGGTTGGTCTTTGCCCTACGAACAGCAATCTCACCGGTGCCCTCTAAGTACCAAGACGCTGGCGCACGGTGCTCACCCCTTCTCCCGACAGATCGTGCAGGGCGACGGCGCGCCGGGTCGCCCTGGCCTAGGGCCACCCGTAGATCGGGCGGTGCCAACGCCCTCACCCCGTCGAGGACGCTGCTCTTTCTCAGCCCGGCCTCGCCCTCCACGAACAGCACCCCGTCCCGGCCGGCACGCACCGCACCGCGTAACCCGGCGACCGGCGCACTGACGCCCTCGCGCTCCCACATCGGGGTGCTCATGCTGCCCAGATCCTGCGGATAGGGACGCTGGGGCCACCTAGGGGTCACCGGCTCAGCCCGTCCACTCGTCGGTGACCCTCAGGTCGGTGAACTCCGGCGGGCCGTCGAAGATGTCGGCCATCATCGCCCTGGCGGCTTCCAGCGCTTCCTGGCGGCGCGGATCCTGCTCGCGCGCGCGTGCTTTGTCCTCGCTCTCGAATACCACCAGCGCGTACACCTGGCTGGGGTCCTTCTGGTCGTGCATCACCAGCGTCCGGACCAGTCCCGATCCTGGCTGCTCAGCGGCCCGGAGCTGTTTATCCAGCTCCGCCGTATCGTTGGCTGGTTTCAATCGCATCTTGATGAGCTGTGCCCACATATCGCATCCTTTCCTGACCGGGGGTCAGATTCTGCTGGTGTCGAAGTCGAGCACCAGCTCGGGCGCGGTGACTCCTTCTTCCCAGGCGACGCCGTGGACCTGGCGGACGTGGCCGCGGAACCAGCGGTCGAACGGCTCAGCCGAGGTCCCCCAGATCGTGAACGCGGTGGCCAGGTCGTCGGCCTCCAGGTAGACCACGGCAACATCCCCGCCCGGCCCGGGCTGGATCCAGACCGCTTCCCTGATGATGCCCGCACGGCGCCGGGCGTCCTGATAGGCCTCCTTGCGCGCACCCGCCTGGCACGAGGCCAGCGCGACCCGGACCGCTCCGGCCTGGCCGGGCAGCAGCGCAACAGCGAAAGCAACGCACTGCATGGGACCGATTGTGTCGGCGGCCGGCCGCCAAGACATCAGTTGATCGAGTGATGGACCGCGGACGGCGTCGTCCCAGACTTCAGGTACAGGACCCGACGACCTGAGGAGAACCCGCCTGAGCACCCCGCCGGACTAGCCGAGCTATGACCGGCACTAAGCCGCCGCCGAATCTGGCGATTTCGACGCGGACGAAGCGCTGTTCGACCCGGACGTGGAGACCGTTACCCCCGGGCGGGGTCTTCACCGCTCGCCACACAGGGCTGATGCCGACTCCGGTCGGCGAGATCCCGCCGACCGGCAGCTCCGGGTCCTTCCCGTTCGCCTGCTTCTTCCAGGTCCGCGACGGTCGCTGCGTGTCTCACCGCGTCTACCGGGACAACATGGCGATGCTGGCGCAGATGGGCGCCCCCGGCTGACCCCAGCGCCGGACGGCATGAGCGGCCCGGCGCAAAACCGGCCCGGGCATGCGGTGACGGCCACGGGAACGGCAGACGGCCAGATAGCCGCCCGCCGTCGCGCATCAGACCTGCCCGGAACGATCGGCGGCAACCATTCAGCCCGGCAAGGGCATTGGCCGGCTGGGACGAATGGCCGGAAAACGCCCAGCCGGTCTTCCAGCGGCTGCGCTCGGCGGCCGGGGAGGAACTGATCCTGGACTGCAACGTGTTCGTCGAGCGGATCCTGCCCGCCTCGGTGCTGTGGCCGCTCACCGAGCAGCAGATGGGTGAGTACCGCCGCCCGTTCGCCGTCCACAGGGAGGGCCGGCTGCCTACCTTGGTCTGGCCCCGCCAGATTCCCCACTGGCGGGCAGCCGGCCGATGTGCACCAGGTCTGCGCCGCCTACGCCGCCTGGCTGGCCTCGGCGCCCGGGCTGCCGAAGCTGTTCGTCAGTGCCGAGCCGGGCAGCATCTTGGCCGGCCCGGTCCAGGAGTCCTGCCGTACCTGGCCGGACCAGGCCGAGCTGACCGTGCCCGGCATCCACTTCATCCAGGAAGACTCCGGCCCCGAGATCGGCCAGGCCATCGCCGCCTGGCTCCGGCAGCTCGCCCACTGAACCCGTCCCGGCCGCACGTCAGGACCGGCGTCCCCTTCCCCCGGCCCAGCGCATCACTCGCCGTGACCAGTCCCAGCCGCGCCCACCCGCGATATCCGCCTTTTGTGATCACCCTCTGGAGCCATGGGCAGGTCGGCTGGACGTGCGCGCGACAGTCGTCAGGCCGGATTCACCGAGAGTTGCAGCCCGGCCAGGACCGGCAGCCAGACATCTTCCGCGTCCTGTGGTGAGTCGGCGTGGTCGACCTGGTCGATCTCCAGCCGGACCGTGCAGCCGCCCGGGGCCGGCCGCAGCAGCCAGGTCAGGTACACCGGCGGGTCACCCGGCCCGGCTTGCAGCAGGTAGGACAGCCGTTCCTGGCGGCGGGCGTGCATGACCTGGCCGATCGCCGCGGCGCGTCCGCCGAGGCGGAACTCGATCGGGTCGCCGGGAACCCAGCTCGAGTGCGCCGCCAGGCCGTACAGGTACGCGGCGGTCTGTCCCGGGTCGGTCAGCGCCGTCCACACCAGCCCGGGATCGGCGCGGACGTGAGCGGCGAACACGTGCCCGGCGCACGCCACGCCGCGCGGCGGGCAGCCGGGCTCACCGCGCGGCGGGCAGCCGGGCTCGATGTCGCGGGCAGTCATGGCGGTGATCCCCCTCTGCGCCAGTGCGGACATGGCCAGCGTCTCCGCCCGCCCATGCCCGCACGCCTTCACACATGGCTGGACGCCTTTTCGAAGATCACAATCGTTTCGGGACGGATACCATCGAACTTCATCGCGTCGGCCCCTTCCTGGGACTGCAGGAGCTCCTGGAAGGCTTCCATGTCAGGTATTTCCAGGATCAGCCCCACACGGTTGGACTTCGCGGTGTCGGTGAAGAGCTGGCCCGTGATGCCCATGGGCCCGAAGAGCTCTTGCCGTTTGGGCGAGCGAAGCCAGTGGTCGATGTCGTCGACTTCGTGGAAGCCGATATAGGTTGCCATGTCACGAACCCCCAGGTCTGGAAAGAAACTGACTGCGTGCGACCGATTGTGCCGACGGCCAGCGGCCAAGACATCACTTGATCGAGTGATGTGTCACGGCGGCGAGCGCGACCCGGTTCGGTACGCCCAGCTTGGCGAACACGTCCCGGAGGTGGGTGCTCACGGTGTGCAGGGAGATGTACAGCCGCCTGGCCACGGCGCCGTTGGTCAGTCCCTCGGCCACCAGCAGCGACACCGCCCGCTCGGTCGCGGTCAGGCTCTGCCAGCCGCCCGCCGGCCGGTGCCTGGGCTCGCGCGGGCCGGGACGGACGCCCAAGGCCCGCAACTGCGCCCGGACCGGGTGACAAGTAGGCAAGCAGACCGGGATGCTCCACACTTCATAGCTGACAAGCATCGCCCGCAAAGGGCTCTGAGCGTGTATATACCACTCTGCGCTGGCGTCTCGGGGCCTAGCGCCCGTACTTGCCCGCTGCCGAATTGGCCGCGGCGCGACGGCCTTCGCCGAAGCCCGACACTGTGCAGAAGAGATGTTCTGCGCGCTCAGGGTGGCCGCATGTCTATCTTTCAGTAGACATTCCTATTCGGTACCTTCGGGACTTCTGGACAGCCCGCCCATCTCACTGTGCGTATCGGTCTTGGGCTCGCTTCGGTTCCTATACGGCTATCAAGGCGTCCCCAAGATCGACAGGCTCGCGCTGGTGCAGGACTGGGCGCAATGGTCACTGATCTCCACCTCCGCCTTGTACGCCTTCGAGTTGCTCCGGGCGGGCCGGGTCCCGGCGGTCAGCAGGGAATCCCGGCCGGAGCCCGCTCTTAGCAGGTGATGGCCGGGACACCTGGCGGCCGGGATCAAGGCGACGATGCCGAACGCCGCCGGGCGGCCAGGGCCCCGTAGTTGATCACCGGCTGGAAGGTCAGGCCAGGCTGTTATGTGCGTTGCGCGCACTGGGTCGAGCAGCGCATTGACCGCCGAGACGGCCCGCCGCGCCCGGTCGAGCTGGACGCGGACTTCGGCCGCGGTGACCTTTGACGGCTCCCGGACGTGCCCGCTCCGGTCCACGTCCACGTACAGGCCGCGTTGCTGCACTCCAGTACGTGCCCGTGGCGTGATTCCCGTCGTCGGTGGCAAGCCCAGGCCACCGACTGGCCGAACGAGCAGTCGCTCTCCGTAAGTGCCATGCGCCATTCGCGGCGCAAGTACGGCTCGTTATGCGCGCTATTCCGCCCTCTCGCAATCGTGAGCGCTGGCCACCGAACCGGATGATCTGAGCACGGCGCCCGCGTGGCGGGCAAATCGCGGTGCCGCTGGCGTGCTTCGCAGTCGCTGGTTGGTCGCGTTCCTTCCCGACCGCGATGATCTGCGTGCGCTCGCGACGCCTACTGCACGACAGGAGTACTGAGATCTACGGGTGCGTGGAGGGCGGCCCGGTCGGGTGCCCGGACGGTGGCCCATTCAGGTGCGCGGACGGTGGCCCATTCGGGTGCGTGGACGGTGGCCCGGTCGGATGCGGAGAGGGCGAGGCGCCGGGGTGCGGCACGGCCGCGCAGAACGCGGCCACCTTGTCTGCGCCGCCAGCTGCCTTCACCAGATTGCGGAAGGCCACCGCTTTCTGGGCGGCGGTGCCGTGCGCGGTGGCGTGCTTGAAGGCGGTACACAGCCCGAATGCCGCGTTGCTGCTGGCGTTCGGGCCGACCGGAGTCGCGCTCCCGGCCGGATGTGCGGCGGCCGGCTGGCCCTGGTGCGCGGCGGGCGCCCCGATCGCATGGTGAGCGAACTGCTGGAGCGGGTCAGGCAGCGCCCCAGCGAAGGCTGCGGTGGTGGCGGCGGCGCTAAGGCTTACGGCCGCGATCGCGGCGGCCGCAGCGGCTTTGGCGCTGAGCAGCGAGGTAAGCAAGGTAGGCCTCCGGCGGCGTGATAGATGTGGTTTGGGAGCCGGCACGCCGAACCGGTGACGGAACTCGGCCATGGCGACGGCCTCACCGGCTAGTTCGTCGCCGCCAGGCTGCGCCCCGAGCGTGGCCAGGACGTCCGCCACGGGCTGCAGTCCCGCCCCGGCGTCCGGGGGCAACTCCATCCCCGCGAGCAACGCCGCCAGGGCCGCATCCTCGATCCAGGACGCGTCCCGGCGATCGGGCCACGGGAAGTTCGGCATGTCACCATCCGAAACGTCACGGCCGGTCACAGCGTTACACCCGCCTGCTCCAGGATCTGAGCCAGCCGCCGCAGGCCCCGGTGGGCGGCGACCCTGACCGCACCCGGACTGCGGCCCACCATCCGCGCCACCGCGTCTGTGTCCAGTCCGGCAACCACCCGCAGCAAGATCACCTCTGCCTGCAGTGGCGGCAGCCGAGCCAGCAGTGCGATTGCCGACCGGGTGCCGAAATGCTCCATCGCCAGGTCAGCGGTGTCCGCCGTCCGAGGAAGCTGCTCTGCCGGGATTTCGCGCAGCGCCGCCTCCGGCCGCCGCGACCGGTGCCGGACATCGTCTATCGCGCGGCGCCGGGCAGTTGTGAACAGCCACGCCCGCCACGCTGGCTCGTCACCGCGGAAGGCCGGCAGGCCCCGCACCACTTGAACCCAGGTCTCGGCCGCGACGTCCTCGGCGACACCTGGCGCGATCACCCGCAGGTAGCGGAGCAGAGCCGGGTTGTTATCCCGCCACAACTGCGAGAAGGCCGCCTCACTGCCCTCCTGCGCGCCCGCCAGCACGACGGCGAACCTATCGCCCAACACGCTATGAGTATCGGCAGCCCCGCTCCCACCCGCAGCAGATTCACTACATTGGGGCAGATCACCCTTTTTATGCCAGCTCGGCCCTTACTCGTGCCGAACGCGGCCAGGCCCCAGCCGCCGAAAACCCCAGCTGCCCAGCGGGCTGAGCCCGCTCCCACCCAGCGCCGCCGCAGTGCTCCTCGCCGCAGCCGCAATACTCCTCGCCGCCACCGCCGCCGACACCGCCATGCCAGACATCACCCTGACCACCACGCCCGCCCTGGTGCATGCAGGCGAGGTCGCCGGCTACGACTCTGATAGCGGTGACCGGGGACCCGGAGCCTCGGCCAGAACCTCGTGCCGGCCGCGTTAATGGTGGCCGCGTCCTACCTCCATTTACCGCGGCAGCGGCCCGGAACATCAGCCATCGGATAATAGCGGATTTGCATCCTGCGAATGGTCAGAATTGGCGGATCTGGGCGCTCTGATAACCGGTACGAGCGACGGATCAAAGCGCGCCGAGTCGGCGATCTGAAATGAAACCGGAAGGCGTCAGTACAAGCGGGTTGCTGACTCTCCGTGATGCCTGCTGACCATCACCACAAGCCTGCACGCTCAGGTTGGCTGACCGCCGCCGTGCCCGGCCGGGACTGAGGCCGGTTCAGCGGCCCAGGAGGTCGCCTCGACGCCAGCCGCACACCACTCTATAAGTGCGCATCATGTCGGCCCCGCGAAAGGGTCGCTGGCTCAGTTGCGTCTCATTCACCGCCGTCCGCAGCCGTTTGCAGGTGGCCAGAGGGCCCGACATCCGCACAGGTCACGGATGGTGGCGACCCCAGGTGAACGTCAGCCTTCAGTGTTGGAAAGCGAGTAGGTCTCTCTCCCGAAGTCCAGCCGGGAAACCCGTAGGCGGCGCACTGGCGCGGTGTCCGAATTTGGGAGCGGAATGGGAGCGGACACCATCCGGCAGACGCGGTATCTCCCGGTGGTCGAGGAGTCGCTGACCTGCGCAGACGTTCGTGAACAGCCTCCTCGTAGCCCTGCGTGCCTGGTTCGGGACGAAGAGGCCGCCGGTTCAAATCCGGCCACCCCGACCAGGTCACAGGCCAAGGGCGGCGGCGCTGCGAGGCACCGCGGCGGCGCTTCCCGCGCCGCGCTCAGCCTCGGTGGCCCGCTCGCGCGGGCGCGCCGCCGAGCCCGCAGGTTGCCTCGGATCAGACCATCTCACTGGTCACGGATTCGGCTCGCAGCAGCCGTCATCCTCGGCTCGCAATTGTCCGGCTCGCGGCCACCGTGTCAATGGCGGCCCTTCCGGGCCGTCGCACGCGATCGGCTACGCCAACGATTGACCCGGCATCCGCTTCCGGCGTTTTGGCGCCTGCGAGGATGACAGGCGGTGGAGCAGGATCACGGCGTCTTACTCGAGGCCTGGCACGTCTTTCCCGCGTGACGACCGTGTTCTTCCGGTCTTGCGTCCCCTACGTTGGGGTGGTGACTCCGCTGCCACCCGGCTGGCGGTTCCCGGGACGCGGGAAGGAAGGGCCGGCCTGTGAGAGTGGCGAAGCGCCTGCGTGGCCTCCGGGTCGCGGGCGCGGCAGTGCTCGCGCTGGGCCTGGCCTGGTGCTGCGCGTCCTGCTCGCCCGCGGCCGGCCGGCGAGGGCACCCGGTCGGCGTGGCGTCGGCGGGGCCAGGCCGGCAGCTGTGGGCCAGCACGCTGCCGGGCGCGTGTTGTCTCGTCGGGGGCGGCGGAAGGAAGCGCCGATCCGCGTGTCGCCTGCATCGCGTGTCCCGGCTGCGCCGCGTCTGCGGCGATGGTCCGCGTGCTGGCCGACCTTGCCTCCGATATCGGAGCGGGCACCACGCTGTGCAGGAGATGCGTGCCAACGGAGCCAAGCTGACCGGGCTGGACTAGCAGCCGCGAGCTGGTGGTCGCTGTCCGTGACATGCTCTGCAAGAGCCTGCGCAAGTAAGGCTCGATCTGTCTTCCAGGTAGCCACTGAAAACGTGTTCTTAAGCCAGCACAGAATTGGTCTTCTGGCGCCCGGGGCCGCCGCTGATCGTGCGCGAGCTCTTCTACGGCACCTGCCGGTTTAGCCAACCACGCTCACGGTTAGGGCTCCGGTCGGACGTGCCGACTTCCCGGCTTGATGCCATGGCCAGCCACGGCGTGCTGGAGCCGCGTTCCTACCAGGAACCGGGTGCCCGGGCGCTGGACGAATGCGCGCTGACCAGCTCCAAGCCGGAACCGTCGAGCCGGCGTGCGGTCGGGGATTCCGCGTCCGGGCCTTGGCCAACTGCCATCCCCGGGCATAGAACCAGCGCGATAGGTGATCCCTCGCAGGTGTAGCCGGGAATAAGACTTCCAGGGGGCAAGGCAAGTGTTTGCCGCTGGGCGCCGGGTCAGGGTGGCTGAAGGTACCGGGTGGCTCCAGGGTCGTACCGCCCGGATGAGATGACCGGCCCGCTGCGGGGTCTGGGCTTGCTACGGGGTGACGAGCTGATGACGAGGAGCGATGACCGGCTCTTCCTGATCGCCGGGGCGACCGGGAAAACCGGGACCACCAGCGTGCGCCTGCTGCTGGAGCGTGGGCACCGGGTGCGCGCGTTCGTGCACCGGCCGGACGAGCGGTCCGAGGCGCTGGCCGCGGCCGGTGCCGAGATAGCCGCGGGGGACTTGCTGAATTTCCACGACGTGAGCTCGGCCATGCGGGGAGTCAGCGGCGCCTACTTCGCCTACCCGATCGCCCCCGGCCTGCTGGAAGCCACGGTCGTCTTCGCGCAGGCAGCCGCCGAGGCCGGGGTTAGGTCGGTCGTCAACATGTCCCAGATCTCCGCCCGGCGGGAGGCCACCAGCAACGCCGCCCGCCAGCACTGGCTGGCCGAGCGCCTGCTCGACCGCAGCCCCATGCTCACCGCACACCTGAAGCCGACCTTCTTCGCCGAATGGATCATCTTGGGCTGGGGCCGCCAAGGAGATCACGGCGTCCTGCGGCTCCCATTCGGCACCGGCCGCCACGCTCCCGTCGCTGGCGTCGACCAGTCGTATGTGATCGCGGCCATCCTGGAGCACCCCGAGCCCCACGACCGCCAGGCCTACCCCCTGTACGGCCCGGTCGAGATGGACCACCACGGCATCGCCGACGCGGTCTCCCGGGCACTGGGCATCCCGGTGACCTACGACCCCATCAGCATCGAGCAGTTCGCCGACACCCTGGCCGCCCGCGGCCGGTCCCCGCACCTCATCCAGCACATCAGCAACGTCGCCGTCGACTACCAGGACGGCATCTTCGCCGGAACCAACAACCTCATCGAGGTCATCGGCAACCGGACGCTGATGACCGTCGAGGATTTCGTCACCAGCAGGAAAGACGCCTTCCAGCGGAACGGCCCGCTCTACCTGCCCGCCGGTGGGTACTGACGGCCGGCCCGCCCGCTCGGCATGCATCCCCTTACGGCTCGGCCCCTGGACGCGTCGCACGACAGCCTCGTCGTCTTCGACGCCAGGACGGTGTCCGGGGGACGCGCCGCTCAACCTGATCTGCGGCGGCCACGCGCTCCGCGGACCTCGGCTACGGCCCGCAAGGGCCGGGTGCACCGGCCCGGGGCCAGATTCGGCAGCCCGGCTGCGCACGGTGATGGTGGCCGACGCGGCCGTCCCAGGCGGCGCAGTAGGAAATCCCAGGAGAGGAGTTTCGGCATGAACGTCCGTGGCGCTTTTTACGAGGTGCTGCGCGCCCACGGCATCACCACGATCTTCGGGAACCCCGGTTCCAACGAGCTGCCGCTGCTGCGGGACTTCCCCGGCGACTTCCGCTACATCCTGGCTCTGCACGAGGGCGCCGCCATCGGCATGGCGGATGGCTTTGCGCAGGCAACGGGCCGCCCGGCGCTGGTGAACCTGCACGCGGCGGCATGCACCGGCAACGCGATGGGCAACCTGGCCAACACCCAGTCCGGACGCGTCCGGTCATCGTGACCTGTGGGCAGCAGGCCCTCCGCTACACGGCCCTGAACGCCGTGCTGACCAGCGTCGGCGCGCCGAAGCTGGCCGAGCCGCTGGTCAAGTGTGGCACTGAGCCAGCCCGTCCGCAGGATGTCCCGCAGGCGCTGTCGAAGAGCATTCTGCTGGCGTTTGCGGCGCCCGCCGGGCAGGTGAACCAGCGCCGCCTCGCCGGCAGCGAAGCGGAGGCATCATGAGCACGTTCAGGCAATTGCTTGTCACGCCCGCGCACACCACGTCCTACCTGGAGGCCGGGCCCGAAGACGGTCCCTTGCTGGTGTTCGTCCACGGCTGGCCGGGACTTGCGTCGACGTGGCGCCACCAGTTCGGGCATTTCGCCGCACGGGGCTACCGGGTCGTCGCGCCCGACATGCGGGGCTACGGTGACTCGACTGTTCAAGACGATCCGGCCGCCTACCGGCAAGAGCTCGTCGTTGCCGACATGCTCGCCCTGCTGGACCATCTCGAGCGCGGGCGCGCGGTCTGGATCGGACACGACTGGGGAAGCCCCACGGTCTGGAACATCGCCGCGCACTTCCCCGAGCGGTGTGTCGCCGCGGCCACGCTGAGTGTCCCATTCGGCACGCTGGAACGACGGTGGGACGGCCTGCTCGCGACGGTTGACCGCGCCAGGTACCCCGAGGACACCAACCCGTTCGGCCAGTTCGACTACATGGCCTTTTACGAGAGGCACGCCAAGCACGCGGCGTCTGCCTTCGAGGCGGCGCCAGGCAACACGGTCAAGGCGCTTTTCCGCCGCGGCAACGCGGCAGCGCGCACCAGGCCCGCACTGACCTCAGCGATCACTCGCGACGGCGGATGATTCGGCGGTGCTCCCAGTGCCCCTGACGCGCCGCTGAGCACCACCGTCCTGACTGAGCGCGACTTTGATAACCTCACCGCTGCCTTGACGCGCAACGGGTTCGGCGGGCCCACCGGCTACCACCTCAACCACGAGGTGAACGCCCGCTACGCAGACGCCGCGCCGGGCGGCCACGTGCTCCGGCTGCCAGTGCTGTTCGTCGGCGCTGCCTACGACCAGGTGGCCGACCTTGCCAGCCCCACGATGCTCGACGCAATGCATTCCACCTGCCCGAACCTCACCGAGGCCACCATCCCCGCCGGGCACTGGCTCCACATGGAGGCAGCGCCTGCGGTGAACGACCACATCGAATCCTGGCTCACCAGCCACGTCGCCGAGCAGCTGCCGTGATGATGCATCATGCCGCGCCAGCTGACCTGCGGCGCGGGCCTGCAGCGACGGGCGCGTCGCCGCCGAGCAGCCGGACAACGGTCGAACCACTCATACTGTGTGCGTGAGGCTTCGATCATTCCTGGCCCGCCGCCTCCAGACCCACGCCCCAAGCTGCGCCAAGGATCTTCTTGCATCACGCTCCTGCTAGCGACTGCCGGGTGCTGGCAGCCTGGCCCGACTTCCTCCGCATCGCAGTCGAGGACATCCTGGCTCCCGTTGCGCTCACCGCCGAGTACGAGGAGACTGCACGGCGGATCCGGGCAATCGCCCGCAACCACGTGGCGGATTTCTCCGACGTCGGGGTCGTCAGCCGCCGGCAGATGAGCGACTCGCTCAGCGGGCCGGAAATCGCCGGACTTACCGGAGTGGTCTTCATGTATAACCACTTCATCGCCGACATCACGATCGCTATGATTCGGGTCAAGCAAGCGTTGGATGGAGCTTCATAAGCTAGAGCGAATGAATTCCCGGTCATCTAAGGGCCAGATCGATAGCGTGTGAAGTCTTGCTCTCTCGTTGCAGTCGGCCATCGAAAACGTGCAACCGACGCAGCGGAAGCGCTGCCTTAGTTCGTCCGCACCGCCTGACCTCCTCGGTGTGAACCGGCATTCCTTTTCGAAATGCGTTCTAGCAGGTCAGGTAGTCCACGCATGGCCGAGAAAGTGCGCCTGAGCTCACCCGCGTTGCGGTACTCGCCTACTGCACAGCAGGAACGCCCCCACCGCGTGGCCGGCCGCCCATCGCTGTGGCGGCCTGTCGAGCCGCTGACCGGCGGGTTTGAGGTGCCGAGCGGGCGGCTATGCCCAATGTGGATGGGTGGCGCGCTGGCCCAGCTACCACACCCAACAAGGCAGTCGGCCAAGGCGGCGCTGCAGCTGACCGCGCTCGGGTCTTGCCCGCTGCCCGCAACATGCACGTGTCCCAAGATGGCGACCGTCGTTCGGATTGGCCGACCAGGGCGAGGCGCTCGCCCGTGCTGGCCGCTGGCCGCCGGGCCGGGGCCGACAAACCTGCGGCATGGCGACAACACCGAGAGCGCAGCGCAACGGTCGACATAACCATCTCATCCGCTGGTGACCAGAAGCCGGGAGGCTGAATCATGCCACTCGTGTACTACGACATCGTCCGTGGCCGGAGCCGTGATCAGATCCGCGCGCTACTCGATAGCGCGCAGGCCGCGCTGGTGGAAGCCTTCGAAACCCCCGAGAGGGACCGCTACCAGCTAGTCACTGAACATTCCCCCGACGAAATGATCATCGAGGACAACGGGCTGGGTATCGATCGCTCCGAAAACATGGTGGTCATCCACCTGATCAACCGGCTGGGAAAGAAAACTCGAGCCCAGAAGGAGAGACTCTACGAGTTGCTAGCCCGGAACCTGAAGCGTGACTGCGGTCTGGACCCGGCTGACCTGTTCATCTCGATCACTGAGAACGAAAGTGAAGACTGGTCAGTCGGCTATGGAAAACCACAGTACTTGAATGGAGACCTTGATCCCGTAACTTCACAGCCACAGAAGTGACGTACGGGTCGCCGTTCGGGAGCGTACACAGCCGTTGTTCGGCGCGGGAATGGGGACCGCGGTCAACGTCCGCCGAGGCGCACAAGATCCCCGTGAGCCAGCAGCGCTCATGCGAACTGCAAGATCTGACGATGTGTGGCGGGGGGCGAGGCTGCAAGCGTTGATCCACATGCAGCTAGCGGAAGGAATGCTTCCGATGAACGTGAGCTTTGAAGCCTGACGCTGGTGGCCTGCGATCAGGCAGCCGCGGCCGGCATTCGCGCAGCAACCGGGACTGCTGCGCCTGTGAGGCCGGACTGGACTTTCGTGGGGCTGTGGCCGTGCTGATCACCTCGAGCATCTCCGGCCGATGGCCTGGCCAAGCCCGGAGGTGCATGACAGGCGCACCGACCAGCACTCCGACGAGACCGGCGGTCGGCGCAGCCGAATCCAAATGCAACCTCCTCGGCCTTAGGCGCAGAGATGGCCGTGTTGCCCGGCAAATGGCTCCGCCTCAGTTGGTTCATTGGTCGGTGTAGCGACCGGGAGCGTCACCGGTATCGACTCCGATGCCCCGCAGTATGGCTGCGATTTCGTGGTCAAGGAAGCTGCCGACGTCGTCGATTTCTCGCACGCCCAGGCTGGCGAAGACGGTGCTGGGCCGGTCGATTGAGACTACCGCACCGCCGACGGCGTCCCCATAAGCCAGGATGCGCAAAGGCGCATACGGCAAGATTTTCGGGTCCCGGCGAACCATCTGGTCAGCGATCACATGATTTCCCACGGAGTACTCAACGGCTTTTGTGCGATGGTCGGTGGTCGCGTAAAGCGCGGTCATGTCGAGCGTCGCGTACCGCATCATTTCATTAGGAGCATTTGCGCCTACTGCCGCGGCGATGTCCTCCCACGTGCCGCCATTTTCGGTGATCTGGCGGATGTGTGCGGCGTCGAAGGCCGGGACAGCAACCTCAGACTCCCAGGCGCGGGGTCCTGGCCCGCGCGGTGCTAGATCCCGGCGAGTGCGATACCTCCTGGGTCGGCGTGGTGATGAACTGCGTGGCGGTGCGCCAGAAGCCCCGATCGCCTGGTCCGTGATGAAGGTGCCCGCACGGTAGCCGCGCAGGAGCGGTCACGGCGGGCCGACTCACGTGCGGCCGGGTCGCGTGCCCCTGGTGTGTGGCTCAGCCGGCCCTTGCGGTAGCTGAGCGGCGTGCCGATGGACCGCATGACTGGCGCTGGCAAGCATCATCGCGGCAGCCCCGAGCTTCATGGCCGCATCGTGCATGTCATCGGCCATGACCTTGTTGGCACCCTCGATGGTCAGCATGCAATCGTGCAGGATCCGGTGCAGGTCGGGTGGACTGGACATTCCCGCTCCTTAGAGGGCCGGCGCTGCCGCACGCCCGCCGCGTCCTGATGCTCGGCTCGTCACTCCGCTCAGCTCATCGCCCGGCCGGATCCTGTCGGCCCAACTCCTCGCTCCAATCCGGTCCGGCCCGCCCAGCTCATCCTCGCGCCCGGGCCCGGCGGCTGCGCACTATCACGCGGCGGCGGTGGGCTGGTCCCCCTCGTACATGCCATGTTCAGGTCTCATCCCCAGCCAAGAGCAGCTTTACCCGTCCTGTGACCGCAGATACCCGCCGCATTGACACCGGCAGCACGCTGTGGACCGGCGGTTGGGACTCCGCCCTTGCCGCGGCGGAGCCAGGGCCCGTGGATCTAACGGTTTTGGGCGCCCGGAGGGACCCGCTGGAGGAAGTTTTCGCAGGTCAGCCTCATACAGCGCAACAGCGTCCGGAGCCGTGTGCGCAGGTTCGGATGCGGCTGGGGGTGCGGGTAGAGATGCAAATTCGAGCGTTGTCGCACTGAAACTGATCCCTTGCGCGTGTCGTCGGGCGGTTCTCTCCTTGCCCGGTCGTAGATTCGGGCGCTATGCAGGGCTTAGCAGCATCCTCATCACTGAGTGTGACGGCCTTGCCTGCCGAGTCCTTCGACAGTGCTGGGTCCCGCTGCCGCGGGCCATGGAAGGCGGCCTTTTTCCGGAAGTCCCAGCTGGTGATCTTGTCAGGAACCAGCCACAGCCAGGCGTGATGGCCGGTGTGGTGCATCACGCCGAGCAGTTCAGCCCCGCGCAGTTCGCCGTATACGCCGGCGGTTGCGACCCGGCACGTGCGCTGCTCGGTAAGGAAGGCATCCAGTTCCGCCTTGCCCATGGCGACGCTGCGACCGCGCCGCTGCTCCCTGGGCAACGCCATCTCCGATCTCGACCGCATGATTCCGGCAGTGTGGTTACTAACCGTAGCAACCTCATTACCGGACCGGCCGAGCCGCGCCCCAGCAGCTAGAACTGCATGTCCCTGAGCTCTGAGGAGGAGGGTGACCGGCTTCCTGAGCCACCAGCCGCTAGCAGCACCCCGGAAGGCGCCGCGTTTCGCAGCGCAGGCGCCCGGGCAGTGTCCAGCCTCGAGACATCCCGGACAGGTGGCCCGCCGCGCCGACGCTAACCTGATATCAGGTTATGCCGATGCGACGCTTTACTGGAACAACTCTGTGACCCGGTTATGGCGGGAGCGGCGGTGCAGATCGCGATTCTCGGAGCCGGCCATGTGGGCTCGACACTAGGCCGGCTCTGGCACGCCGTCGGCCACGACGTCACGTTCGCGGCACGGCACGCCGCCCGCCCGCGGGCGCTGGCGGCGGAACTCGGGCAGCGCGCACATGCGGCCTCGGCCGCCGACGCCGTGGCGGGCGCCGACGTGGTGGTCGTGGCCGTCCCGGGCCCTGCCGTGACCGACGTGCTGCAGGCAGCCGGCGGGCTCGACGGCCGCGTCATGATCGACGCGGCCAACTCGTTCGGGCAGCAACAGGTGACACTGCGGTCGCGGGCCGATACGTTCCCGCAGGCGCGCTGGGTGCGTGCCTTCAACTCGCTCTCGGCGAGCATCATGGCGCACGACAACCACCGCAAGCCGCCTTGGGTCATGTTCCTGTCCGGCGATGAGGAAGCCAAGCCGGTCGTCGCCCAGTTGATCCGGGACGCCGGATTCGACCCGTTCGACCTGGGTGGCATCGACGACAGCCGGCTGCAGGACCCCGGCAGCGCACTTTGGATCAACATCCTCAATCGCGACGAGGCGACGGAGCTCGTCGCGCGGATAAGGTCCGGGGACACGGCCGCGGCCGATCTGTCGGCGCTGCGGACGCGGGTGCGCGAGCTGGCCGCGCCATTCGAGAAGCTCCGCGATCACGCACCGGACGATCCCGCGTTCTTCCTCGAGCACCTGTCGCGCTCGGTTTTCGAGGCCGGGATCAACTGGCGCGTCGTCGAGGCGAAGTGGGACGGCCTCCGGGAGGCGTTCCACGGCTTCGACCCGGCGCAGGTCGCCGCGATGCCGCCCGCCGAGATCGCGGCAGTAGAAAACGACAGCCGCGTGATCCGCAACAAAGCGAAGATCCGGGCGACGGCGGAGAACGCGCGGGAAGTCCTCGCCATCCTCGCGGAGTACGGCAGCATCCAGGGCTATCTCGCATCCTTCCCGGACGCGGGCGCGGCGGCCGCGGACATGCGGCGGCGCTTCAAGTTCCTCGGCGACACGGGCGTGTGGCGGCTGCTGACCAGCGCGTCGTCCGACATCGAGTGACTCAGGTGTACAGCCGGCTGTCGGGACGTCGATGGCGGTGATCTGCCGGAAGACCTGGGTTTCCTGCTCGACGGCCTGGGCCAAGGCGGAGACGTGGTCATCTGCCACTGGTATGCGCGGGCGAGGCGCTCGAGCAGGTCCGTCAGCGCCGGAAACAGCCCGGCCGCCGCTTACCACGATCTAAAGGTCCAGGGCAGCAATCG